>JGI24023J19991_10002479_pt1 | contig 13424 bp, 9 predicted proteins | sample Cruoilmetagenom1_FD_19991 | JGI IMG/M metagenome (IMG submission 19991)
TGGCGATAGAACTTGTCGAACGCACTCTGATCCTTCTGCACGTAGCGCGGAAAGGCTTCCCACAAATAGGTGCCGTCGAGGAACTCGAGGCCGGGACTGGCGATGTCGACGGCTTCAAGGGAATCGATGAAGCCGAATATCTGCGGCCGTTTGGAGCCGAAATGTTCGCCCATCTCCTTAACGAACGTGAGCACGCCGGGGCCGACCATGACGTGGTAGATCACCTCGGTCTCGGCCGGGATCTTCGCGAAATAGCGGGTGAACGAGGTCTCGGTCGCCGGGATCGGGATGTGCGCGATGGCCGCGCCGCCCTGATCGGCGATCGCCTTGGAGAAAAAGTCGCGATGGTCGTGGCCGAAGGCATAGTCGGGGAAGATCATGGCGACCTTCCTGCCGAGATTGCCGGCGACCCATGGTGCCATCGAGATCACCTGCGAGCGCACATCGGTGATGCCCGGCTGGAAAACGTAGCGATTCAGCTTGCCCGTGGCTACGTGGTAGCCTTCGCTCACCACGAAATAAGGCATCTTGAGCTGCCCGGCCGTCGGCGCTGAGCCCACGACCACATGGGAAAACAGGGTGCCGAAAACGAAATCGACCTTGTGCTCGGTGGCGAACTTCTCGACCACCTCGGCGCCACGCTTGGGGTCGGTGCCGTCGTCCTCGGTGACCAGTTCGATCGGTCGGCCACCGATGCCGCCGGTGTCGTTAATCAGCTTCACCGCGGCCAGCGTCGTACGCTGGTACCAACGGCCATAGGCGGCGCCGATGCCGGTAAGATGGGCCTGGAAGCCGATCTTGATCGGGGCGGAACTTTGCGCCTGAACGTAGCGCATGGCGCCCGGCATGACGCCGGACGCCGTCAATGCGCCGGCGGCGCCCAATCCCTTGATGATGTTGCGCCGGGTGACCCGGGCGCGACGTACGCCGTTTGAGCCTGTCTTGGTGTGATCCATTTTTCGATGCTCCCCGCTTTTAGTTTGGTAGTGGTACCTTGTTGCTGCCGCTTAGCTACACGGATCGGAAAATAGGTTTGTATAGAAATAAAATCATGCGGTCCGAAGAATGACAATATAGTTCCTAGCGCAGACCATCCTTGCCCTCCGCCTGTTCGTGGGTCAGGCCGCCCACGCGGGGCAACGGCCGGCCGCTGTCGGTCACCGCGACCGCGACGACGATCTCGCCGGGCCGCGGCGCGTCGGGCACGCGCACCTCCATGGCATCGAAGTGGCTGCGTACATAGGCGGCGTCCTTGTGGCCCAACGCTACATCGATGGCGGTCCCGGCGCCCCCCATCTTCTTCGACGAGGGGACCAGGGCCGCACCTTTTTCCACCGCCTGGCGCAACGGCTTGCCCAGGCGCGGGTGCAGGATGGCCGCCGCGTGCTCCAACTCGCCGTCGCTCCCGACAATCGCCGCCTTGCCGTAGCTTTGTGCATCGGCGGGGGCGATACCCAAGGCAGCCACCGCCTTTTCACCCAGGATGCCGCCCAGTTCTTCGCCGATCTGCATCAAGGGCTCCAGATCCTCCACGTAGGTTCTGGCGCACGGATTCTCGATCACCGCCAGGGCCGCGGCCTTGCGGGTCGGCGGGGCGATATCCTTGCCCATCTCGCGATGCGTTTCCTCGACCAGGACGACGAATTTGCGCACTTTGGATATCATCTCAATCCATCCTCTCCGGTTATCTCCGCTGCTTGCAAGCCGCCGACGCGCGCGTGCACCCGTGGACCCGCGGCCATGACCAGGATCAGCACCATCTCATCCGGCGCCGGGGCATCGGGCACGTGCACCTCCAGAGCATCGAAATGGCTGCGCACGTAGGCGGCGTTGATGTGGGTGATGGGAATGTCGATCTTGCCCCCCGCCTCGGCCACCTTTTTTGTGGACGGGACGATCGCCTTGGCGCCACCCAGCAGCTCGCGCATGGCATAGCCGCCGGGTACATGCCAGAGGGCGCCGTGCTCCAACTCGCCGGCGGTGCCGACGATGGCGCCCTTGCCAAAGCCGTCGATGGCCGTCCGATCGCCGCCGAGTAAGGCGATCAGGCGCGCCGCCATCTCCAGGCCCAGGGGCTTCAACGTATCCATGAAGGGGGCGATATCCGCGACATAACGGCCGGCGAAGGGGTTGGCGATGACCGCGGCCAGCGCCCCGACCCGGCGCGGCGTCGCCGCCGGTGGGCCGCCTTCGTGCCGGATTTCTTCCAGCACGGACCAGAATTTGCGCACCACAACCTGCATGGTCCCTCCCCTACGTCACGCCGCCGCCAGCATAAGCGGCTGACCGACAACAGCATAGCGGCGACGCAGGAGCAACGCCGCTGCCTCGATCAGGCCGGACCAGCGCAGGCGGGCTGCCTCCCGCTCGCCGCGACGCAACGCCTGGTGTACTTCGCCCGAGGATAGCGGCCCAAGATCGACGGTGACCGGTCGCGCGCCCAGATCGCTGTCCGGATCGAGATCCCGCGCCGGCGTGCGCATTACCGAAGGATGGCCCGGCAGATCGACCGCGTTGGCGATCAAAGTTGCGGCAACATCCGCTGCCGCCGCGGTGTCCGCCAGCACGGTGACCGCATCGGCGATGCCAAGGGAGAAGCTGCGCCCACCTTGGCCGCTGCAGGCCCGCCCGGAGGTGGCGATGCCACGCGCGGGGCGCTCGGCACGCAAACTCACCTGACCGCACAGGGCCGGCAGATGCAGATCGGCCACCAGACCGCAGGTAAAGCTCTGGCCCGCGCCCAAGTAGACGGCGATGTCGCCGCCGTTGTTCACGTAGGCACGGGAGAGGTGACGGCCGCGCACCATATGCGCCAAGACATACTCGGCCACCGCACCGGCCACCGCTGCCATAGGGGTGACGAAAGCCGGGGCATGCGCCCGACAGGCGGCTACCATACGCCGGGCCACCGGGCCATTCGGCGCATCGGTGATTTGGTCCATGGGTCGGCGCAGCAGGGATAACTCCTCGGCAAGCGTGGGCAGAATGGCTGGAAAGACGGCCTGCGCCTGATCGTACGCGCGATGTACCTCCGCCGGATCGCCAAAGGCCTCGACCACCAGATCGATGGGCCCGTGGCTGAGATACAGGCGGCGGCCATCCGGAAGCAGGCGCGCGGTGGCAGGTTCGAAGGTCATTGCGGCGGCCTCTTTTTCCGGGGATTTTTCTGGGGCGCGGCCGGCCACGGGTGATCCGGTTTGTGCGTCGTGAAACGCACGCGGCTTTCCGAGGTTAGCGAGCTTAACGGCCGCACCTGCGACATGTGGCCGCCCAACTCCGCGTAGACCGGCAGTGGCATGGTGAACTCGATAGGCCCGACGATGGCCGGTGTCGGCACGTAGCCGAAGGCGTTATCGGGCATGGTCGCCACATCCACCATGACGGTAATGCCGCCGCCGGGCCAGACATAGGCGGGGGCGCCGCCCAAGGTCACCCGGGTCAGGGCGTTCTTGATTGAGCGCGTGAGGCGCACCGGATTTTCCGTCGCCCCGGCGCGCAAGCTGCCGCCGGCGCCGGCCATGAACAGGACAGAGCAGAGCGCCGGTTCGCAATTCTCGCCGATGCGCTCGACAACCTTGGTGATCTCGTCGGGCATGGGCTTCTCGACCGGCCGCAGGTCCTCGTTCAGTTCGAACCAGGCGGCATGTTCGCCGGTGGTGCCGACCATCAGCAGGCGCAAGCCTGGCCAGGCTCGTTTGCGGTCGATACTTTCGATGATGGTCAACGGGTCGTCGATGTTGGTGCCGCCCCAGCCACGGCCCGGTTCCGCCACCTGGAAGTAACGGCCGGGTGTGGAGCGGCGGCCGCGCACGCGCACGCCCGAGGGTGTCATGTCGAGGAAGCGCCCGGCNTGATGCTCGGTCAGGACGCCGGTGATGTGATCGTCGACCACGATCACCTCGTCCGCATGGCCAAACCACTGGCGGGCGAAGATGCCGATGGTCGCGGAGCCGCAACCGACGCGCATGCGCTCCTCGCGCGTGCCATCGATGATCGGCGCTTGGCCCGACTGCACGGTCAAGGTAGCGCCCTCATCCACTGTCAACTCGACAGGCCCACGATTGCACAGGTCCAGCATCATCCGGCAGGTGACGTTGCCCTCTTTCTTGCTGCCGCCGGTGAGGTGACGCACGCCGCCCAGGGCTAGCATTTGCGAGCCGTATTCGGCGGTGGTCACGTGGCCGACCTGCTCGCCCTCGCAGCGCACGGCGGCCTGTTCCGGGCCGATGAAGCGGTCGGTGTCGATCTTCACCTTGATGCCGCAGTAGCTGAAGATACCCTCGGTCACCACGGTGACCGTATCGACGCCCTCGTACTCGGCGGCGACGATGAAGGGCGCCGGCTTGTAGTCGGGATAGGTGGTGCCGGAGCCGATGCCGGTAACGAAGAGATCGGCACCGGAGACCAATCGCCCGTCCCAAGCGGTCGCGCCTTCCGCGAAAGGCACCAGCGGCGCGCCCTCCGCCGCCGTGCGCTGGGCCAGGACCAGGGGATCGGTGCGCACCAGCCGCCCGTCCTCATTGGCATAGCGGTCGCAGGCGCCTAGCCGGCCCGGCCGAATGCGGCAGAGCACGGGACAGGCATCGCAGCGGACAACACCATCGTCGGCTGTTTCAGTGGACGCGCTCACCGGACCTCCCTCTTCTGCGCTTGCATCGCTGCCTGCAGGCGGTGCGGCAACAGCGGTACCTTGCGCACCTTGACGCCGGTGGCATGGCGTATGGCGCCGAAGATGGCCGGCGCCGTGGCGATCAGAGCCGGCTCGCCGATGCCCTTGGCGCCGTAGGGACCGAGAGGCTCCGGGTCCTCCACCAGGATGATATCGATGGGCGGCACATCGCCGATGGTCGGAATCAGATAGTCGTGCAGGTTTTCGGTGCGGCCGGGCAGAAACTCCTCCATCAGCGCCAGGCCGATGCCTTGCGCGATGCCGCCGTGAATCTGCCCCTCCACCAGGGACGGATTGATGGCCTTGCCCAGATCGTGCGCGGCGACGAAGCGCCGCAGGTGCACGGCACCCAGTTCCACATCCACTTCGAGATCGGCGATCTGCGCGGCGAAGCCATAGGTGGCGTAGGGGTTGCCCTGACCCTTCGCGTCCAGCGGCGTGGTCGGCGGGTCGAAGGTGCCGGTGCCGCTGAGCACCGTCTCACCGTCCTCTTCCGCCGGGAGCGCCGCCAGGTCGATCTCAGTGGCCTGCGCGCCTTCGCCGATGCGCAATGTCCCGCTCTGCAGACTGATCTCCGCCTCGTCGCCCACGTTGGCCAGGCGCAGAATCTTCGCCCGCAAATCGCGTCCGGCAAGATAGGCGGCCTTGCCGGAAACCAAGGTCTGTCGCGAGGCCGAGGTCTTGCCCGCATCCGCCGTGCGGTCCGTATCGCCGAGCACCATCTCGAAGGCCGAGGTCTCCAACCCCAGGGCATCGGCGCAGATCTGCAAGAGCACGGTGGTCGAGCCTTGGCCGATATCGACGGCGCCGTTGAAAAAGGTCAGCTTGCCATCCCGATCGAGGGTAACGCGCATGGTCGATGGGTTGGGCAGCGAGGTATTGCCGCAGCCGTACCACATGCAGCCGATGCCCACCCCACGCCGGGTACGGCCGGTGCTGCGGCGGTTTTGTTCCTCCGCCTCGCCGCGCAAGCGCCGCCAGTGCGGCTGCAAGGCCTCCAGGCATTGCGCCAGGCCGGCGCTGTGCTCGAGCACTTGGCCGGAGGCGGTGGCCTGGCCCGGGCGCAAGGCATTGCGCAGGCGAAACTCGAGCGGGTCCAGGCCCACCTGCGCGGCCAGATCGTCGTAGAGCGACTCCTGCAAAATCGCCACTTGCGGCACGCCGAAGCCGCGGAAGGCGCCACTGGGCGGGCCGTTCGTATAGATGGCGCGACTATGCACGAAAACATTGGGCACCATGTAGGGGCCGCTGCCGTGCACCGGTACCCGGTCGGCCACCGTCGGTCCCCACGAGGCGTAGGCGCCGGTGTCGAAATCTGCCTCTATGCGGATAGCGGTTAGCATTCCGTCGCGGTTGGCGGTGGCGCAGGCACGGATGCGCGCCGGATGGCGCTTGGTGCTCGCAGCCATGGATTCGATGCGGCTGTAGACGCAGCGCACCGGCCGCTTCAGGACCCAGGCGGCCACGGCGAGCATGGGCTGCACCGAAACATCCAGCTTGCCGCCGAAACCGCCGCCACAGGCGGTGGGCACGATGCGCACGGCGCTTTTGTCTAGCCCCAGAACGCGCGCGACCTCGTCCCGATCCAGGTACGGCGCCTGGGTGCTGGCCGCCACCTCGATGCGCGCGCCGTTCGGCCCGATACGCTGGGCATAACCCGCCTCCGGCTCGATGTAGGCGTGCTCCACGTAAGCGGTTTCCAACGCGTCCTCGGCCACAGCCTCGGCCGATGCCAGCGCCGCCATTACGTCGCCCTTCTCCAGGTGACCTTCGGCCAGCACGTTGTCGGGCCGGCTACCGTGAATCGCCGGCGCCCCAGGGTTCAGCGCGGCGGCAACGCCCATGACCGGTTCTTCCGGCTGCCAGGTCACGAGATCATCATCAAAGGGCACCGCCTCGACCGCGGCGCGTTCGCCCACCAGGGCCAGCACCGCCTCGCCCCGATAGCGCACGAAGCGCTCGGCGAAGACCGGCTGGTCCTTGAGATGCGGATAGATGCCAAAGCTGTTCTCGCCCGGCACGTCGGCGGCGGTGAGAATGGCCTCCACACCGGGATGGCGCCGCTGCACCGCCTGGAGATCGCCGAGGGTAAAGCGCGCTCGGGCATGGGGCGAGCGCAGGGCGCGTAGCCACAGCGCCCCATCCGGCGCCGCGTCGGCCCCGTAGAGGTCCGTAGCGGTGACTTTGGGCAACCCATCGGCACGCGCCATGGCAGCGCCGACCGCGCGGCCCTTGGCCGGGGCGGCGTACACATCGCCGGCGGTGGCGCCGACAAACTGGTGCGCGTCCATGACCGCCTCGATGATTTTGCGATAGCCGGTGCACCGGCAGAGAACGCCGCCGAGGGTGTCCTTGACCGCCGCTTCACTTGGCTTCGGATCGCGCTGTAAAAGATCGCTCGCCGCCATCAGCATGCCCGGCGTGCAGATGCCGCATTGCGCCGCGCCGTGCGCCAGGAACGCGGCCTGCACCGCCGACAGCGCACCATCCTTGGCCAGCCCCTCGACCGTGCGCACCTCCGCACCCGCCGCCTGAGCCAAGGGCACCAGGCAGGCGCAAACTTGTCGGCCATCGAGCAACACCGTGCACGCGCCGCAGTCGCCCGCGTCACAACCGACCTTGGTGCCAACGGCACCGAGCTGATCGCGCAGCACGTCGGCCAGGCGCGCAAACGGCTCGGCAGCCACCGACACCGGCCGGCCGTTGAGGGTGAAGGCGGTCTCGGGTGCGCGCGCGGTCATGGCGCCTGCCCCAGGTGCCACAACAACCGCCGCAACAGGGTGAGTACGGTGTGTCGCCGGTAGTCGGCGCTGCCGCGCGGATCGTCGATGGGCGATAGGCCGGCGAGATGCGTCTCGGTCACCGCATCCGCCAGATGATCGCCGACATGGCGACCAAGCAGCGCGGCTTCGAGAGCGGGCAAGCGTTGCGCTACCTCGGAGCAGGACCCGACGGCGATGTGCGCAGCGGCGATCCGTCCCTTCGCGTCGGTTTCGATCAATCCTGCCACCATGACAATGGAAATCACCAAGTAGTTCCGGGCGCCAAGCTTCAGGAAGCACGAGCGGGCAGTTTGCACACGCTTGGGAATGATGATGGCGGTGAGCAACTCGTCTGCCTTGCGAGCGGTTTGGCGATTGCCAGTGACAAAATTAGCGAGCGGCAACTGACGTCGACCGTCGTGGCTGGTCAACTCAACCTGGGCGTCAAGCACAAGGAGCGCCGGTATGCCGTCGGCGGCCGGCGAGGCGTTGCATAGATTCCCCACAACCGTGCCACGATTTTGGATCTGCACGCCGCCCACCTCGCGCGCCGCCAAGCGCAAAACCTCGAACCAATCGGGCAGACGGGCTTGAAGAATTTGCGTCCAGGTAACGCGGCAGCCAAATCGGANTGCATCATCGGTCTCGAAGATTTGGTCGAGACGGGGCAGCGCGCTGATATCGAGAATGCGCATGGGTGNGGGCTTGCCCCAGGCCTGTGCCGTGGCCAGGGCCGGATATATATCGGTGCCACCGGCGATGATGGTGCACGGATTTCGCGCCAGGATCGCGAGGGCCGACTCAATTGTCTCGGGGCGGTCGTACGACTGCATCAAGAGCGCCCTCAAATTGCCGCCGGACTTTCTCACGCGACACCCGGCATTTTCTTTTGTATACAAAACGATATCGGCGACCCGTTTTTCTGTCAAGATGGCGGGGCACACGGACGTGAAGCGGAGGTTTCCATGGCAACAACGGCAAGTTCGGAAAAACCCGGAACATTGGCGATCGTCAATGTGGGCCTGATGCTCTCTGGCGATCTCGGCAAGCCGATCCTCGATGCCGATACGCTGCTCGCCACGGACGGTCGCATCACCGCCTTCGGGTCGCGCGCCGACTGCGACGTGGACGGCGCCGATAAGGTGGTGGATGCCAAGGGGGTTGCCTTGTGTCCGGGCTTGATCGACAGCCACGTGCACCCGGTCGCCGGCGACTGGACGCCGCGGCAAAGCCAGCTCAACTGGATCGACAGTTCGTTGCACGGTGGCGTGACCACCATGATCTCCGCCGGCGAGGTGCACATGCCCGGCCGGCCCAAGGACATCGTCGGCCTGAAGGCCATGGCCATCGCGGCGCAGCGCTGCTTCACCAACTTCCGCCCGAATGGGGTCAAGGTGCATGCCGGCGCGCCGGTCATCGAGCAGGGCATGGAGGAGCAAGACTTCAAGGACCTGGCCGAAGCCGGGGTTACGCTCCTAGGCGAGGTCGGCCTGGGCAGCGTCAAGGCCGGCGACGAGGCGAAAAAGATGGTCGCCTGGGCGCGCAAATACGGCATTCAAAGCACGATCCATACCGGCGGCCCGTCTATTCCCGGCTCCGGCCTGATCGACAAGGACGTGGTGCTGGAGGCGGATGCCGACATCATCGGCCACATCAACGGCGGCCATACGGCCCTGCCGGACGATCAGATCGTCTGCCTGTGCTCGCAATGCACACGGGGGATCGAGATCGTCCATAACGGCAACGAACGCTCGGCGCTGTTGGCGCTACGCACGGCCAATGAACTAAAACAGTTGGAGCGTGTGATCCTGGGCACCGACGGGCCGGCCGGCTCGGGTGTGCAGCCGCTGGGGATCTTGCGCATGGTCGCCATGCTCTCCAGCTTGGGCGACGTGCCGGCGGAGATCGCCTTCTGTTTTGCGACCGGCAATACGGCGCGCATGCGCGATTTGGATTGCGGCCTGATCGAGGTGGGCCGCAGCGCCGACTTCGTGCTTCTGGACAAGGCACAGCACTCCGCCGGCAAGGATGTGTTGCACAGCGTGCAGTTGGGCGATCTGCCCGGCGTGGGCATGACCATCATCGACGGCATCCCGCGCACCCAGCGCAGCCGTAACACGCCGCCGGCGACGACCTTGCCGGAGTTGGTGCACGGTTAGCCGGTTTACGCGAGGGCTTCCTCAGGCACGCTGGTCCGGCGATCCGGGATCAGCAACACAATGACACCGGCCAAGCCCGCAAGGACCAGCGAGCTAGACCACACCCAGTCGTAGCGCGCTGTCAGATCGAACACGTAGCCGCCGAGGAAGGCGCCGGCAGCGCCGCCGATGGAATGCCCGGCCGAGATCATGCCCATGGCAAGACCCATGACCCGGACGCCCAAATGGCTTGCCGCCAAGCTCGCGGTGACCGGCACGGTCGCGTAGTCGACCGCCCCGAATAGCGTAGCAAAGAGTAACAGCAACTCCAGATCAGCGCCGATGTTCATGAGCAGAATGAAGGTGAACGCCCGGAGCACATAGATGATCGCCAGAAGCAGCGGCCGGTTCATCCGGTCGGTCAGCCACCCGGCCGCGATCATGCCCACCATATTGACAGCGGAAAGTACACCGTAAGCCGTGGCGCTGGGTAGTGGCGCGAAACCGCAGAACGAGGCGTAGGGCAGGAAATGGGTCTCGATCACACCCGTCGTCGTATAGCCGCAGAGAAGAAAGCTCCAGAACAGTGCGTGAAAAGCCGGCCGTCTCAGAAGGCCCGCCATGTCCGAGAGAAGTCCGGGATGTACCATCTCGTCCGCCGCCGCCCCGGTTGACGTCACGCTGACGCCCGCCAGCAGCCGCCAAAGCACCGGGACCAAAAACATCGAGGCCAGCCCTAGCCCGACAAAACTCCACCGCCATCCGGCGAACGCCAGAATGGCCGCGATCAACGGCACAATGACGAATTGGCCAGCGGTGGCGCCCGAGGTCGCCGTACCAATGGCTAGCCCTTGGTTCCGCGCAAACACGCGCGCCACAGCGGTCGAAACCACGTGCGTCGCGACGATGCCGAAACCGACGGCCGATACCAGGCCAAAGCCGAGCAGAAAAACGATGCGGTTGCTCGTTCCCGCGACCATGAAGCTGCCGAGCGCCAGCGCCAACAAACCAACGCTGAGCGCCACCCGCGGCCCGTGACGGTCGACTAACCGACCGGCCAACGGAGCGATTATCGCCATCACCACTAAAGCCGCAGCGCCGACACCGGACACATAGCTGCGGGACCAACCCAGCTCGACCTCCCAGAGCGGCATGACCAGGCTGAGCGTGGCGCGGGCGGAAAAGGCCAACGCCAGAGCCAGGAACCCGAAACTCACCAGGAACCATGGAAAAAGCGCTGAATGCCGATGCGTGGTCATTGTGCCGGCCCCAAACCCAAATTCGCCTGTGCGCAGTTCTGCACGGATGCCCCGACTGGGAGAAACGAATTCTCTAGCCAGTTAATTTAGCTTTGCTAAACTCAAGCGATGACCATACCGCTGCCTCTTCTGCACACTTTTGCGGTCGTCGCCCGCTGCACCAGCATGAAGACGGCGGCCAAGCAACTGGGCGTAACCCCAGGGGCAATCAGCCAGCGGGTGCGGGCGCTGGAAGATTGGGCCGGTCAGCGGATGTTCGACCGGGCGCGCTCAGGGGTCAGCCTAACCGGCGCGGGTCGGAGCCTTTTTGCCAGGATCGACGAGCCGTTTCGGGCCATCGAGTCAGCGCAAAAGCGCAGCACGCGCGCCGGGCGTGTCAAGCGGTTGGTGGTGAATGCGGCCCCCTCATTCGCGGCAACCTGGCTGGTGCCGCGGCTTGGCGGATTTGCTGCTGCCCATCCGGATATCGAAATTGTGGTGGAGTCCGATACCCGGCTCGTCGATCTGCGGAGCGAGCCCGTAGATCTGGCCATCCGCCACGGTCTGGGCAGATACCCGGGCCTCAAAAGCATTTGGCTGATGGCGCCACGGCTGGTGGTGGTCGCCAGTCCCCGGCTTATCCGCGCTAGTGAACCGATTCGCACCCCGGCGGATTGCCTCAAATACCCCTTGCTTCAAGACAGTGGCCGGCACGACTGGCCACTGTGGTTCGCGGCGCACGACATCGACGCCAAGGATGCCGACCGAGGGCCGGCTTTCTCCGACGATCATTTGCTGGTGCGCGCCGCGGCCACAGGTCAGGGCCTGGCGCTGGTACGGGATATCTACCTGGACGAAGAAGTCGAGGCCGGGCGATTGGTTAGCCCGCTCGACATCCGCTGGCCCACGGAATTTGCCTACTACCTGGTTGGCACCCGCGCCAGCTTCGCCAGACCGGCAGCTCGGCGCTTTGCCGACTGGCTGGTGCACGAGTCGCACGTGACGGAAGGGTGACCGGGTCCGTCCCGCGCGACAAGCAAGGATAGCCGCCGCCAGGGAAATGGCACAGACGTTGCCGCCGGGCGGCATCCGCTCTATATCAGCCGGTGACGCGACACCCGCAGTTGCCGCACAATCTGCTTGGAAGCCATGCTGTCCGGCGAAACCCACAGTACGCGCCAAGGCCTGCTTGGCAGAATCATAGATCTCTTTCTGCGCGGCGATCTGGCGCCGCTGTTCATGGTGCTGGCGCTGATCGCGGGCGCGGCGGCCATCTTTTTGACGCCGCGCGAGGAAGAGCCGCAGATCGTCGTGCCCCTGGCGGATGTAATGGTCTCGGCGCCGGGCTTGTCCGCGGAAGAGGTCGAGCGACAGGTCGCGACCCCTCTGGAAAAGCTTCTCTTCCAGGTCGACGGGGTGGAGCACGTCTATTCCGCCGCGTATGCCGGCCGGGCCATCGTCACCGTGCGCTTCTATGTGGGCGAGGACCGGGAAGACAGCCTGGTGAAGATCTACAACAAGATCTTCTCCAACACCGATGCGATTCCGCCCGATGTCACCGCCTGGGTCGTAAAGCCGGTGGAGATCGACGACGTTCCCATCGTCATTGCCAGCCTGTGGAGCGACCGGCCCGATACGGTCGATGACTATGCCCTGCGGCGCATCGCCGAAGAGGTCGAAATCGAGCTGCAGGCGATCCCGGACACCAACCGCACGCAGATCGTCGGTGGCCGGCCGCGCGCCGTCCGCGTCGAGCTCGACCCGGACGCCCTGGCGGCGCGGCGCACGGCACCGCTTGACGTCGCCTTCGCGCTCGATGTCTCCAACGTCCGTCGCCCGGCGGGGGCCTTCGATCAGGGCGATCAAAGCTTCACCGTCGACGCCGGGGATTTCTTTGGCAGCGTCCAGGATCTGAAGCGCGCCGTGGTCAACGTGGTCGACGGAACGCCGGTCTTTCTCGAGGACGTGGCGGACGTCACCGATGGACCGGACGAGCCCACCACCTATAGCTGGATCGGTTTCGGTCCCGCGGCCGGCCCCGAGGTCGAGCGGCTCGCGCGGCCCGGCCTTTTCCTCCCCGCCGTCTCCGTCGCCATCGCCAAGCAGAAGGGCGCCAACGCGGTGAGCGTTTCCCGGCAAATCAAAACGCGCCTCGCCGAGCTTGCCGAGACCCATTTTCCCGCGGGCGTCCAGTACCGCGTCACCCGCGACTATGGCGAAACCGCCAACGACAAAGTGAACGAGTTGCTGGAGGCCTTGGCAGTCGCCATCGTCATCGTCGTCGGCCTGATTGCCTACAGCCTGGGTTGGCGCGAGGGACTGGTCGTGGCCGCCGCCGTGCCGATCACCTTCGCGCTGACGCTCATCATCAACTATTGGGCCGGCTACACCATCAACCGGGTGACGCTGTTTGCGCTGATCCTCTCACTTGGCCTGGTGGTTGACGACCCGATCGTCGATGTCGAGAACATCCACCGCCATCTGGCCATGAAACGGCAGAGCGCGCTGGATGCGGTGCGCACGGCGGTGAACGAGGTGCGCCCGCCGATCCTGCTGGCCACACTGGCGGTCATCGTCTCGTTTCTGCCCATGACCCTGATCACCGGCATGATGGGCC
>JGI24023J19991_10002486_pt1 | contig 13399 bp, 10 predicted proteins | sample Cruoilmetagenom1_FD_19991 | JGI IMG/M metagenome (IMG submission 19991)
TAGTTTTATTTTTCTCTATCTTTTTTATGTTTAGAAAAACCGGCTCCCTCTTTGGTTTTGGCTGTTAACTGCAAATCTTCAATTAAACTTCGATAATCAACATTAGCTTTATTCATAGAGGCAAAACAGGTTACTATTACGGCAATGGCATTCGGTACATCACCTTTTTTTTTGTAAGATTGTAAGTTTTTTTCACTCACTTTGATAAGTTTACTAAATTTTGGGAGGCTAATATCAGCATCTAGAAGATGTTTTTTAAAATCTATAAAAGTCATAAGTTTCCATTAAATTAAATTATTTGGCAAATTATACCATATTTTATTACTATTAGCAATAAAAATATTTGTAAAATGATATATTATGATTTAAGCTTATTTTTATATTAATAATGTAACAATGTCTATAATTTATTACTATTAGTAATAAAATTAAACAACTAGGAGACCTTCATGGCAAAAGAATTAAAGAAAAAAGCAGTAGCAAAAGTAGCAAAAAAAGCAGTAGCAAAAGCTGGTGTTAAAAAGAAAAATACTAAAAAAGTATTAAAAGTAGTTACTAAAGCAGTAGCAAAAAAATCACCAAAAAAAGTAAAAGTGGCTAAGAAAATAGCAAAAAAAGCAGTTAAAAAAGCTGCATAATTATATAGTATAGGCTTTGTCTATACTATATTTTTTACAATTGTAACTATTGTGTTACCTTTTAACGATAACATTTCATATGTTATTATTCAAAAAGTTAATTATTTTTATTTTATTGTTCCATGTTACTATCACAGCAAATGACTCTTTTGATATTCACAATGAAATTATAAATAATCCAACAGCATATATTCCATCACAATGTTATACTGTAACAAAAGANACAGAAGANAATTTACATAATCCATGTTATAGTTGTCATAAAAAATCAGAAGAACCAAACTATGTAAATGATTTTGATTTACAAGAAAATTATTCTTTCCCTTTAATAGCAAGAGAGAATCCCTATAAAAATTTATTTAAAGATAGAAAAAAGCAAATAGCTACAATTAGTGATGAAAGTATCTTAGATTATATTAGACAAAGTAATTATTTTGATAAAAATAGTGAGATTATTTTAAAGAAAAAACTACAAAATATTCCAAAAAACTGGGATTATGATGATAATAATAAATGGAATGGTTATATTCCAGATTGTTATTTTAATTTTGATAATGAGGGGTTTGATAAAGATTTAAAAAATAATTATACTGGTTGGAGAGCTTTTGCATATTATCCTTTTTTAGGAACTTTTTGGCCTACAAATGGTAGTACTGATGATGTTTTAATACGTCTGGATAGAGTATTTATGGAAGATGAAAAAGGTAAGTTTGATTTAGAAATATATAAAATTAATCTGGCAGTTATCGAGTCTTTAATAAAAAGAAAAGATGTTTATATAGATGATGTTGATGAAAATATATATGGAATTGATTTAAATAAAAATGGTATTTTAGATAAAACAAATAAAGTTAAATATAAATGGGAACCTTTAAGAGGGTTCAATATGTTTTATGTAGGGATGGCAAAAATATATCAAGAGGAACAAAAAATATTTACAAGAGCAGGGCTTTATCCAAAAAATACAGAGTTTTTACATACAGTACGATACTTAGATATAAAAAACAATAGTATATCGTTATCTAATAGGTTAAAAGAGTTACGGTATGCAAAAAAGGTTTATTCACCTAGTTACATGGATTTATCATCTACAACTATACAAGCAAATATAGAAAAAGAAGATGATGGAGATATTCATGAAGTGTTTAAAATAAACCCTGAAATTGGTATTAGCAATGGAAAAGGGTGGCGATATTTGGGTTTTCTTGAAGATAAAAATGGAGATTTACGACCATCTACAAAAGAGGAGCTTATATACTGTATAGGTTGCCATAACAATTTAGGAGCTACAACTGATACAACATTTGTTTTTCAAAGAAAACTTGATAGTAAAGAGTTCCAAAAAGGGTGGTATCATTGGAAACAAAAAAGTCTGAAAGGATTATCTGAACCTAAAAGAGCTGATGGTAAATATGAATATAGTTATTATTTAGAAAACAATCATGCAGGGGATGAATTTAGAGAAAATCAAGAGATTATCAAGAAATTTTTTAATTCAGTTGGAGTATTAAAAAAAGATGAGGTAGAAAAACTTCATAAAGATATTACTCATCTTCTTATGCCATCTATAAAAAGAGCAATGCAACTAAATAAGACTTATAAGCTGATAGTGGAGGAACAAAGTTTTATTTATGGACGAGATACCACAATGAAACCTTCAAAAAATATACATAAAAATCTTCAAGAAAATCAAACTACACATTTAAAAGCTATAGAGTAAATGTTGTAACCCACGTGTAATCTAAATACTTTACAATTTCTCAAAATATTTAAAAAGGGAAGAAAATGTATAGAAATATAATGATAAAAAGTTTATCTACGGCGTTAATTGGTCTTGCACTTGTTGGATGTACGAATGAAGTATCAAAACAAAATGTAGGTAACAAACATAACAATATAAAATTTGAAAATGTGGCAGCACCAGTGAGTGTTGAGGAGAAAAAATCTATCCTAACATCATCAAAAGTTACTATAAATGGAAAATCTTATGATATAGGTTTTCATACAATTGCTAGAACTGGGCAGGAGTTACCAAGCTTAGATGGAAAAACTACCGAAATCTTTGGTATGGTAAAAGATGAGATGGGAAATCCTCTTAAACATAAAGATGGAACACCATTTGTTTGTAGAACAAGTAAAGATGGTTCAGGACCTGATCATACAACCTTACATGAAAAAGATGGAAATCTTTTTGCTATTACACAATTTGAGTGTGCACCAGGGGCTATGTATATATCAAAATTAGAAAAAACATCTCAAGGTGGACTTAAAGCAGTTGCAACTAGTCACATATCACAAGCTTCACATCATGGTGGTTGGGTACATTGTGCTGGTATGAAAACACCTTGGGGAAGTCATCTTGGAAGTGAAGAGTACGAATCAAATGCAAAAAAATTAACAGCAGATAATCAAATAGAAGATGAAGATGGATATTACAACAATACATCACTATTTTTTAAAGATGGGCAACTAAATAACAGTCCATATTACTACGGATGGACTCCTGAGGTTACTATTACGAATTCAAAAGGGGATACATCATACACAAAACATTATACTTTAGGTAGATTTGCTCATGAATTAGCTTATGTTATGCCCGATGAGAAAACAGTATATTTAACTGATGATGGAACTAATGGTGCTTTATTTATGTTTGTAGCTGATAAAAAAGCTGATCTATCAAGCGGGGTTTTATATGCTGCAAAATTAAACCAAAAAGATGCTTCAAATGGTGGAAATTTTGATATCTCTTGGATAAATTTAGGTCATGCAGATGATGCATCATTAAGAAGATTTATAGATAAAAAACCAAAGTTTTTTGAGATGTTTGATGAAGTAAAACCAGAAAATGGTAAATGTGAATCTGGATATTCATCTATTAATACAAGCTGGAAACATGAGTGTTTAAAAGTAAAACCATTTATGGATATGTATGCTTCAAGACTTGAAAGTAGAAGATATGCGGCAATAAAAGGTGCTACAACTGAATTTAGAAAAAAAGAGGGTATTACTTTAGATAAAGCTAGAAATACACTTTACATAGCGATTAGTAGAATTCAATATGGTATGGAAGACTTTATGAAAAAAGGGAAACCAGAATCAAAATATGATATTGGTGGAAACAATGATATTAAACTTAAAAGAAATGATTGTGGTGGTGTATACAGTTTAGCTTTAAGTGATGGACAAAAAGATACTTCAGGAAAAGTAATAGATAGTAACTATGTAACAGTTGATTTTAAAGGTGAAGTGCTAGGAAAAATGCATAAATATCCAAAAGGTAATAAGTTTGAGGGGAATAAATGTGCAGTTGATGGACTTGCTGAACCAGATAATTTAACTTTTATAGATAACTCTGATATTTTAATTATTGGTGAAGATACAGGTGCTCACCAGATAGATTATATTTGGGCATATGATGTTGTAAAAAAAGATTTAACAAGAATACTTACTACACCTTATGGTTCTGAAACTACTTCGCCATTTTGGTATTCTAATATTGGTGGAAATGGTTATTTAACTACAGTTATTCAACACCCATTTGGTGAGAGTGATCAAGAGAAAGCTGGTAGTGAAGCCGATAAAGAATCTTGGGTTGGTGTTGTTGGACCTTTCCCTGTTTTAAAATAATTCTCTTTTCAACTTATAGTACATAGGTTTATAAGACCTATGTACTTTTCTAAAAATTATTCAATTTATTATCTTTATAATACTAGATTTCAAATTTAAATGTTACAATCAAAAATATTCTTACTAAAGGTAAACGGAGTATGTTAGATACCAGACGACATCTTACACAATTTTTTGATAAGGTATACAGTATGTCTTTAAGAGTTGTTTTTGCAAGTTTTACAATCTTGGTCATCTTCCTTTGATTTTTTTATTTTTGGCTAGATTCATTATGGTAGTAGTTGCATCAAAAACAAAATTTGATGATAGATAAAATTTTTGGATTTTAGAATGTAATCATTATGTTATTATCAATGATTATAATGAACAATTATAAAAACAAGGAAGAATAGATGCAAATAAAACAATATGAGTTCAGTAAAGATTATAGTAAGGCAGTAGCCTATTTTTCGATGGAATTTGCTATCCATCAAGCTTTGAAAATATATTCAGGGGGATTAGGGTTTTTAGCTGGATCTCATATGCGTAGTGTTTATGATTTAAAACAAAATGTTGTAGGTATTGGGATACTTTGGAGTTATGGATATTATGATCAAGCAAGAGATGAAGATAGAAACCTAAAAATAGAATTTAGAAGAAAATATTATCACTTTTTAGAAGATTTGAATATTAGTGTGATAGTTGATATTAATGGGAAAAAAGTAGTTGTAAAAGCACTTATGGTTCCTGCTGAACTTTTTGGTAGTGCTCCTTTGATTTTATTGACAACAGATGTTCCTGAAAATGATTATCTTTCAAGAACAATCACTCATAAACTGTATGATATGCATGAAGAAACGCGGATTGCACAAGAGATAGTATTAGGTATTGGTGGGGTTAAAGTACTTGAGGCTTTAAATCATAAAGTTGAGATATATCATATGAATGAAGGACATGCACTTCCTATGGTATTTGAATTGTACAATAAGGTAAAAGATTTAGATCAATTAAAAGAGATGGTGCGATTTACTACTCATACACCAGAAGCTGCAGGAAATGAGATACACAATATTAATCTTTTAAATAAGATGGGATTTTTTAATTCTACCCCACTAGAACAGGCGCGAGACATAACACAAACTTATGATGATAATTTTAGTTTAACTGTAGGCGCATTAAGAGTTTCAAAAATTGCAAATGGTGTATCTAAAATGCATGCAGAAGTGGCAACTGATATGTGGAGTAGTTATGAGGGAATATGTGAAATTATCCCTATAACAAATTCACAAAATAAAAGATTTTGGGCAGATAAACCAATGCTTAGAGCTTTGGATGAACATGAAGACTATGAACTTCTTGCTAGAAAAAAACATCTAAAAAGAATTTTGTTTAATGAAGTTGCAAATCAAACAGGAAAAATGTTTGACCCAGATGTTCTTACAATAGTTTGGGCTAGAAGATTTGCAGAATATAAAAGACCAGGATTATTAAAATATGATTTTGAAAAATTTGAAGAACTTGTAACTCGTTCAAAAGAACCAATTCAGATAATATGGGCAGGAAAACCATATCCACATGATACAAATGCTATTAATATTTTCAACGAATTAACATATATTGCAAAAAGTCATAAAAGTGTTGCAGTTCTAATTGGATATGAATTAGAGTTATCAAGACTTCTTAAAAAAGGTGCTGATATTTGGCTTAATACTCCAAGAATTACAAGAGAAGCTAGTGGTACAAGTGGTATGAGTGCTGCTATGAATGGTGCTATTAATTTTTCTATAGCAGATGGTTGGCATCCTGAGTTTTGTAAAGAAGAGATAAATGCTTTTACAATTTCAGGGGCAGATGCTAGTTTAAGTATTGAAGAACAAGATAAAAACGACAATAAAAGTATGATGGATATACTTGAAAATAAAATTATCCCTACATATTATAGAGATGAGAAAAAATGGATAGAGTTGATGAAAAACTCTATGAGTGATGTATTATTTGAGTTTGATTCAGGGTCAATGGCTCATAAATATTATGAAAAAATGTATAAATTTTAGGAGAGTAGGATGTTAAGTAATATTGAATTAATGCAAACAGTTAAGTCTTTAAAAGATATAGAAATAAAAAATAAAAGAGTTCTAATAAGAGTGGATTTTAATGTTCCTTTAGATTCTCACAACAATATAACAGATGATAACCGTATGAAAGAAGCTCTTCATACGATTAATTATTGTATTGATAATGAAGCGAAAAATATAGTTTTAGTAACACATCTTGGGAAACCAAAAAATGGTTATGAAGAGAAGTTTTCATTAAAACATATTGTCAAAAGATTGGAAAGACTTTTAGATAGAAAAGTTGAGTTAATTGATAATTTTATGGAAGAAAAAGATACTTTAAATAGTGCAACAGATGCAAAAATATTTTTGCTTGAAAATATCAGGTTTTTTAAAGGTGAAACAAAAAATGATGACAACCTTTCTAAAGAATTGGCATCTTTGTGTGATGTATTTGTCAATGATGCATTTGGGACAAGTCATAGGGCACATAGTTCAACTGTAGGAATTACAAAATATGTTGATGTAAAAGTAGCAGGTTTTTTACTTAAGCGTGAAATAGACGCTTTTTCTAAAGCACTTTTCAAACCTACACAACCAATCTGTTTAGTTGTAGGTGGGGCAAAAGTATCTTCAAAAATTACACTTTTACAAAATATTTTACCTAAAATTGACAAACTTATTATTGGTGGTGCTATGTCAAATACTTTTTTAAAAGCAATAGGATATGATACAAAATCCTCCCTAGTAGAAGATGAATTTTTAGACGAAGCAAATATGATTTTAAAAACTGCACGTGAAGCTAAAGTAAATGTATATCTTCCTGTTGATGTTGTGATAACAGATGGTATAGACCATCCAATAGATATAAAAATAGTTCCAGCTCAAGATATGTTAGAGGGGTTTAAAGCTGTAGATATAGGACCTGCAACAGTGAAACTTTTTGAAGAAGCAATAGGATTATCAAATACTATTATTTGGAATGGTCCTATGGGTATTTTTGAAGTAGATATGTTTAGTAAAGGAACATTTAGAATAGCTCATGCTATTGCCGATACTTATGCGTATAGTATTGTTGGTGGTGGAGATACAGCAAGTGCTGCCCAAAAAGCTGGTGAGAAAGAAAATATAAGTTTTATCTCAACAGGTGGAGGAGCAAGTTTAGAACTACTTGAGGGAAAATTACTTCCAGGTTTTGAAAATTTAGAGAAAAATTAATGAATATAAAAGCTATCGATCTTTATCTTCAAAAGCTCAAAAATGGTGTAAAAGATGAACATAAAATTGATGATGCAGATTTAGCTGATTATTTAGAAGATGTAAAACAAAAAGATGAAAATAAGTTTTTTGAGTATTTAAATTCTTTACCATTAAAAATTCGTGCTGAGACATTTATAGAATTACCAACACCTTTTCAAATTGATTTGATTTTGAGATATGATTCTCAAGGGTTGGCAGATATTATAGAAGTTTTAGATAGTGATGATGCAACTGATTTATTTTTAGCTCTTACTAAAACAGATAAAGCCAAAGAGGAAGATATTTTCTCCTTATTAAGTGATACAAAACAAAAAACTATAGAAAAGCTTATAAATTACGAGAGTAATGAAGCTGGTTCTTTAATGCAAACTGAGATACTTAAAGTATCAAATTTTAGGACAATCTCTTATGCAATAGAAAAACTAGGGAAGTTAAAAAAAAATGGAATAGGGACAGTTCAAAGTGTATTTGTTACAGATGATGTAGGAAAACTTATAAAGTCAATCTCTCTTGATGATTTAATATTAGAAAAAAATGAACAAACATTTGATGAAATATTACAAAAATATCCTGAGTCTTATTTAGTTAATTCTCATGATTCAGTTGATAATGTTGTAAATATGATAGAAAAATATGATTTAACTACACTTGCAGTTGTAGATAGAAAAGGACATCTTATAGGGAGAATTACCCATGATGATGTTATAGATATTATGCAAGAAAGAGCTACACAACAAATTTATAATCTTAATAAAATTAATGCAGATGAACATATAGCTGAAGATTTTTCAAAGACGAGTAAAACTAGAGCAGTATGGCTAACGATAAATTTNGTAAATGCTATCATAGCATCACTTGTAATAGGACTTTTCTCACATACTATAGAAACTATCGTAGCCCTTGCTGTTCTTATGCCTATAGTTGCAAATATGGCAGGAACAGCATCTGTTCAAACAATGACTGTAGTTGTAAGACAAATGGCTTTAGGAGAGATTGAGTTTAGCGATATTAAACCTATATTTATAAAAGAGATAAATATAGCATTTATCAATGGTATTTTATTTGGAAGTTTGGGTGCTATTATGGCATATGTGAGATTTGAGGATTATCTTATCTCTATTGCAATTGCATTGGCTATGATTATAAGCTTTATTAGTGCTGGAATTTTGGCTGTTGTTGTACCTATGGTGCTGAAAAAAATAAATCTAGACCCAGCAGTTGCAAGTTCCGTTGTTGTATTAACACTTGTTGATATTATAGGCTTTTTTAGTTTTTTATGGATTGCACAAATAATAATGTTATAATAGTGTTATAACTGTTTTGTAACCATTGTATGATAGAATAATCTTATAAATATAGGGAGTAATATGAAGAATCAATTGATAAAAAATAGTTTAGAAGAAAATAATTTTTCAAGCAGTACTCATGCTATTGAAGTGATATCATTTGATAGTAAACAAGGGGTGTCAAAAGAATATTTAGTACCTCAAAGATACTATAAAGATCAGTTGGTATTGTTACCAATTAATAGTAAAAGGTTTTATATGTATTGGGAATTTACACCTAGTTTATTGGAGAAATATGCTTTAGAGTATGCAAATCAAATAAAATTTAAAGTAGTTGATAGTGACACTATAACAATAAAATATATTGATTGTTTGGGAGAAATTGGTGAGTATTTTGTAAATGATTTAGAATATACAACAAAAATAAGAGTGATTGCAGGGTTTTATAAAGATGGTGTATTTGTAGAGATAATGTACTCAAATAAAATAGGTGCTTTCAATACTCATATTAATTATAAAGATGAAGATAAACTAGTGTACCTTAAAAAAGAGAAAGGATTTACTGAAATTATCCGTTCTTCATTACAACATTTTACAATAGGCATGTCATCAGTTTCTTATGTCAAAGAGATTGAAAGATTACAAGAAGTTTCAAAATTATCAAAAGAAACATTATCTTCACACACTTTAGGGGAAAAATAATATGTTAAAAGGTTATTGGATACCAGTACTACATTCTCATTTACCGTTTGTAAAACATCCTGATTATGAATATTTTTTAGAAGAACATTGGCTTTTTGAAGCTATTAGTGAGTGTTATATTCCTTTGTTAAAAAACTTAAAAAGACTTCATGATGAAGGTGTTGATTTTAGATTAACAGTTTCTGTTACTCCTCCATTAGCTGAGATGCTTGATGACAAACATCTAATGGAAAAATATGAAAGATATCTTGATAGACAAATTGAACTAGGAAATAAAGAGTGTCAAAGAACACAAAATGATGAGGTGTATGAGGGTATTGCACATTTTTATAATAAAAAATTCATAGAAATAAAAGAATTTTTTATGAATTTTTTACAAAAAAATGTTTTAAATGGATATAGATTTTTTAATGATTTAGGAAAAATAGAAGTTATAACTTGTGGTGCTACACATGGATTTTTACCACTTTTAAGTGTCAATGAAAAAGCCGTAGAAGTACAAATAGAAGTAGCGGTTGCTTCACATACAAAACATTTCAAAAAACCACCAAAAGGTATTTGGTTGCCAGAGTGTGCCTATTATGATGGACTTGATAAAATTCTAAAAGAAAATGGAATTGAGTTTTTCTTTGTAGATTCTCACTCACTAGTATATGGAGAACCAACAGCTTTAAATGGCGTATATGCACCAATATATACAGAACACGCAGTTGCTGCATTTGCTAGAGACCCACACTCAGCTAAACAAGTTTGGAGTTCAAAAGAGGGGTATCCTGGGGATGTGAACTATAGAGATTTTTACCGAGATATTGGATATGATTTAGAGTATGAATATATCAAAGATTTTATTGATCCAGATGGTACAAGAGTTTTTACTGGATTTAAGTACCATAAAATTACTGGAGAAACAGACTATAAAGAAGTATATAATCCACAAGTAGCAAGTGATATTACAAAATCTCATGCAGCTGATTTTCATCATAAAAGAGAAGAACAGTTTGAGCATTTGGGGCAATATATGAAAAGAACTCCTATGGTTGTGTCTCCTTATGATGCAGAACTTTTTGGGCATTGGTGGTTTGAAGGTCCTGATTTTTTATACAATCTTTTTAAAGAGATTAGTAATAAACACACATTTAAAGCAGTAACACCGTTAGAGTATCTTACTATGTATCCACAAAATCAAGTGATAAATCCTAGTGCATCTTCTTGGGGAGATGAGGGGTATTATGATGTATGGTTAAATGAAGGGAATTCATGGATATATAGACATCTTCATAATATGACAGATGATATTATAAATCTAGCAAATACTTATGCTAATGGAGCTGATTTTAATACTACAAGATTATTAAATCAAATGACAAAAGAGTTACTTCTAGCACAAAGTAGTGACTGGGCATTTTTAGTGACAACTAAAACAGCAGTTGAATATAGTGAACAAAGAACAAAAGAGCATATCTCAAACTTTCAAAGTTTAAAAAATATGATAAATAATGATATAGACTTTGATTTACTAGAAGAGTTAGAATACAAAAACTCTATTTTTAATTTTCTGGATTATAGGGTTTTTAGTTCATAATTATTTTATANATTTTTATTAGATAAAAGAAAAACTTTTATCTAATTTCTAATGTAATAGAACTNTCAATATTTGTAGTAAACTCATATGCAAATCCTAAAGTTACACCTTGATTTGTAATATCTACACCTTGTTCACTTTGACTTACACTATTTAATAATACAATAAATATTTCAATCTCTTTATCAAAAGTGAAAATTATATGTTTTTCTAAATATTTATCATAAATAGTAAGTGTTTTTGTTTTGAATGTTAAAGATTGTTCATTTGAATTTTGTTCAAATAACTTATCATTAAAAGAAACTAGTTCAAGTGAAGCAAAATGAAAATTCCACTCTTGAATATATTTTAAACTTTCTGGATATGCAGTATCAAGTGAAATGTTTAAATTAATTTTATTTTTTGTAAATTTAAATTTCTTTTCTAAAGTTGTTTCATATTTTGTGTCAAAATAAATTCCACCATCTCTTTTTAAATGTAACTTTTTATTATCTGATTTTATCACTTCAAAAGGTTGGTTTGTGAAATCTGAAAGTTCATTAAACACATTATGTTGAAAATTTGTAATATTTGTGTCTATTGATACGATATGATCTATTGCAGACTTTTTAAAGTACCAATCATATTTTAGAAAAATATTTTCTGCAACTGTTAGTTTGTTGTCATGGATAGTTGCAGCATTTTTAGTATCTATTTCTTCAGTTTCATCATCTTTTTTAATCTCTATTTTATTATGATACACTTCTTCATATCTTGAGAGTGTATTTTGTAAATTAAAGTTTTTATCTAAAATATCTAATTCAAATATTTGACCACCATTTTTAGTTGAAACTATTGTAAGTAGTTTTCCTGTATTGTGTTTAAATTCGTCATAACCATCTAAATCTAAATCTAACTTTTCTTTACTGTTATCAAGTAATTTTTCACACTCTATGATATATTTGTAAGCATTGTCTCTTAAGTTTGGAAGATAGATACCACCAAAAACTCCATGCCATAACACATCATTACATTGTGCTTTATAAAGAGCATCTCTGTATTTGATTTGTACTGTTTGTTTTTTTGATAACTCAATAAATCTTTTATGTATCCAATTACTCTCTTGATATTTTGTTAAAAAGTTTTTCCATATTCCACCTCTTATGAATTGAGTTGCTTTTGGATTATTCTTTAAAAGATTATTTAAAATAGTGGCATCTTCATTTTTTAAAGACCACTCTCCCATCTCGTAATAAGAAACTGTGGGTAGATAGCTTAGTGCTATAGGTGGATTGTTTGAATAAAACTGTTCAAATGTTTCAACACTTATTTTTTCATTTTCCAATGTTTGTGTAAAAAAGTCTCTTAACCAATTTTTTTCATAAACTGTTTCATAGGTTTTAGGCCAGATACCAAATTTTTCACCGTCATCAAAAATAATTGCACCATTTTTTCCATCAATATTGGAAAAAGATTCTAGAATATTGTTTGTTTTTTTTAAATCATAAAATGGAATAGCATACCTTAAAGCTTGATTTATAGGAAATAGGGCGATACTTTCCCCTCCATCTTCAGTGAGAAAATAACCATTTAAATTTTCTGTTTTAACGCCACTTGTGAGGAGATGGTAATCATCAACAACAACATATTTTATACCACACTCTTTTAAATCTTTGATGATAGTACTATCCCACACTCTTTCTGTAAGCCAAAGTCCTTTTGGTTGTTGATTAAAATGTTTTTTAATATATCTATTGAGTTTTTGGATTTGACCAATTCTATCTTCTGAAGGTATAGTATTTAATACAGGTTCATAATATCCACCTGTAAAAAACTCTAATTGATTTGATAAGGATTGCATTAATGAAAAAAGTTCTTTATCATTTTTTTCAATATATTCTAAGAGCCAACCGCTATAATGGATAGAACATTTAAACTCTGGAAAATCTTTTAATATTTTAAAAAATGGTTTATAAGATTTTTCAATCGCATCTTCTAAAACCCAGTCAAAATTATCAATAGGTTGATGGCAATGTATTCCGAAAAGTAATGATATTTTCATCAGTTAAGCCTTTTTTTTAAATATTGTATAATATTCTACTTAAGTAACATATCAATTACAGAAATTTTATCTCAAAAATAGCCCAATCCAGTGTTAAGTTTTACTCAAGATTAACAAAAAAATTACGCGTGACCTGAAGATAAAGAGCCTATACTTTAAGGCACATGCTATTCCAAGAGTAATATAAAGAACCTAACTGCTTAAGCTATTTTCTTTAATCTTGAGTA
>JGI24023J19991_10002487_pt1 | contig 13394 bp, 12 predicted proteins | sample Cruoilmetagenom1_FD_19991 | JGI IMG/M metagenome (IMG submission 19991)
AGACCGGGTCCAGCCTAATTCTTCTGCAAAGAGTTCTTGAGAATAGCCTTTTAAAACTCTTAGATGCCGAATATTTCTTTGAATAAATTTCATAATGCTACAAATATAAGCAATAATTGCTTTAAAATGTAGCTAACTTTGATAAAAATTTTATATTCATTTTGTATATCAATTGTCATACATATTTTAGTTTACGGTACGGCACTATAAAGGCTGAGAATTTATTGGAGTTGGCTGTTGAAAAAGGAATACAGACATTAGCTTTGACCGATATTAATACTACTTCTGCTTGTCTTGATTTTGTACGCCTATCTTTAAAGCATGCCATCAAACCGGTATTGGGTGTAGATTTTAGAAATGGTGCACAACAACAATTTATAGTATTGGCTAAAAATAATAATGGATTTCAACAGATCAATGACTACCTGTCTTCTCATTTATACAAACCGAAACTAAAGATTCCCGGTCAAGCTCCTCAATTAGAGGATACATTTGTTATGTACCCGTATTTGCCCGGTAAGAAATACAATTTGAAACGCAATGAATATATAGGAGTAAGATCCAACGACCTCAATAAACTTAGATTTTCAAAATGGGACAAGCAACGTGATAAATTGGTCATACTGCAAACCGTTTCTTTTCAAAATAAAAAAGGATTTAATACACATCGTTTATTACGGGCTATTGCTAATAATACCTTATTGAGTAAACTTCCTAAAGAGGAACAGGGTAGTGAAACCGATCAAATGCTATCCCGTGATGAATTGTATACTTCATATGAGAATTATCCTGAGCTTATTGAAAATACAAAAGAACTCTTAAACAACTGCCATATTGATTTTGATTTTACCCAAACCATACCAAATAACCAGCGTTCATATACTGCTACTGAAGCATTGGATTACCGTCTGCTTGAAAAATTAGCTTTTCAGGGATTGACATACCGCTATGCGAATCCGGATCAAACGATCTATGCACGTATTGAAAAAGAACTGGCCATTATTAAAGAAAAGGGCTTTGTATCTTATTTTTTGATCAATTGGAAGATCTTAAAATATGCACGTAGTAAAGGATATTTCTACGTAGGGCGTGGTAGTGGAGCCAATAGTATTATTGCTTATTTATTGCGTATTACAGATGTTGATCCGGTAGAATTAGATCTGTATTTTGAACGTTTTATAAACCTGTACCGTAAAAATCCACCTGACTTTGATATTGATTTTTCGTGGGCAGACCGCGATGATATTATCCAATTTATTTTTAGGCGTTTTAAAAATACCGCGTTGATCACTGTCTATAATACCTTTAAGTTTAAAGCGTCGGTGCGTGAGTTAGGCAAGGTATTCGGGCTTCCTAAATCTGAGATGGATGTGCTGACCAGGGGAAAGTATAATTTCAATACATTAGACAGGCTGTCACAATTGGTATTAAAGTATAGTCAGTATATCCAAGGTTTTCCAAATTATTTAGGAATCCATGCAGGAGGTATTCTGATCTCCGAAAAACCAATTCATTATTATACAGCTACCTTTTTACCACCTAAAGGATTTATAACAACACAATTTGATATGGTTGTCGCTGAAGATATTGGCTTGTATAAATTTGATATTTTAAGCCAACGTGGATTAGGTAAAATAAAGGATACTGTTGAAATCGTTGCATATAATCATCCTGAAAAAGCACCTATAGATATTCATGATATCAAACGGTTTAAAAAAGATGAACGGATCAAACACCTTTTAAGAAATGCAAAGGCTATCGGTTGTTTTTATGTTGAATCACCGGCCATGCGAATGTTACTTAAAAAACTACAGGTAGATAATTATTTAGGATTAGTCGCTGCCAGCTCTGTAATACGGCCCGGAGTAGCAAAATCAGGAATGATGCGTGAATATATTTTACGTTATCGAAATCCCGACCGTAGAAAAGATGCACATCCTGTATTGCAAAATATTATGCTCGAAACCTATGGAGTGATGGTCTATCAGGAAGATGTGATCAAAGTTGCCCATTATTTTGGCGGATTGACCTTAGGTGAATCAGATATGTTACGTCGTGGAATGTCTGGTAAATTCCGGTCACGTGAAGAGTTTTTAAAAGTTAAACAACAATTTTTTGATAATTGTAAGAATGATGGAAAGCCCGAAGCATTAACACAAGATATATGGCGTCAAATAGAAAGCTTCGCGGGTTATGCATTCGCAAAAGGCCATTCAGCCTCTTATGCTGTAGAAAGTTACCAAAGCTTGTTCTTAAAAGCCTATTATCCACTAGAATATATGGTAGCTACGATCAATAATGGAGGAGGATTTTATCGTCCTGAATTGTATGTGCATGAAGCCCGAATGCATGGCGCAAACATAGAAGCACCATGTGTAAATAAAAGTTTTAATGAAGCATTCATAGAAGGTAAAACCATCTACTTAGGCTTTCTGTTTTTGCGTTCATTAGAGTTGAGAACAGTGAAACAATTAGTAGAAGAACGATTGCAATATGGAATGTATCAAAGCCTGGATGATTTTATAGATCGTGTTTCTATTTCTATAGAACAGATTTCTATTTTAATTAAGATCAATGCTTTTCGATTTACAGGCATCAATAAACGTGAATTGTTATGGGAAGCTCATATGAAAATTAATAAAGTATCTTTTGAAGAACATGTAATGACCTTATTCAAAACCAAAAAAATAAGTTATCAAATACCTACATTATTGTGTACCCCATTAGAAAACGCTTTTGACGAAATAGAACTCTTAGGTTTTCCTTTGTGTAATCCTTTTGAATTATTGTTAAAACCACAAAAGAGTATTTTAAAAGCCAGGAGTTTGCCAGGTTATAAGAATAAAGTGATTAGAATTGAAGGCTATTTGGTAACTACAAAAAATACAAAGACGTCATCAGGAAAAGCTATGTATTTTGGTACTTTTTTAGATCGGGATGGCGATTTTATAGATACCGTGCATTTTCCACCTATAGCGGCTAAATACCCTTTCCGGGGAAAAGGTATTTACTCAATTACAGGGAAAGTAATAGAAGAATTTGATTGTATTAATATTGAAATTATTTCTATGTATAGATCGGCAATTATAGAAGATCCCAGATATGCCGACACTCCAAAAACTATTGCTGTATGATCATGAAAAACAGGGCTATAGTACACATGGATTTAGACACCTTTTTTGTGTCTTGTGAACGCTTATTAGATAGTCGTTTAAACGGAAAACCTGTGCTGATTGGAGGTACCTCTGATAGAGGAGTGGTGGCTTCTTGCAGTTATGAAGCCCGAAAATTCGGAATCCATTCTGCGATGCCTATGCGCATGGCCAAACAGTTATGCCCTGAAGCTATAATATTACGCGGGAATTCAGGGATTTATACAAATTTTTCCAATGATGTGACAGAAGTTATTAAAGAAAGTGTACCGCTTTATGAAAAAACCTCTATCGACGAATTTTATATTGACCTTACCGGGATGGATAAATTTTTTGGCTGCCATCAATTAGCCTCAGAATTACGGCAACGTATCATGAATGAAACGGGTTTACCCATTTCTTTTGGTTTGTCTATTAATAAAACAGTTTCTAAAGTAGCAACCGGTGAAGCGAAACCTAATAACCAAATACAAATAATGGAAGGTAATGAAAAGCCCTTTTTAGCTCCTTTGTCTGTTCGTAAAATTCCCATGGTTGGTGAAGTTACCTATAAATCATTATGCGATTTAGGAATTAAGCGAATTAAGACTATACAGGGAATGCCCTTGCAATTGATGCATAAAGTGCTTGGGAAAAACGGCTTGAGTATCTGGAAAAAAGCGAATGGTATAGATAATTCTCCGGTAGTACAGTATCATGAGCGGAAATCTATTTCTACTGAGCGTACTTTTGATAAAGATACCACCGATGTACATAAATTAAGAAGTATTATTATAGCAATGGCCGAAAATTTGGCCTATCAATTACGCCGAGGTCATAAATTAACAGCTTGTATTACTTTTAAGATCCGCTATTCCGATTTTCAAACTTATACCCAGCAAAAACGTATTCCGTATAGTTCATTAGACAGTAGTATTGTACCTATGGTATTAGACCTGTTTGACAAATTATATAACCGACGTTTATTGGTGCGTTTGGTGGGTGTGCGATTTAGCCATTTGGTTGAAGGAGGCCACCAGATCAATTTATTTGAGGATGATGAAAAATTGATCAACCTCAGTGTAGCCATTGATAAGATGCGTGAACGCTATGGTGACAGGGCTGTTATTAGTGCTTCAGGCATGGGTGCGAAAAGTATCAGCAGGTGGAATCCGTTTACCGGAGAGCCACCGCCATTGTTAGCAAATAGAAGACGATAGGAATAGATTTATAGGGTAATTTGAATTAAAAAATCTATTTAATGGAATAGTTAAATTNCGCCTTTTATCAAACCGATTTATCTATATTTGCGCAATTATTATAACAAGACCATGCTAAAAAAAGTAAGTCNCCTACTACTATTTTTTCTTTTNATCAATACTGCAAGTATCGCACAAAACGATACTATAAAATTAAAGGAGGTTATCATTACTTCAAGTAGAATAGAGCTACCTTTTTCTGAAAACTCACGAACTATTAGCATTATTTCTTCAGAAGAAATTCAAAGAAGTGCTGCCACTAATGTTGCTGATATATTACAACAAATAGCGGGAATTGATGTTCGGAGAAGAGGTATTGACGGCATGCAGTCTGACCTGTACATTCGCGGTGGAAATTTTGAACAAACCTTAGTGCTGATTGACGGCATTAAAACAGAAGATCCTCAAACAGGCCATCATACAATGAATATGATGATACCATTGGAAAATATTCAACGTATTGAAATTATAAAAGGGCCTGCGGCTCGCATTTTCGGGCAAAATGCCTTTAACGGCGCCATCAATATTGTCACCAAAAAAAATATTGAAGACCAGGCTAAAATTAGCTTGACCGGTGGTTCATTTGATCGAAGATCACTGAATGTAACAGTTGCTACGCAATTGAAAGGTTCTTCACATCAAATTCATTATTCTAATAATAGTAGTGATGGGTATCGCGATAATACCGATTTTAAAAATCAAAATTACTTTCTAAAAAGTAATATCAATACCAAGAATGAACCGATAACCATCCTGGCCAGTTTTGGAGAACGTAAATTTGGAGCCAATAATTTTTATACAAATTCTCCCAGTTTTAATGAGTATGAAGAAACTCAAACCAGTTTAGTCGGTATTTCAACCAAATTTATTGCGAATGCCTTGTATATAAAACCCAAAATTTATTGGAAAAGAAATCAGGATATGTTCCTGTTAAGACGCGAAGATCCTAGCTTTTCGAGAAATTTCAATATTTCCAATAAAGTAGGTGCGGAAGTGAATGCATCATATACCTCGAATATCGGTATTACCGGATTCGGAATTGACCTGGCCAGTATTACACTGGCCAGTAATAATTTGGGTGATCAGCATAGAACGATGTTCAATGCATTTTTAGAACAGCGTTTTACAGTTGGTAAATTTGATATTACACCGGGAGTCTCATTCAATTATTTTTCCGATTTTGAATTCAATGCTTTCCCAGGTTTAGATTTAGGTTACAAGATTAATAATGCCTTAAAAGTATATGGAAATATTGGCTATTCTTATAGGATTCCGACCTATACCGAATTGTATGTAAATATTCCTAATTTCCTTTTGGGGAATGAAACCTTGGAACCTGAAAAAGCATTAGCACAGGAAATAGGATTGAAATACCGCAAAAAAAACCTTTTTTTTGGAACAGCCGTATTCAGAAGAGAAGCCACCGATCTGATTGATTATGTAAAAGAAACAGAGAGCAGTCCGTTTTTTCTGGCTCAAAATTTACGAAAGATCAATACTATTGGATTTGAAGCCAATAGCTCCTATACATTTAAAATAAATGACTTCGACCAGGGGCTACATTTAAATTATACTTTTTTAGAGGATGATTATAAAAATCTTGAAGCCTTTGCTTCAAGATATTTAATCAATACCTCAATGAAACATCATTTTACAGCCACCCTGAATACTAAACTTTTGAAATTTTTAGAACAAAGTATTGCGTATAAATTCGTTGAAAGGCCTACGAATACATATACGGTCATAGATGCAAAAATTTCCGCGACTTTTAAATCGTTTACTGCCTTTGCCCTGGCAAATAATATTTTTAATACCGACTATAGCGAAAAAGATTTTGTACCCATGCCTAAGGGGAATTTTATGTTCGGATTAAGTTATACTATTTATTAACAGAAAGGTCTTGGTTTTATAAAATTGACATAATGAGAATTAGTTGCGCCCTATTGTTGTTTATACTTATAAGTTGTGACACTCCTAAAGATCCTATCACTAGTGCATTATCTTTTGACAATGAAAAGATAAAGAGGGTATTTGATAATCTCGAGCAACACGAAATTCAAATTCTATTTATTGAGATTAAGAGGGATCAAAATAATAAGGTACTATTTGTTGATCACGGCTTTCGGGTCGATGATAGCCTCTATTCTTACCCTGCCAGTACCGTAAAATTGCCGGTTGCAATACTTGCATTGGAAAAACTGAATGGAGAGGAAAACTTAAATAGGAATTCTAAATTCTATATTGAAGGGGATAGTTTAGAAACAACTTTTGCCAAAGAAATTGAGAAAATATTTTGTAACGAAATACCATTTTTGACAACTAATAAATGGAAGTTAGGACACGCATTTGCTGCTTCGGGTATGCTCAATATAGAATTAGCAGTATTAATGTTACAGTATCAGAAAGCAATTGAAGTTCCTTTTGTAGAAAAGCAAAAACAACCAAAACAACTCAAAAAAATATTAGTAAATACCGTTGGTTTCGGTGGTAATGCAGTTTCTGTTTTACTTTCAAAATAGTATATATAGTTTTTGATAAATTGTATATATTTAGTCAATCAACCAAATCAACTGTATTATGCTAGAATGGTTTTCAAATTTAGAGATGTTTCCCAAGTTTTATTGGATTATTGCCTTGATCGGGTCGCTAATATTCATTTTTATAATGATATCTACCTTTTTAGGTGTTGATGGTGCAGACGATATCGATACAGAAATTGATGCCGACACCGGAATGGAATTCCAATTTATCACCTTTAAAAATCTCATTGGATTTTTTACAATTTTTGGATGGAGTGGTATTGCATGTATAGACGCTGGCCTATCAAATGCGCTAACAATTTTGATATCTATTATCTGCGGATTAGCAATGATGACCATAATGGCTGCCATGTTTCATTATATGAGGAAGTTGAATGACAGTGGAACCTTAGATTATAATAATGCCATTGATGCTATTGGTGAAGTATATCTTACCATTGGAGCAAATCGTTCAAAAATGGGAAAAGTCCATATTCGGGTTCAAGGTGCTTTGCGCGAGCTTGAAGCACTTTCTGACTCATTCCAAGAACTGAAGTCTGGAACTATTATAAAAGTAGAAGATGTTACCAGTAATGGCATTTTAATCGTTAATCAAACACAAAAACCTATAGAACCAATTAAAACCGAAAGCTATGAATTACCCACTAACACAAGAGACCTTTAATTTAGGATTACCCATTGCTGTCATTTTTGCAGTATTATTTGTATTTGTATTTTTAATAATTCTTATAAAACGTTATAAACGTTGTCCGTCAGATAGAATATTAGTAGTCTATGGAAAAGTTGGTGGCGGAAAATCTGCAAAATGTATCCATGGTGGTGCTGCATTTATTTTGCCAGTAATCCAAGATTATCAATTTTTAGATTTAACACCAATCTCCATTGAAGTAAATTTAATAAATGCCCTTTCTAAACAGAATATTCGTGTAAATGTTCCATCTCGATTTACCATTGGAGTTTCGACTGAACCAGGCATTATGCAAAATGCTGCCGAAAGATTATTAGGACTAGATCAGAATAATATTCAAGAATTAGCACAAGAAATTATTTTTGGACAATTACGTTTGGTGGTAGCTTCAATGGATATAGAAGAGATCAATTCTGATAGAGATAAATTTTTAACTAATATCTCTCAAAGTGTCGAGTCTGAATTAAAAAAAGTAGGTCTTAAACTGATCAATGTAAATATTACAGATATTGTTGATGAATCAGGATATATTGAGGCTTTAGGAAAAGAAGCTGCAGCACATGCCATAAATGCAGCTCGTAAATCAGTTGCCGAAAAAACCAGAGATGGTTCTATTGGTGAAGCCAATGCAGTTCAGGATGAAAGAACACAAGTGGCTGCTGCAAATGCACAAGCAGTTGAAGGAGAGAATACAGCAAAAATCGCAGTTGCTAATTCAGATTCTTTACGTCGTCAACGCGAAGCAGAAGCTGAACGTGTAGCTATTGCTTCTGAAAAAGTACAAACGGCAAAAGCTCTAGAAGAATCATATGCTGCTGAACAAGAAGCTGAATCTGCAAGGGCAGATAGAGAACGCTCATCTCAAATGGCTGATATCATTATACCTGCAGAGATCGATAAAAAGAAAGTAGAAATTGATGCTGAAGCAGAAGCCGAACGTATTAGAAGAAGAGCAAAAGGTGAAGCTGATGCTATTTTATTTAAAGCTCAGGCTGAAGCACAAGGTTTGTATGAAGTATTAACGAAACAAGCTGCAGGTTTAGATGAAATTGTAAAAGCTGCAGGAAACAATTCGAGAGATGCCGTTTTATTACTAATAGCCGATAAATTACCTGAATTGGTAAAAATGCAGTCAGAAGCTATAAAAAATATTAAAATCGATAAAGTTACGGTTTGGGAAAATGGTGGTAATAAAGATGGTAAATCGTCAACTGCAAATTTCCTTTCCGGAATGTATAAGTCGGTGCCTCCTTTACAGGAAATGTTTAATATGGCCGGAATGGAATTACCTGAGTATTTAAAAGGAAAGGATATAGAAGCTAAAGAAGTAAAAACCGTTCCTTCAAAAAAGGAGAAACCTAAAAATAATGATAAAGAGTAATTAATTAAATCCGCCTTAGTGCGGATTTTTTATTTTTACATTAAAATGAGTTCAAATGAGAGTTGCTTTTCTTTTACTATTAATGTTGGCGGTTGGTTGTACTAAGATTGATAAAAACCCCTTAAAAACTGTTTTATCCTCCGAAAATGATAAGATAAAAATAGTAATGAATAATCTTCAAAAACATGAGGTTCAAATACTCTATACAGAAGTTCATAGAAATATAGATAATTCCATTGGATTTGAAGATCATAGTTTTCAAGTTGATGATAGCCTCTATTGTTATCCTGCCAGTACTGTAAAATTACCGGTGGCCTTGCTTGCATTGGAAAAACTGAATGAAGAGGAAAACCTGGATAGGAATTCTAAATTCTATATTGAAGGAGATAGTGTAGAAACCACTTTTGCCAAAGAAATTGAAAAAATATTTGCTGTGAGCGACAACGATGCTTACAATAGATTATTTGAGTATCTGGGGCAGGATGCTATTGATACACGCCTTAAAAGTAAAGGTATAAATGCACGTATCTCTCATAGGGTATCTGTAGAAGATTCTGATAATATAACCACGAAACCCCTTATTTTTTATTTAAATGATAGTACCATAACACCTACCCCTGAGATCATTAATGATCCAATATCACCGCTTGGCTTAAAAAAGATAACAAAAGGGAAGGGGTATATTGAAGGCGATAGCCTTATTGGCCAACCAAAGGACTTTTCTAAAAAAAATTATTTACCAATAAGCTCATTGCACAAAATAATGAAACAACTGATGTTCCCAGACTTATATCCGGAAGAACAAAGGTTTCATCTATCAAAAAGCGATCGGGAATTTTTAATAAGAACGATGAAAATTCTTCCGAAGAACGCGGGATATATTTCTGACGAGTACTATGATGGTTATGTGAAATTCTTTTTATTTGGTGATACTGAAGAGGATATCCCGGTACATATCGAAATTTATAATAAAGTGGGGTATGCCTATGGTTACCTTACGGATTGTGCTTATATTGTGGATAGAAAAAGGAATAAAGAATGTATTATTACGGCTACCATCCATATAAATGAGAATGGTATCTTTAACGATGATACCTATGAGTATGAAACTATTGGTATTCCTTTTTTAGCGGAATTGGGAAGGCAATTGATCTCATACTAAATAGAAATTTATAAGTTACTTTAATTAAGTATCTTGTAAGGGTACCAACATACAACGACTACTATAACATTAAAAAATAAACCAAAAATGAAAAAATTTATCTTATTACTCATCATAACATTGGTCACTCTGAATGCATTTTCCCAGATCAATAGCAAACATTTAGAAATAGGCGAGAAGGCTCCTCTGATCATAGGTACTGACCAATTCGATAAAATGATACATTCTGAAGAAGTTTTAAAGGAGCAAAAGATCTTACTGGTTTTTTATAGGGGTAATTGGTGCCCGTATTGCAAAAAACATTTAGCTTCTTTGCAGGAAAATTTAAATGAACTCACAAAAAAAGGATTATTTGTGATTGTAGTCACCCCTGAGAAAGTTGATAAAATAGAAGAGACCACTAAAAACCTGGGAGCTACTTTTTCGATACTACATGATATAGATAATTCAATTATGAAAAATTATATGGTAGCGTTTGATGTAAATGAAAATAATGTAACAAGTTATTTTGGCTTTACTAAAAAGAAAATTGCCGAATATAATTCTGAAAATAACAATACATTGCCGGTTCCTGCGACCTATTTAATAGATAAAGATGGTACAATAGCCTATGTACATTACAATCCTGATCATCACGAACGCTCTGACTTTAAGGAGATTATAAAAACGCTGTAAGTTTTTAAGTGTATACCGTAATTAAAATTAATTGTTATCGACTATTTCTAAGTAATTGCTTAGTTTTGTATTTTATTTAAAATTATGCCAAGAAAGAAATCATATATTGAAGAAGAAGTTATCGAAAAAGCAATGCATACATTTTGGAAAAATGGATATGAAGCCACCTCTGTACGAATGTTGGAAAAAGAAATGGGAATTAACCAGTTTTCAATTTATGCCAGTTTTGATGATAAGGAAGGTGTTTTTCTGGAAAGTATTAAATATTACAAGAGAAAATTAAGGAAAGAACTTTTAGATGATCTAAGCATATCTGGTAAAGGTATTGACAGTATAAAAAAATATTTTTATGACTTTCTGAAATTTATAAAAGAAGATAATGCTTATAAAGGATGTCTTTTAACCAATACCATTAATGAACTAAAACCCGAGGTTCAGAGTATAATTAAATCTCAAATAGCTGAATTCGCAAAAAAAATCAGAAATACTTTCGTTAAAATACTGGCAACAGATACTAACAAGGATATGCAGATGGTTGAAAAGCAGGCGAATTATTTAATTGTGGCATTGCAAGGCTTATCAATTGCCTCTAAAATGTTGGGTAAAAAGCAATTGGATGATTTCATTGAAGAAACATTCGTCCATTTATAGAAAAAAATTTTAACACTAAACTAAGCGATCGCTTAGTAATATTATTAACCATTAAATTCAATATTATGAAACTCAAGCAATTTTTAATCCTTAATGCCATACTATTCATTCCATTTGGCCTTGGAATGTTGATCATGCCATCATTCATTTTCCCGATGATAGATGTGAATTTAGATCCCGACGGCTTGTTAATGGCAAGTACAGTTGGTTCTATGCTTTTATCTTTTGGTATTTTAAGCTATATAAGCCGTAATGAAGACCTGAATACAATTGGTATGAAAGCCATATTGACCGCAAGCTTACTATTTCATACCATTGATTTTTTACTAACGTTTAAAGGAGCCTATACTGGTGTGATGAATGCTGCCGGATACCTGTTTTCAACCTTACATTTCCTGTTTGCACTTGGTTTTCTGTATTATTTGACCACCCATAGGAAACAAGTACATCAATAGTTTTGTACATCAACTAAATTTTGAACGGATTAGCCTTTTTAAAGGTAAAAATGAATACTAATTTTAAAACTATTAAAAGATGAAAAAAGTGAACGAACAAAAGATGGAATTGAATTTTCAAACTGTAGAATCGGCTTCAAAAATATCAAGTGATATATTAGATGCAACAATTAAAGGCTTAGGGTTTGCACCTAATCTTTATGCATTGATGGCAAATAACCCTGCATTGTTGGATGCTTACACATATGCTTATGCGACGTTTAGAGAAAATGGTGGATTGAGCCCGGTAGAGCAGGAGGTGGTATTTATTGCTGCTGCTGTAGAAAATGAATGCCACTATTGCGTTGCGGCTCATAGTTTTGTTGCTGATAAAATGTCAAAAGTACCGGCTGAGGTAACCGATGTGATGCGAAATAACACCACCATAGGTGACTCAAAATTACAAGCGTTAAGTGAATTTACAAAAGCAGTCGTGAGAGAAAGAGGTTGGGTAAGCAAGGCGAAAATTGAAGATTTCCTGAATGCCGGATACTCTAAAAATGATATTTTGGCTGTGATAACAGGTATTGGTGTAAAGACTATGAGTAATTATTTCAATCATATTATGTATACACCACTAGATGATGCTTTTTCAGAAAGAGCATGGCAATAATAAGAATAGAATTATTTTAGTATTAACTTTTAAAACAATAAAATTATGGCACGAGTTAAATTAAAAGAAAGGGAAGATGCATCAGCGGAACTAGGAGCAAGTTATGACCAAACAGCAGAACGGTTTGAAATGCTGTTGAACATTTTTAAGGCATGGGGAGTAGTAGAAAATTTAGCACTCCCAATGAATGATCTGATCATGCAAATCTTACAAGATGGTGAGGTCGATTGGGTAACAAAAGAATTAGTTATCTTAAAATCAACACTGGAAAATGAATGTGAGTATTGCGTCACGCAACATGAAGTAGTATCTAGAAAATTAGGTATACCAGATGAAAAAGTAGCTGATTTAAAAGGCGATATATACAAAACAAGTCCGCATTTTAATGAAGCTGAACGTTCGATCTTAGACCTAACAGTTCAGATCAGGGAAGATGCCAATAAAGTGAGTGATGAGTTATGGGCGAGGATAAGAAAACATTGGTCGGAGAAACAAGCTGTTGAAATTGTATATGTCATTACTACCTATATTATGGTGAGTAAATTTGGAGATGCCTTACATGTAGAACTTGAAGATGTGTTTTCAGGCCTGGAAACACAATTGATTTAAAAAGAATTATGAGAATAGAAGTGTAAAAGCTTCTATTCTTTATATAATAAACAGGCCCTTACAAAAGCAACAAATAAAGGATGTGGGTTCAACACAGTACTTTTATATTCCGGGTGATATTGAACACCGACAAACCATGGTTGGTCTGGAATTTCGATAATTTCAACTAAATTAGTTTCAGGATTTATACC
>JGI24023J19991_10002488_pt1 | contig 13391 bp, 13 predicted proteins | sample Cruoilmetagenom1_FD_19991 | JGI IMG/M metagenome (IMG submission 19991)
CCAAAAATAATTCTAAATGAAACCGATAAAGCTTATGTTGACACTACAGACAATCTTACTTTTTTAAAAGATAATAGTTTTATTTGGACCAGCGAAAATGACGGATACAACCATATTTATCACTATAACTCTAGTGGAAAGTTATTAAATCAAATTACTCGAGGCAATTGGGAAGTGACCAATTATTACGGATATGATGCTGTTAAAAAACGTATTTTTTTTCAATCGGTTGAGGATGGTTCAATAAACAGAACTGTATATTCTATCAAATTAAATGGAAAAGATAAAAAAAGATTAAGTAGCAATACCGGAACTAACAACGCCGCATTTAGCAATAGTTTTAACTATTATGTAAACACCTATTCTGATGCTGCTACTCCTACAATTTACACCTTGAATGAAGCGCAATTTGGCAAACAATTAAAGGAGATAAAAAATAACAAAGGGTTGACTGAGGAATTATCAGCTTATAAAATGTCACCGAAAGAATTTTTTACACTAAAGACCAAAAATGGCGATTTCAATGCTTGGATGATAAAACCTGCTGATTTTGATCCAAATAAAAAATACCCGCTATTTATGTATCAATATTCGGGTCCCGGATCGCAATCAGTGGCGAACAGATGGAATAGTGCCAATGACTATTGGTATCAAATGCTTGCTCAAAAAGGATATATTATCGCTTGTGTTGATGGTAGAGGAACCGGTTTAAAAGGTGCTGCATTTAAAAAAGTAACGTATAAAGAACTGGGAAAATACGAAATTGAAGATCAAATAGAAGCCGCTAAAGAGTTGGGTAAATTAGATTATATCGATCAAAATAATATTGGTATTTGGGGTTGGAGTTATGGTGGCTATATGTCGTCATTGGCCATTACTAAAGGCGCAGATGTTTTTAAAATGGCCATTGCCGTCGCTCCGGTAACTTCATGGCGATTTTATGATACCGTTTATACCGAACGCTATATGCAAACACCACAAGAAAATGCATTTGGTTATGACGATAATTCGCCTATAAATCATGTTGATAAATTAAAAGGAGCCTATCTGTTAGTACACGGTACAGGAGATGATAATGTACATGTACAAAATACTACCCGTATGATAAACGCTTTAGTTGAAGCTGATAAACAATTTGATTTATTTGTATATCCGGATAGAACACATGGGATTAATAGAGGTAAAAACACGCGTTTACATCTTTATAAAAAAATGACTACTTTTATCGATACTCATTTACAAAATACATCTAACCAAACCTCTATAACTAAAGAGATCAAACATTAATTTAAACCCAAATTTTTATGTCAAGTACAACACTTAAACAATCTCATCAAAAAGAGCTTTTTGGACACCCGGTGGGGTTATATGTATTATTCTTTACTGAAATGTGGGAGCGTTTTTCTTATTACGGGATGCGAGGCCTTTTGTCATTATATATGGCGGCTGAATTAACTGATGCACAAGGACCTGGACTTGGATGGACCAATGCCGAAGCTCTCAAACTTTATGGATGGTATACGATGCTTGTTTATTTAATGTCAATTCCCGGCGGGATGGTTGCAGACAAAATTCTAGGACAAAAACGTGCAGTACTTGTTGGAGCCGTTATTTTAGTTTTAGGACATGGAACTTTAGCAATAGAAGCTCTTTGGGCTTTTTATACAGGTCTAATACTAATAATTTTAGGAGTGGGTATGTTAAAACCTAATATCTCTACAATGGTAGGAGGTCTATATAAAAAGGGTGATATTAGACGTGATAAGGGATTTAGTATTTTTTATATCGGCATTAATACTGGTTCATTATTAGCCACTACAATTGTAGGATTAGTTGTCGCGAAATGGGGCTGGCATGCTGGTTTTGGTTTAGCAGGAATAGGAATGTTATTTGGATTGATGGTCTATCTTTGGGGGCAAAAATACTTAACTCATGTAGGTAATGTAACTTCTGAAGAAGAAATGAAAGATCAAGTGTCTTTATCACAAATTTTTAGCGATTTATTTAAATCTACAAAGCATTTATTAATTGTGTTGGTTTTAATAATCTTATCCGTGTATTATGGTGGGTTTGTTCTTTCTGAAGTCGACCATTGGGGTTATGCAGCATTATTTGTTTTTTTATCGTTAGTAGTTGGAATGCTAATGATGATCTATAAAAGTTTAAGGTCTCAAATTGAGAAAGATCGCTTCTTAGTAGTATTATTATCCTTTATGTTGGTAATCGTTTTTTGGGGCGCTTTTGAACAAGCTGGTGGATTAATGAATTTATATACCAACGATTATACTAATAGAATGTTATTTGGTTGGGAAGTACCAACTATATGGTTTCAAAGTTTAAATGCTGGTTTTATAATTTTGTTTGCAGTCGCGGTTGCTAATATATGGGCCAAACGAAAGCTTAAGAATAAAGAAGCTTCGTCATTGTTTAAAATGGCAACTGGAACCATAATTATGGGTCTAGGTTTTGTGTTTATGGTTTTTGCCGTAATGGATTATAAAGCTAATGGGTCATCAGCTATGTATTGGTTAGTATTAGCTTATTTCTTCCATACAATTGGTGAGCTTTCCTCGTCCCCTGTCTCACTATCTTTCGTTACAAAATTAGCACCAGTTAGATATGCTTCTTTAATGATGGGCTTATATTTTGCATCTACCGGATTAGGAAATAAAGTTGCCGGGTTATTAGGTGAATCAGCTTCTGATTATGGTGAATACACCATTTTTGCCGGCATTACAATATTTACTGTAGTCTTTGGACTATTGGTAATTACAATTATTAAACCTCTTAAAAGATTGACTCATGGTGCTGAAGATGATGAACATGATATTCATGATGATGAGGCTGAAGGATTCGAATTAGCAGATAATTAAAAATATTTTTAAAGTCTTACATTTTACCGTGTAAGACTTTTTCATTTTATAATCACCCAAAATCTTATTTATGAAAACCGATATTGAAAATCTATTTAAAGACAGTGTTTTAGGACATCCTGCAGGTTTATTTGTACTATTTTTTACAGAAATGTGGGAGCGTTTTTCCTTTTACGGAATGCGTATTCTACTCGTATTATTTTTAACTGCACCTTTGATTGGTGATAACCCTGGTTGGGAATGGCCTAGAGAACATGCATTGGCTTTAATTGGTACGTATGCCTCTTTACTCTATCTAACCCCAATTATTGGAGGTTTTATTGCCGATAAGTTTACCGGTTATAAATGGGCAGTAGTTATTGGTTGCTTTATTATGATGCTCGGACATGCTTCTATGGTTTTTGAAACTCAATTTACATTGTATCTGGGATTAGCATTATTAGTAATTGGTACTGGTTTTTTCAAACCAAATATAACCTCTATGATTTCTACCATGTATAAAGGGAAAGAATCTAAAAAAGATGGTGCTTATACCATTTTTTATATGGGCGTTAATGCTGGTGCATTTTTCGGAATGATGCTTTGTGGTTATTTAGCAGAAAATTTAGGTTGGTCTTATGGTTTTGGGCTGGCAGGAATTTTTATGTTCTTAGGAATGTTGCAATTTTGGATGGCTAAAGGCTTATTTGGAAGTGTTGGTGAAAGGCCTTCGAAAATTCATGAAGTTGAGCTTCCTCAAAATATTAATGAAGAGAATGTTGTTGTTGAAGAAACTGCAGGTGATACAGAAAAATTAAATCCTTTTACATCGATAGATAAAATATTGATTGTTTTATCAGCAATTAGTGGTTTACTATATTTATTCAATGATCCAATGTCTAAAATAGGAAATATGAATATCCTTGACTTTAGCGTTGGAGGCTACGATGGTTCCACAGTTACTATTTTAACAGGATTAGTGCTATTCCTGTACTTGATAATTTCAAGAATTTTTAGATATTCACCAATAATAAGAGATCGGATTATTGCAGTTTCAATATTTGGTATTTTTACTGTATTTTTCTTTGCTGCATTTGAGCAATCATTAGGTTCTATGACAATTTTTGCAAGAGATTATACCGCTAGAGCATTGACGGGTTCTTCAGCAATGATATTTAAAATAGTAGATTTGGTTCTAACAGTTGGACCACTAGCAATTATTACTTGGGTACTGTATTTATTATTTAAAAAAACATATTCAAAAATCCCTTATTCAAATATTATTCTTGGTGTTACTTTTGCTTTCCTTTGGTATATTGTTTTCTTTAAAATTAATAGAGAATTTAGTAAAGATACTACAGAAGTTGGTGCTTCTTGGTTCGGAATTTTAAACTCATTCTTTATAATAACCTTAGCTCCATTCTTTTCTAAATGGTGGGAGAGTAAATACAACCCTAGTGCAGCCATGAAATATGGTTTAGGATTAATTTTGTTAGGTCTTGGATTTGCAATTTTAGCATATGGAACAACCGGTATTCCACAAGGTGCAAAAACGGCATCAGTGAGTATGGCATTTTTAATTTTTGCATATTTGTTTCATACTATGGGAGAGTTGTGTTTATCTCCAGTTGGGTTGTCGTATTTAAGTAAGTTGGTGCCAGGAAGAATGATTGGTTTTATGTTTGGTATTTGGTATTTAGCCATTGCAATTGGTCAAAAAGCTGCCGGAACTATGGGTGGAATGATTGATAAAATTACTGAACAGTATTCATTAAGTACGTTCTTCTTAATATTTACATTGGTACCTATTGGTGTTGGGTTTATATCAATTTTATTAAACCCTGTGTTGAAAAAATTGATGCATGGAGTACGATAAGTTATACTAAAAATTGAAATTCAAACGTTACCCTTGTAATTTAGGTATGTTATTTGTGTCTAAATCAATGTTAAAATAGATAGATGAAAAAAATTATTATACTAATTGCTATTCTTGGATTTACTTTTATCGGGATGGCCCAAGAAAAAACCAAAATTAACTGGATCTCATTAGAGGAAGCGGTTGCAGCTCAGGCAAAGGAACCTCGTAAAATAATGATGGATATGTACACTACCTGGTGCGGCCCATGTAGATTGTTAGATAAAAATACCTTTCAAAATACAGATGTGGCGGCGTATGTGAATAAAAACTACTACGCGGTTAAGTTTAATGCAGAAGGTAATGATGTTGTTTCTTTTAAAGAGCAAACTTTTAAGAATCCTAATTTCGATCCTGCGAAAGTGGGTAAAAGAAATTCAGGCCATCAATTAGCTGCATATTTTAGAGTTAATGCCTACCCAACCATCGTTTTTTTAGATGAAAATAGTGATTTGATTACCCCTGTTAAAGGGTATCATGCGCCTAATCAGTTAGAAATTTTCTTGAAATTTTTTGCAAATAATGATCTCAAAAAAACGACTAAAGAACAATGGGAGCAATATCAAAAAGATTTTAAACCTGAATTTAAGTCTGAGTAAATTAAAGACTAAGGCTCTTTTTAAATATCAATTTAAGATGGAAATATTACTAATTATTATTTAGTATATACTTTTCATAGACAGATGCTTTCTTTACTTTTTATTCACCCTTTTATATTACTTCCGACTAATTCGGACTTTATTAATATCCTCAAAAATTATTCGTTTAACTATTCCTACCCCGTTTTCAGGGTATTCAATTTCACCATAAAAGGTGTTTCTCTCAAATTTAATATCTCCCAAATTTGCATTGTAACTGACTGATAAATATTTGAGCTTTATTATAACTGCGTAAATCATGAATTAGTATTACACAACAAATGAATTATTATTAACCCTTAAAAATTTAAAATAATGACTTGGGGAATCACATTAATCTTATTAAGTATTATCGCAGTACCATCGCTACTGCTTTCAAAAAAACCAAACGCAAAAGAACTTTTAGAAAAAATAGAACCTTATCAAGGATGGATAGGCTTGGTATTCTGTTTCTGGGGAGTTTGGGGAATCATCTCTGCTGTTTTAAACATTGGATGGCTAACAACAAATCCTGTCTGGTGGATAACTCTTTTAGCAGGAAATGTTGTTGAAGCAACATTAGGATTTATGCTTGGATTTGGACTAATCAATAAGTTCTTCCTTTCAAAAAATGAAGCGGCAAAAGAAAAAGGAAACCAACTAAGAGAAAAATTAGCTCCAAAACAAGGTAAACTAGGAATCTTAGGATTGATTGTAGGTGGATGGATGATTGTAGCTTCATTCTTATTCTTGTAAGCCTAATTTAGATCAAACATAAGTGTCTTCACTTAAAAATTAACATCAATTAAATACATTAAAAATGAAAACAAAAATCTTAATCTTATTTACAATTATCGTTTTGGGTAACAATTTTAATACTCAAGCGCAAAAACTAAAAAAATTCGGTAGCTCTATTGAAAAAAAAATGGGCCCAAAAACAATTAAAGTTCCTTATACTGATGTAGTTTCATACCTAGGATATGCTTCTCCAGGTAATGAAGATGAAACAAGAGATGGTAAAAAGTTTTATTATATCTATATATGGGTTCCTGCAGTGGCTCCAGAACTAGGAGTGAGAATGATGTCTCCTGTAGGAAAAACTAAAATAAAAAATGCAACTTACTTCAATATCTTATTCAGAAAATACTGGCTCTGAAGAGTATTTTGACACTTATATTACATTAGAACGTTCTGATATTATTAGTAAAGATAAAATTAGCGAAGATGCTGCAAAAAATGCAAAATGGACAACATTAGCATCTAATGATGATAGTAGTGAAATGCCTAAACAACCAAGTGGAAATGGTTATAACTCTTTATTAAGATATAAAAGTGAAGTTAGTGACCCGCTAAAAGCATTGACTGTTGGTCTATATCGTATCGGATTTACAACTTATAAAACAGGTGAAGTAAAAGGTACATTCTTAGCAGAAGTTGCAGCTCCTATTAAATTACCGGGAGTAGTAATGGCAAAAACAATAGAAGAGCTAAAAAGAGGATTATAATACCGGGCGTAAACTAACAACCACTCAAGAATATTCCTATATTTAGCTTTCTAAATATAGGAATATTGGTTTTTTATAAAATGATTTGTTGATTCATTCCAATGTATAACTATCGATCAAAAAGTGAAAATACGATCGAAATAAAAGATCTAAAAAAATGAAAACTATTGGTATTATAATAGTAATTATTATTGGGATAAGCTTTGCTGCCGTTCTTTTTGTTTTCTTCATTTTTTTCTATGGTTCAACATCATTTTCTAATGGTGCTAAAGTCATCGATAAAAATTTAAGCAATCAATACTATTATAAAAATGAAGGGGTCGTATTTGTAAGTGGTGCAAACTTTTTTAGTTTAGGCGCCAGAGAGATTGAAAATTCTGATCCTGAATCTTTTGAAGTACTAGCGTATAATCTGGCAAAAGACAAAAATCATGTCTATCATAACGAAATGATCATTGAAGGTGCAGACCCGAATACATTTGATTTAGTATCTCCAGAGGAGATCTACGATGAAAAATACAAATTCTTCACCTATACCAAAGATGCGAATCAAGTTTTTTATCTATATCTGTCCATAAAAGGTGCCGATGCTTCCTCTTACAGACATTTGTGGGGAGATTTTTCTAGAGACGATACAAATCTCTACTTTATGGAGAAAAAATTGGTTGCTATATCTGAAAACCCTGAAAAAATTACGAACGATAGTGATGAAAATTACCTAAGAATTGGGGAAGCTGTTTATTATCAAATGATGCTTATTGAAAGCGCCAATGCTGACAGTTTTAGTGTGATTAAAGAGAGTTTTGCAAAGGATAATCATGCTATTTATTCCGGGAGCAAATTGCTGAAAGATGTTGATCCGTATAGCTTTGAAATTATCAACGATCATTATCAGCGTGATAAAAATAGACTCTATTATGAAACCAAACCATTATTGAAAAGTGACCCAGATAGTTACGAATTTATAAACACATTATTTTCAAAGGACAAAAACAATCTATACTATATAGGTAATATTGTTATGGATGCAAATCCCATAAAATATGGGAAGAGAGAAATTGAAAAACTAGATAATGACCGAAGTTTGATGAATCTTGTTTATGATGACAATTATACGCTTTTTGTTAAGCGAAATGAGTTAACAGAAATTTCTAGAATACACAACCTTTATAAAAATGATGTGTATTGTTTAAGCCTAAGGATTATTGATGCAGATCATAAAACTTTTAAAGTATTTAAAGATTGTGAGGAAATGTATGCTAGAGATAAAGATCATGTTTTTAGCCGTTCACAAATAATTAAAGATGCTGATATTGCATCTTTTCAAGTAATTAACGCACAATTTGCGAAGGATAAAAATCACGTTTATTTTTTTGAAAGGCGTTTACAGGATGTAAATCCCGATACATTTGTCTACCAAGAAGGGATGTATGGAGAAACTATTGAAGGGAAATATGATAAGTTAGTTTATCCTTAGTTTTTATGTACTGTCACGATTTACTTTAAACAAAAAAATATCTTTAAAAAATATTCGTTTTACTAATTTACCCCATTTTATTGGGTGTTTATTTAAATGTTGATACAACTAAAAACTAGATGCTTTGATAAACTTATTAAACAATACCTATTATTTTTTCGGAGCGTTGATCTTGGGTAGCATAATGATGTATTTGATCAATATTTTAATTAATCATTCTTGGAACTACTTATACAAAACTGAAAGTCTGAAAATATCAAAGTTAGATGTGAAAAATAGTTTATTGATACTACTTATTAATATTCTTGTAGCAATTCCCGGATATCTCCTGTTTACTACATCAAATATTAGTTTTACAGAAAACCATTTTTTTATTGACCTTCTGTTACTATTTATTGGATTTGATTTCACGATGTATATCTTTCACTATTTATCACATACTCTTAAACCTTTAAAAGCACTTCATAAAGATCATCATGAACATAAATATTTTAATATATTTAGTCTGTATGTAATGCATCCTTTTGAAGCATTTTCTTTTGGTATATTATTGACGTTAGCATGCCTCATTTTTTCTTTAAATTTTTACAGTTTTATAATTTTTATAATTTTCAACTGGTTATATGGTGTTATTGGACATTTAAATACCCAATCAATAAAACAACCCGTTTTTTTTGGAAATCATATATTCCATAAAACACATCATACCCGATCTAATTGCAATTATGGATTTTACACCGTGATTTGGGATAAAATTTTTAATTCGGCGTACAAAATCAACCCTAACAAATAATTATTATCTAGACCCCTATTTTCAGGGTCTATGATTTCACGGTTTAAGGCGTTTTAGCTATGTTATTTAAACAGCAAATTTGTATAACGAAATTTTAAATAATGAAAAAAATAAAATTTTTAATTATAACAACAATTTTTATGACAAGTATAGCCAATGCCCAAAATAATGCTAATATAACCGGTACATACTCTTTAGGTTCTCACTCGCCAGAAGGTGGCAGCCACTTAATTGTGTTGGAAAATGGCAATTATGCTATTACATATTTTGGTGGTATTCAAACCGGGAAGTGGGAATTGACAGAAGATACTATTTATAGGTTTTCACCAAATATAAAAGAAAGTAAGTTTGAATTATTTGGAAGACACAATAAAGATTTAAAAGACAGTACAAAAATCTTTTTTACAGGTTTTGAAAATAGTGAAACTTTTATCCAATTAAGAACAACTAAAGAAGAAGATTATACTATGCAACGAGTGTTTAATATAGATGCTAATTGCTTTGATTTTCCTTATGTACACACATTTAAAGCTACTGCGAATAGTATTTCATTAATGTTTGAAAATTATGGAGATGGACGTAGTAAGATAATCACCTTTAAAAACCCTGAGGGGTATAATGATTTTCTTGCAAATTATATTGAAGTAAACAGCTATGAAACGCGACCATTTTATGCTACATTCAAAGAAAATAGCCTTTATTTTGAAGATAATAAGTATTCGGAACGAACTCCATTGGATAATAAAGATGAGGATATTGAATTTTTAAAAAATATGATTGACATAGAGATGAATAGAGATACCATCTATCTCAATCCGTCTTATAATATGTTTGGTGGACTTGATAGTGAGGAGGAGCCTCAAGACATACATGAACACCACATTTTCAACGAACAAAAAAATGCCTTTATTAATACTAAAACATATATAGAAGGCAATGAATATATTAAATCTGATGAATCATTTCATGACATGTCGATCATCTATGCTTATATAGTTTTAAAAGAATTTTCTAAAACATCTGATAAATTTGAAATAGATGAAAACTCTATATTTCAGGTTCGTTGTGACTAAAAAAATAATACTATGAAAATATTTTTAATTATTGTTTTAATTCTGGTACTTCTTTTCGGATACCTTGTTATTTCAGGAAATAAGCAAAAAAAAGAATATGAGGAGAATATAAAACTCTTAACTGTTGAAAATTATCTTTTGATACAAGATTCTCCGTATGCTGATATGCTTAGTAAGTATGATATACATCGTAAAGAAAATGAGCTCCGATTTACAGGAAAAGGTAAGGGTTACACATTGTTTTTTCTAAAATTAGAACCTATTGAGACGGACAGTGTTAAATTAATAGGGCTCGATGGTTACGGAATTAGAGATAAAGAGTTTTTAAAATATACAGCTAATCTGATACGCAAAATAGTTGAAAAGAATGATGAAATGAGTACTCAGAATGAATAGCAATGAATAGAAAAACGAGGTATATATTATTGCTTTTAATGGTAAGAACTGTTTTCAGTTTTTCTCAAAATCAAACTATGAATAACACTACAAAAGAAATAATGCTGCAAGGTAAAGAAACAATTATTGCTTATGCATTTACCATTATTAAGGAGAGAATGCCTGAATTAGAAATTAATCCTGAAGATTATGAAATAAGAGTATGGGCAAATAAAACGGAAGCTTTGGTAAAATTTAGAAGACTAATTAATTATTATCCTATAAATAAACAAGAGAGTAGAATCAATGATTTTTCTGTTAATATTTTGACTCAAGAAACTGATATTTGGTCAGTAGATGATTTCCATATACTAACGAAACAAGATTTAGAAAATATTAAATTTGTAAAAAAGCACTATGGTTTACCTCCTACTAATGAATTTGAAATTAGTATTTATGAGCATGAAGATCATTTTAGTATAAATGTTGACAACGAGGTTGCTTTTGGAAGATATTTTATATATAAAATAACAGGTAAACAATCTCCCAGCATACAATCGAGTTATATACCAATGCCGCCCTCTACTTCAGAAGAAATTAACGAAGATCCTTTAAAAGAAATTTTAGATTCGACCACACAAAATGAAATTCTAAATATTATAACAATAACCGTTGTAGATAAAATTAAACAACTAGGACGAGATGCAATTATTGAACTAGCTCAACAAGAATTGACTAAAAAGAATATAAATATTGACCCCAATGATTACAGGATTAGGGTAATAGCCAATAGCACTACTATTTTTGTTTCGTTTCATATCCCCATTAAATATCTTCCTCTTAATTCTATCTTTTATGGTGATATTGGTGTGAATATTATCGAAAAAAAATTGAGTTATAGCGTGCTTTCTAATCCAAGAGATTTTAAAAATTATGACAGAAAAAATATTTCTTTTTATAAACAAACTGAAGATGCAAAAAAACATCTTCAGTTTGTTTTAAATAGAGACGATAAAAAAAGTGCTTCAATTGATATTGAAAAGCTGGAATTTGAATTTTTTGAAGATGATATGGTGGTTCGAGAACAACTTGATCATTATGAGGTTAATTTTGTGTCAAAGAACTGGGATGAATCCTATACGGTGGACAAAGTCTCTGGAAAAAAATACAATATAGTTACCGGTACCATAGCGCATCCACCAAGGATTGAAAAGGATAAATACTACGAAATAAAATAATGAAAAATAGTATCATTCAGGCATATAAAGAAAAAAACGGGTTTATAGGAATTGTTATGGTGTCTAGAATTGAATTTATCCAGCAAGGAACTCGAGGTTCAAAAGTGTTGATCGATTTTAAGATAGATCAGAAGTTTTATGGTAGTATCAATTCTAAGTTGATTGAAACTGGTGTTTATTATAATTATGCGATGAATGGTGAGCCTCCATTTATTGTCGGAGTCAAATATCTAATAGTCTTTATGAATATTGTCAATTCGAATACACGAGTTTGGCCAGAACCCTTCCAAGTCTTAAACAGTCATAACGGTCAGGACTTCATTGAGTTCTGTAAAAATATAAATAAAACAAGAGAATAGAGATGTCGAGAATACATTATAATGATGATATTAGTTTAGAAAGCTTGGTTGAAAGGTCAGATCTAATTGTCATTGCTACCAAAAATGATCAATTCGTTAAAACTAAAAAGAAATCTATCGGTTTGATTTATAAACCTTTTACTTTCATACAACATTGTTATAAAGTAGATGAGGTGCAATACGGAGATACAAAGTTTTTAAATAAAAATATCAAAGTTTCCGATGCTGAATGGGAAACTCAATTAAAAATATATAAAAGTTATGTTATTGATAAAATGAGCAGGTCTCCTGTTTACGAACGTTATTTAACATCCTGTGAATTAGATAAAGAAAATAAAGTGATTCTCTTTCTCTCACATTCTAAAAAAAATAAATTCAGTTATAGGTATCTATTCAGTTATGAATCAATAAAAAAACTTAGTGAGGTGAAAACTATTATAAAAAAGAATAAACTTAAATTAAATAATGAAAGTTTTTAAAGTCTTACTTATAATTTTAATACTATTTAATAATACATTTTGCTTTTCTCAAAATAAAATTATGGATAACGCTACTAAAGAAATAATGCTGCAAGGTAAAGAAGCAATTATTACGCATGCATTTGATATACTTGAAAAAAATGTTGCTACATTAAAAATCAATCTTAAAGATTATGAAATAAAGGTGTGGGCAAATAAAACGAATGCTTTTGTTAAATTTAAAAGACGAATTCAATATAAACCATTGAAATCTGATCATCTCGAATACAATATTTCTGTTGATATTATTAATAAAAAAGTCTCTCCTTTTGAAAATGGGGGTAAAGACACTTCTTATATTCCCACCAAACAAGAAAAAGAGAAAATAGAATTTGTAAAAAAAAATGGAGGACTTGCATATAAAGGATTTGTATGTAAAATTGTTGAAGAGATAGACAAATATTGGATATCTATAACCAACAAATACTCTTTTAGTAAGTTTTATATAGATAAAATTACAGGAGAAAAATCGCCTGTTATGCAAGGTTCTTACACTGTAGGACCTATAATTAAAGGTCATATTCTAAATGAAAATCCATTAAAGGAAATATATGAATCGACTACACCGGCAGAAATTCATGACATAATATCAACAAAAAAATCTAGTGACCCTGATTTTAATGAATTTGCTGAAATAACTGATTTTTTATCAGTAAAAGAATTCGAAAA
>JGI24023J19991_10002491_pt1 | contig 13387 bp, 11 predicted proteins | sample Cruoilmetagenom1_FD_19991 | JGI IMG/M metagenome (IMG submission 19991)
AGGGCATACCGACAACTTGCCAATTTCCACAGTCCGATTCCCTTCGAATTGGGAATTATCAGCTGCGCGGGCGGCAGCCGTTGGCAAGCAGTTCATCAAAGCGGGGGTAAGGCCGGAGAAGGTGACCATATTAGGTTATAGCTCAACGCGACCAAAAGCGGATAATTCGAGCCCACAGGGTAGGGCGGAAAACAGACGGGTGCTTGTAACCGTGATCGCCGGCCCCGATCCGAGGGTTTTTTATCGACAATTGGCGGACGTGAAGGCTAAACAGGATGCCGATATAGTCGGAAATAGTGACTTGGGCACCATGATTGGGGGAGCGAATGATGAATGAAAGATGAGCGCAAGGCACTGTGATGGGTATGCCTTTTGTTGAAGGAACAGGTGAATACGATGGTAAAAAGGGTGCTTATTCTTAATATGAAACGATACTATAATAACCCATAGATTGACAAATCTATCGGGTGATTTGTTTGCCATTAGGGCTGCGGACGTATTAATGGAACGGATGATAAGCATTCGCTCAATTCAGAACAACAAACGGGACCAATCATGAACAGCAATATCAGTGCATTGATGACAAGTCAGGTTTCTCTTTCCGGTGTGGGAACAGGAATCGCCGAACGTAATTGGGCTAACCAGGATCTGGGTGATAAAATTGACTTTGGTGCATTATTCAAGTCTGTGATTGATCAGGTCAATTCACAGCAACAGACGGCGTCCGGCCTACAACAAGCATATCAGACTGGTGAGATTCAGGATTTATCGCACGTTATGCTATCGGTGCAAAAGTCATCGGTGCTTTTCAATGGGCTGGTTGAAGTTCGAAATCGTGCTGTTGAAGCCTACCAGGAAGTGATGCGTATGGGTTTATGATACCAGGATAACGATTGAATCTGGAGTGGCTTTTACATAGAAGCACGCAACTAAACCAAAAATTATTTATTTATTCAGTTAATTGGGGGGACGGTGGCTAACCAATTTGATTTGGTAGATTGGAGGCAGCGCTTCGAACAATGGCGTGGGCAATTACCCTTAAAGCCATGGCAGCAAATCAGCGCTCTGGTGGCGATCGCGTTTATCCTAAGTCTGATTATCTGGTGGATGGCGTTACGTAATAGTCATGACTACGCGCCTTTATATGGTAATTTATCGCCGGAGGATTCAGTCGAGGCAATAAGCGTACTGGATGAAAGCAATACCGAGTATCGTATCAACGAGCAAACGGGTCAGATACTGGTTGATAAGGATGAGGTCTATTCCATACGTATGCGGATGGCGGGATCAGGTGTGCCTAAGTATGGCACTAAAGGTTATGAACTGCTGGATCAACGCCAGGGGTTCGGTGTAAGTCAGTTCATGGAGCATGCCCTATATCAACGAGCGTTGGAGGGTGAGTTATCTCGCGCCGTAATAAGTCTCGACAGCATTGAACATGCACGAGTGCAGTTGGCATTACCACCACAGAAAGTGTTTGTGCATGACAAACGCAAGCCCAGTGCTTCAGTTGTGGTGGCGTTGCGTCCCGGATGGACGCTGGGTCGCGAGCAGGTCGCTGCCATACGCCATCTTGTAGCTTCTAGTGTGGTTAATCTTGACGCAGCTTCTGTATCGGTGGTAGACGATGCTGGTCATTTGTTGAGTGATGATGAACCACGAGACGGGATTGAACTTGTCGACCAGCAGTTGGAGTTCGCCCAGCGAGTCGAGAGTCGTCTGGTTGAGAACGTGATTGCACTACTTACACCGGTAGTGGGCGAAAATTCAGTGCATGCCCGAGCAACGGTTGAAATTGATTTCTCGCAGAATAAGCAGGAAAAGGAGCAGTATGTACCGGAACCTCGAGCTTTGCGCAGCGAGCAATATGAGCAGGAAATCAATCAGGAGCAAGGCCCAATCGGTGTTCCGGGAGCATTAACGAATCAGCCGCCGGCAGCAGGAACTGCTCCGCAGCTGGCTTTGCCCGGAGATCAGATAGGTGGCAGTGGAAATGCTGGCGCGCCTCCTTCGCAAATGCGAGAAGGATGGACTCGGAACTGGGAGATTGATAGCACGCTACTTCAGACCATATGGCCTCCAGGTGGTATTAAAAGGGTTTCAGTTGCGGTTGTGGTTGATGATGCTTTCCGTCCGGATGAAAGAGGGCGTTGGTTTTATCAACCCCGCTCCGAAGAGGAAATGCAGGCTCTTGAAGCTTTGGTCCAGGGGGCTATTGGATATGTTTCAGCACGTGAGGATACGGTGACAGTGGTGAATAGAAGCTTCGAGTCGGTAACAGGAAGAATGGGTCCACCAATCCCATGGTGGCAGGAGGAATGGTTCTGGGATATTGTACGCCAGGCATTTCTGGGTATATTGTTGGTTTTGCTTTTTTTGATGGCGCTGCGCATGCTCAGAAGTTGGGTTGGGCCTGAAGGCGCGGCGATGGATATGGCGCATAGATGGCCTGTGGAACCAGAATTGGAAGACGAGGAGGCCAAAGCGCTGCGTGAACAATTGGAAGAAGATGCACGATTGGCAGGTATGACTGAGGAAGAGCGACGGGAATACCAAATGAAAGATTTGCAGCAGAGCGCTCAGGAAATAGCGAAGGGAGATGCGACTAAAGTCGCTCAGTTGGTGCGTGATTGGATCAGCGAAGATGTCCAGGCTGATAACAGTGAGGATGGGGAATATGCTGGAAAAACATGAACAACAGATGAACGAGGCGCTGAAAGAGGTTCGGCGCAGATCTCTTCCTTTGAATGAGATGACCGCTTCGCAGAAGGCGGCGGTGCTTCTGTTGGTTCTGGATAAGGAGACTGCGTCGGAAGTCCTGAGAAATCTGGAACCTCAGGAAATACATCGTCTGGGTAAATCTATGGCATTGATCGGCAGTGTGGGTTTGGCTGATGTGCGTTACGTGCTCGAGCAATTCAGGAAAGACATTGCAGAGCGTACGACCTATGGCATGCACGTGGATAATAAACTCAAGGAAATCTTGAAAATAGGTTTGGGTCGAGATGCAGATGGTCATATTGCCAGGATTGTGGAGGGAATTGATACCAGGGGGCTGGATAAAATAAAACAAAGCGACAGCGGCGCCATCGCTTCTATGTTGCGGGCAGAACACCCCCAGGTTATTGCAGCAGTGTGCGGCTATATTGATCCCCGGCAGGCTTCCGAAGTAATGGAAATGATTGCCAATGAAAAAGAGGTGGTCTCCGATCAGCAGGCCAAGGTGCGATGGCTCGCGGATATTCTTTACCGAATCAGCAATATAGGTTTACAACCGAGCGCGATGAATGACTTGAGTGATATTATGGCCAGACAATTTGGTACCAATGAGCGGACTCCCGGTCGCTCTAATATCGGCGGTGCAAAACCTGCTGGAAGCATCCTTAATTATTTCTATCAGGAATCCCCGCTTATTTTGGAAGAACTGGGTAAGATTGATCCAAAAACTGAAAACGAAGTGCGCGATAATATGCGGCGGTTCGAACAGTTGGCCTGGGCTGATGAAAATGGATTCAGAGCTCTCGTCAGTGCGCTCGATATGGAAATAGAACGTGGCGCCATGTCTGATAATGAAGTAAAAATGGCGTTGGCCAAGGCGGATCCGAATTTCGTCAATCAATTCCTTGATACTTATGAATCAATGCACCAGAGAACGCAAAGAGGCATTTTTGAGGATGATATCAATACTTTTTCAAGTCAACCTCTTAAACGGTATGAGGTCGAGCGGGCGCAGAAAAAAATTGTAGATCTTGCGGGGCGTATCCAGGATACGCAGGGTTATATTATGTTTGGACGACCTCGTGCTGATGAAGACGAAGAGATGATATAGTTAACAGTATTGGTATAAGAGAGCTCGGTATAATTACCCGAACTGTATTAGGGAACNTCTGATTAAGTCATGAACCCGGTTCTTGCGGCTCTTATGTCTATTTTTATTGATAATCTCCGCAATAGCCCTGCTATACTGCGCGATTTGCGTCTCGAGTCTGAGCATAAGGAACCGCGCCTGAGCTTCGTCCAGAATTCAGCAGAGGTTCCATGAAAATTATGCGATACGCTGTTTCTGGTATGGAAATAGTAAAGGCGAAGATGGTCATAGTGCAACTAAATCAAATTTTGTATATAAAGCAACATGTTGGATTCAGAATGCCATGGTAACTGATGATCGACCAGAATTTACAGATGTTGGTAGTGAATGGCTACCANGATTGTCCGAGCAATTGGATGAACGGCCTTCTTTGTGGTGGTATGAAGCATTTGGCATAGACCATAAAGACGAAAAACCGCGAGTTACACCGCGAGATGCACCGGTTGTTGAAGATACCTCACAGCAGCAGCTTGAGCAGATAGAAGAACAGGAGCGGCAATGGCTGGAACGCATGCGACAGGCAGAAGAGTCGTGGCGGCAGCAATATGCGGATGATGTGCAAGAGGAACGAGAACGTTGGCAACAGGAAAGTTATCAACAAATTAAGGACGAGGCTGAGAAGCAAGGCAGGGAAGAAGGGCTTCTGAGGGGGCGGGAAGAAGCCTGGCAGGAAGGTTATGCCAAGGGAGTATCTGGCGGATACGCCGCGGGTATGGAACAAGCGGAAGACGAGATCGCGGCTACCACAAAACGTCTACAGGGTCTTTTAGAATCCCTGGCATCCTATTCCCTGGATTCAGTTGGTGGATTATCCGAACAGTTAACTATTTTAGTTATGGAAATCATTAAGAATCTGGCGGACATTGAAGCAATTCCACGCGTTTCATTGATTCGCAAGGGATTGGAAGAAGCGGTGGCTGCTTTGCCAATCCGGGTGAGTGGACTTAAATTGATTCTCCACCCAACGGATAAAAAATTATTACGTGATGCGGCGCCGGAAATCTTCAAGGATCCGCGTTGGAATGTTGTGACCGATAGCGCAGTAGAACCTGGCGGATGCCGACTGGAAGGTACTGAAGTTTTAGTTGATGCCAGTGTTCAGGCGCGGATCAGGTCACTGGTAATGCGTGCCATGAGCTGGCATGATGAATGAATCCGCAGCGATTCAAAACATGCATGAGAAGCTCACAGAACAGGTGCGACGCTGGCGTTTGTCTGTCGGGCCGGCAGTGCTGCACCCGCAAGGTCGGCTTGCCCGTGTTGCAGGGCTAACCATGGAAGCTTTGGGGATTGAAGAGCCACTGGGATCAAGATGTTTGATCGTTGGAAACGGACATGAGTCTTGCGAATCGGAGGTGGTAGGTTTTCAGGGTGACGTAACTTTTTTGATGCCAACCGGAACTATCACAGGTTTTGGTCCGGGTTCCCGCGTGATCCCAACAGGCGAGAGCTATCTGGTACCTGTTGGTCAAGGCTTGCTGGGACGTGTCATAGACGGGCGCGGTGCCCCTCTAGATCAGAAAGGTGCCATCACCACCACTGCCAAGGTACCGCTTTACGCCAGATTCTCCAATCCCATGGAAAGGGCGCCGGTTAAACAATCACTGGACGTAGGTATTCGCGCCATCAATGCGCTTTCCACTATAGGTCGTGGGCAGCGGGTCGGTTTGTTCTCTGGCAGTGGGGTGGGTAAAAGTGTATTGCTTGGTATGATGACTCGCTTTACGCATGCCGATGTGGTGGTGGTTGGTCTGGTTGGAGAACGTGGGCGTGAAGTACGTGAATTTGTCGATGATAATCTGGGGGCAGTTGGCTTGCACAAGGCTATTGTGGTGGCAGCCCCGGCGGATCATCCTCCTTTGCTCAGAGTTCATGCTGCCCTGCGGGCTATGAGCATTGCCGAGTACTTCAGGGATCAGGGCATGAATGTGTTGTTACTGATGGATTCTTTGACCCGTTACGCCCAGGCTCAAAGGGAGATTGGATTGGCCATTGGGGAGCCACCCGTAACCAAGGGTTATCCGCCATCAGTATTCGCGCATATGCCGGCCTTGGTGGAGCGTGCCGGCAATGGTTCTGAACAAAAAGGGGGCTCTATTACAGGCATATTCACGGTGCTGGCAGAGGGCGACGATCTTCAGGATCCGATCGCAGATCACGCTCGCGCCACATTGGATGGACATATTGTATTGTCACGGGATATTGCGGAGGGTGGTTGTTATCCCGCCGTGGATGCATCGGCATCGATCAGCCGCGTGATGCAATCGGTGGTTTCAACCGAACACTTAAATAGTGCACGTTTGTTCAGGCTTTTGTTCAGTACCTATACCGAGAACAAGGATTTGATCAGCGTCGGAGCTTATGTTCAAGGCGCCGATGAGGTCATGGATCGTGCGGTGGCAGCTTATCCTCGATTGATGGATTTCATCAGACAGGGGATGAATGAATCGGCTTCATGGGAACAGTCGTTAGATCGCTTCCTGCCTTTAATGAGGCGATTGGTCAGGGCTTCTGAAGACTAATGAAGCGTAAGGCAGAGCGCTTGAAGCGATTAATTCATCTGGCTCAGTTTGAAGAAAAAAAAGCCATTCTTGACATGTCCGAGGCTATAGGCAACTGGAAGAGGGCGAAAGAATTGCCGCAAACATTGCAAGGCTATGTACAGCAATACTACAAACAGTCCCCGCAAACAGGCAGCACTGTTTCTGGGATTATAGTTAGTAATTATTATAATTTTATGCAACAGTTAAACGATGCTACTGCTGTGGCAAGAAGGGATGAAGGTCGGGCACATCAAGCCTATCGCCTGAGCTTGGGTAAATACCATGGTTGCCGCAAACACAAACGCACCTATGAGTTGCTGCTGGATCGGCATCAGGAAGAAATCACGATTAAGCAAAGGCGTCAGGATCAAATGGCGCTGGATTATTTCCCCGCGCAGCATCGGCGTAAAAAATAATAACGATGTCAATGTGCTGTTGCCCACGAATAACCAGAGATGTGCTGAGGTTATGATCGCCACTGCTTATGGGCAGCCCGGTGATGGCTTGAGTTATATCGCCATACCTTTGAGTTGGTTGGTTCGAGATCTCTTTACCGCATTGTCCGCCGTTATCGTGTGTACAGCGCGCTTGTAGGGCTTCAGTAATGCGATCGCAGCGCGCCGCTATGCCCTTTTCCTATAACCCCATCCATTCCCCCCCTCCTAATACGTGACCTACTATCGACTACGACAGAGCGCTCATCAATGCGCACAAGGTGCTTTATCTGATCTCGAGTAGATTTACCATGATGACGCTTGTCGTATTTCTTGCCTTGTCGACGAAGGTGCTTATAGAGATCTCCGCCTGCTTGTTTGTCAAACCAAACGTGCAAGCATATAGCTTCATGACCGATTAATAACCCTTTTTCTTCCGCCAGCCAACCTGGAATTTGCTCAGGACTCCATTCCTGGCCAAGCCTGGACTCAATGAGAACAATCACAGATTCCGTCATCTTTGTCGAGTCTGAGGCTGCCTTACAGCGGGCAGCAGATATCGCTTGTGCTTGTTTGTGACGATAGCCCTGCTTTCCCGCGCTATCGCGGGGAAGCTCCCGGCTTATTGTCGATTGGCTCACCCCTATGCAGTGAGCGATTTTTCGTTGGCTACAAGCCGTTTTCTTCAAGGCTGAAATCTGGCATCGTTGTTCATAAGTTAGCTGTAGGTGCTTGCTCGTCATTGCTTCATCTCTTGCCGGAGAAAAATAATGCGCGCTTACCTTCAGCCAGGGAACCTCTGATTAAGTTTGGGCGAAGCTCAGGTGCGCTTCATTATGTTCAGATTCGAGGCGACAATCGTGCAGTATGCAGGGATTGCGAAGATTTACAACGATGAAACCGGGCGTAAGGGCCGCAAGAACCGAGTTTATGAATGGATCAGAGGTCCCCTAATGACGAATGATAGGTTTTCTTAAGTTATACGCTTATAAGCTGGCGGCTCTTATAGGTCAGGAATTGGATGAGAACGGAGTATCGCATGAACCCTTTGTGCGATTCTATCCATGCAGTCGCGTTATCCACCGAGAGAATCTCGCCTTCCATGTTGAGAGTGGCACAGATGCAGTGTTCAATAAATGTTATTTTTGATTTATAATATGAGATTACAATCATACTAATTGTGGCATTCGATGACGCATGCATCGAATGGTTCACACAGCTGGTTTTCATGCGGGAGATATGGAATGAAGCCTGGGATTCATCCTGAATATGAAGAAATTGCGGTTTCTTGCAGTTGTGGCAATAAATTTACTACACGTTCCACCATAAAAAAAGACATCGTGGTTGAGGTATGCCCAAAATGTCATCCTTTTTATACCGGTCAGCAAAAACTCGTGAACGCGGGTGGTCGTCTGGATCGTTTCCGGCGCCGTTATCAGACGTAGACAAAATCCGCTTGATTGGTGTCAAACCTTTCAGAATTGCATTGTCTCAAATAACAGGATTCCGCACCTACAATATCTACGGTTATGATTAACCAAGACCTGAAGGGTGATCCGTGCCAGGAGGTTGGTTGTTGCCTTAAACGGGTCGTTTAAACAAACGTTTCAAGCCAGACAGGCGGGCACGCCAAGCCATTCACCACCGATGATGAACTTTGCCACGCTTGTTTGGTGGTGTGGTTCCATCGGCTTGAGCGATCATGTTTAACCCTGATGATGCTTGTTGCTATATCGTCAAAGGCGATCTTGTGGCAGCGATCACCAATGGAAACCCAGTTCTGGATCTTGTGTGTACGCGGAGCTCTGACCAGTAAGCTGGTGATGGAAGGGAAAGCGATGCATTTCAGGAAGTATGTTAATATCGACGCGTGGCATCCTGGTCCGCAAGACCGGATATCATGATGGTGACGGGACGAAGTGATTATCCAAATCAGGACAATCATGTTCGGGTGTTCCCCTGTGCTTGCCGTGGTGGCAGGGGTTCGATTCATCAGGCATGCATATTGCTTTCGGTTTAAGCATTGAACAGATAGCTCAAGGAGCCGGTTACTGAGTGCGTGTTAAGGGCTTATGGCGCCAAGCGGATGAATTTCGATCCGGACAGTTTCCCGACACCTTGTGATTCTCGATTACTTGATGATGTATCTTCGGCGGCGGTCGAGAGCGATTGCCGACGTTGCGGTTAATCGCAACACTATTCACCCATGCGATGATGAGGATTGTCGGGTAATATCAATATTTTGAAGCATCAAGAGATGGTTTACGTTTATTCCATGTTGCTGGTCGGCAACGATGGTTTGAAGGGAGTTAAGAAATAATGAGTGACCAGTTTTATACCTTGACAGATCCCAGTGGCAATGCTTATCAATTGCCAATCGTCAACTCCACAGAGGGCGCCCACGCTATTGATGTGACCTCTCTGTATCGCAATCATCATGTGCTGACGTATGATCCTTCGTTTATGTCTACAGCCAGCTGCAGCAGCGAAATCACCTATATTGATGGTGATCAGGGTATTCTGGCTTACCGGGGTTACCCTATTGCACAACTGGCTGAAAAATGTTCTTTTGTAGAAGTGGCTTATCTATTGCTTTATGGTGAGTTGCCAACTGCGCAGAAACTTGATGGGTTTGATAATTCTATCCGTTATCATACGATGATTCACGAAAGCGTGAAGACATTCTTTCAGGGTTTTCATTACGACGCGCATCCCATGGCGATGTTGACAGGTGTGGTGGGTTCGCTTTCGGCTTTCTACCATGGGGAAATGGATATTTATGACCGGGGAAAGCAAGATGCGTTTGCGCACAGGATCATCGCCAAGATACCGACTATCGCCGCTTGCGCTTATCGTCATTCTGTGGGCGAGCCTTTCATGTATCCTCGCAATGATCTTAGTTATAGTGAAAACCTGCTTTATATGCTTTTTGCGGTTCCCTGTGAAGAATATGAAGTGGATCCCATAGTCGCCAAGGCTTTGGATATGCTGTTTATTCTCCACGCAGATCATGAGCAAAATGCCAGCACATCGACGGTTCGTTTGGCGGGAAGTTCGGGCACCAATCCTTATGCGGCGATTTCTGCTGGTATCGCCTGTCTTTGGGGTCCGGCCCACGGAGGCGCTAATGAAGCCGTTATCCATATGCTCAAACAGATCGGGGATGCCAAGAATATTCCCGCCTATATTATTAAAGCCAAGGATAAAAATGATCCATTTCGCTTGATGGGTTTTGGGCATCGTGTTTATAAAAACTATGATCCCCGCGCCATGGTAATCCGCGATATGTGCCATCAGGTGTTGAAAACACTGGGCAAGGAAAATGATCCATTGTTTGAACTGGCCTTGGAACTGGAGCAAATCGCCTTGAACGATGATTATTTCAAGGACAAAAAGTTATACCCCAACGTTGATTTTTATTCCGGTATCATATATCAGGCATTGGGATTGGAACCCAGCATATTCACAGTCATGTTCGCAATTGCCCGTTCGGTGGGATGGGTGGCTCATTGGCGTGAAATGGTTAATGAACCGGCTCATAAGATATCAAGACCACGCCAGCTTTATTGCGGTGAACCGACACGACAATTTGTTCCGATTGATCAACGTTGATGTTGTTATGGTTCATTGCGTGTTGATATGCGATGTTTCCAGGCACTGTATGATCGGTTTGTCTGCATGGATCAATTGTTTTGTTAAACCCGAAACGAATTTTGAGGCTCATGTTCCAATTGATTAAAGCTATATATAATCCTTGCTACTTAATCTTCAATGATATGTACCTGATCTCATCGTTGAAATAAGGACGAGATTCTGGTACAGCGGGTTCAGTTTTTCCTGGGTGTGACGATAAAAATCCATGCGGTTTGCACGGGGGAGATGATTTCTAAAATCTTATGTGCTGTGCTATGCTTAAAATATTATTAAGGTGTTTAATGTTCTCAGATGGAATCGTACATCTGTTGGTGATGTCATCTGTCTTGTCTGATAGTACTTTTGGAGTACATGAATAACAAAGAATGTGATTGGAAAGTTCAAGGCAACTTGTCCAATTTATCTGTATTATAATGGATTGCTGAGTTTTATAGGGAGAAAGAATGTCTGTTATCGGTGAACTTCGAAAAATGCCAGAAGCCCGTAGTGGCGCACTGGCTCCGCTAAAGCAAATCGGTCTGCAAAGGGGGGGGCGTACCTTTGTCCGGGCGCTGATTCAGAGCGGATTCAAAAAAGATCAGATTGCACGCCAGTTCATGTTGGCATTCTGGAAAAATCTTGGGAAAACTGAAGCCATTATCGATGGTGAGAATCGCCTCTCTTTTGCGGAATTCAGAACAAGGGTGTTGCGCCTTGCCAATGTGATGAATGATCTTGGCTTGCAATCCGGGGATGCAATGGCCGAACTTCTTTATAATGGTTCCACATGGTTCGAAGCCATGGGCGCATGCACGGTCATGGGAATACATATGCCGATGCTTAACTGGCATCTGCGTTCCAAAGAATTGGCGCATTGTATCAATGCCTCGAAGCCGAAAATTCTGTTGTTTGACGTGGGATTTTTGGAGAAGATCGAACCAATCGTTAATGAAATCCCCTCAGTTAAACATTTCATCATCGTGGGTGCTGAGGTCGTTCCGGATGGTATGCTGGCGTTTGAGGATCTTATGGCATCAGCCAATTCCGATACATTGCCTCCCGGCAAGTTCGACATGGCTCCGCGACCGTTCAGTGGCGGTACGACGGGAACGCCAAAATATATGAACATCAACAGAGATCGCCTGTCATCCGACTCAGAGAAGGATCGACGCGGCGCTTCCAAGGAAGAAGTCCAGCATTTGCTTCTGATGCAGTTGACAGCTTTTCACTGGTACAAGCTGGGTAAAATCAAGGATCCCAAGTCTCATAATGTCCGTAGCTTGATACCGGGGCCGTTATATCACGCCGGTGTTCAGGTAGGCGTTTTACCGTTCTTTGTCGGTGGGACAGTAGTGCCTATGAGTCGATTCACGCCTGAGGGTTTTCTTCAACTGATCGAGCAAGAGCGTATCAATTGGGTCTTCGTGGCGCCCACTATGCTGGAACGCATTTTGGCTTTGCCTGAAGAGGTTAAGTGTCGCTATAATCTGTCAACGATGCAAACTTTGATTTGCGCTGCGGCTCCCTGTCATCCGAACGTCAAGCAGGGGATTAATGCTTTGTTTCGCCAGCAGGGTGCTCCCGCTGATATATTCCATGAGTACTACGCCGCATCAGAAACGGGGCTGGTTTCTATCCTGGCGCCTGAGGATTATAAGGATCATCCGGAAAGATATAAAAGTGTGGGTAAAATAAGAGGTTGTAATTGCCGAATCTATGATCCCGATACTGGAAAATGGGCGCCGTCAGGCAAGGAAGGCAAGGTTATTATGCGTACTCCTATGGTTTTTGGCCTCGAATACGCAGGTGTCGATGAAGAAAAAATGCTTGAGAACTTCGTCGAAGTGGAAGATCAGCTTTGGTATGATGATGGGTTGATCGGCTATGTGGATGATGATGGTTACCTTTATCTGACCTCACGTGTCAAAGAGATGATCATCACAGGTGGGGTCAACCTTTTCCCGAACGAAATAGAGGATGTCATCAAATTTCATCCCAAGGTGCTTGATGTGGCGGTGGTTCGTGCGCCTGACAAAGACTTCGGGGAAATTGCGGCTGCAGTAATTCAACTCAAAGAAGGTGAAGAGTCGACCGCAGATGAAATTCTTGAATTTTGTAAAGAAAAGGGGCTTTATGGGTTTAAGTTGCCCAAGATTATCGAGTTCGGCAATTTGCCGCGTAATCTGGCGGGGAAATTGCCCAAAAAAGAGGTCGAAGCCCGATTTTGGAAAGACGAGGAAAGTTTTGGTTAAACTGCATCCTCTATACCCTGTTTAGAGGGGGCAGGGGGTATTGTGCTTGTGTTTGTGGAGTCCCCCTTAAGCAGGGTCAGTTTTTATCCCCACATTTCCTTCTGCCAGGGGGTGGATCTCGGGTTGTGCGATCTGTTAAAGGGTCCTTAATATAAACATTTCGTTCTTGGCTGGATGACCCGTGATTTACGTAGCCGGGAGTGAATTGAGGTACCTCTGATTCATTCTGGACGAATATGTGTTCTTCAGATCCGAGGCGCTTATCGACCGTAATCATGTATTGCGGTCGATTTACAAGGGATACAAGAACCGGGTTCATGAATGGCTCAGAGGTTCGTTCCTTAAATGAAAACCCTCTTCCCTTATTGCATCCTTAAAGCACATCTTATTCAACATCCTGTAAGGATGAAGCGTTCCATGGGCATCTACAGATACTACGCAAACTTCCACATCAAGCAATGCGCGGGAGGTAAGTAAATAGAGGTCTTTGCACTGCAAAGACCTCTATTTATTGAGCTCCTCCTGAGAGACTGAAAAATCAGGACTCAGGTTCTCATTTTTTACCTACTTGATTCAAAGCTTCTTCATAGTTGAAAACGTCGCCGCCAAACCCTTTGGAAAACTTCTCGGCTTCATCCTTGTTGGCAAATGAAACCC
>JGI24023J19991_10002492_pt1 | contig 13386 bp, 13 predicted proteins | sample Cruoilmetagenom1_FD_19991 | JGI IMG/M metagenome (IMG submission 19991)
CCAGCGCCGATGTGCTGATTACGCCCCTGAACGACAGCTATCTGGACCTGGACCTGTTGGCGCGCCTCGACGTGCAGGGGCGCCAAGTGCTGGGGCCGAGCCTGTATAGCCAGATGGTCTGGGAACAGCGTCAGCAGCGGGCCATGGCGGGTCTGGCGCCCATGGAGTGGATCGTCATGCGCAACCGGCTGAGCCATATCGATGCCCGCAGCAAGCGCGATATCGGCCGCCTGCTGGAGCTACTCGGGGCGCGCATCGGCTTCCGCCTAGTGCCGGGCTTCGGCGAGCGGGTCATCTTCCGCGAGCTCTTCCCCAAGGGTCTTACCCTCCTCGATCTCCCCGATGGCAAGGCCGAGGGCATCTCGCTGACCATGAGCCATATCGCCGCCCGGCAAGAGCTACGCGCCCTGTTGCAAGCGATCGACCTTCCCCCTGCACGCAACGGCGCCGGCGCGAGCCAGGTGCTCGATGACGACACCGTCGAGACCAATTCAGAACCCCTTCACGTCGCAAGGCCCGCTCATGAGCGATAGCGTCAATCTCCGCCCCGGTTTTGTGGCGCGCCTTGGGGCCCTGTTTTGGGCCCCCGGATGGCGGCAGGTGCATTACCTGTACTGGGTTGCATTCGCCGTCGCAACTTTGCCTCTGGGCATCTTCAACGCGGCGGCGTTCCACGGTCTGTTCTCGTTCGATACTTGGCCGTTTGACCGGACCGGGCACATCCTCGGGCGGGATTTCATCAACTATTGGACAGCCTCTATCCTGTTTCATAGCGACAGGCTCGCGGAAGTCTTCGATCTAGGGCTGTTCCACGAGATGCAGCAGCAACTGATGGGCCGGGACTATCCGTTTCATCTCTGGTCCTATCCGCCCACGGCGTTGTTCGTGGTTCTGCCCCTTGGCGGCCTGCCGTACCTGTGGGCGTTTGCCTTGTGGGTCGCCGTTACCTTGGCCTTCTATCTCTTCGCCGCCAAGCGGTTTGGCGTGACAAAGCTGGAACTGGCGGCGCTGGCCCTGGCGCCATCGACGTTTATCAATTTCTTTGCTGGCCAGAACGGATTCCTGACGGCGGGGCTTCTGATCCTGGGCCTGGCCCTTCTCGATCGCCGCCCTTTGCTCGCGGGCATCCTGTTCGGCCTGTTGTCATTCAAGCCCCAGCTCGGGCTTCTGATTCCCATCGCGCTATGCGCCGCGCAGTTGTGGCGGCCCTTCGTGACCGCCGCCATCACGACCATCACCCTACTCGCCGCCAGCGTTGCCGTCTTCGGCTGGGAAAGCTGGCGCGCCTATCTGGACGTGAACGCCCAAGCCCAGTCGACGATGCTGCATCAAGCGGAAGGGGCCTTCGTCCAATGGATGCCCACAGCGTTCATGAGCGGCCGAATCCTGGGGCTAGACGTCGTATCAAGCTATGTGCTGCAGGCTGTCGTTGCCGCGCTTGCGGTGGGCGGGGTCATTTGGGTTTTCCGCACGACACGTGATCGCCAATGGCAGGGGGTAACGTTGCTGGCCGGCTCGGCCCTGGCGACCCCGTACCTGCACGCCTACGATCTACCGTTGCTCAGCATGGCCGTTCTTTGGGCCTTCCGGCTTGGTTATCGCGACGGATTTCTCCCCGGAGAGCATGTCGTTTTATTCGCGGCGTGGGCGCTGCCGATCTTGGTTTTTGGCGTCAATGCCTATGGCATTCCCGTGGGCCCGGTGATTATGCTCTGCCTCTTCGCGACAATCCTCCTGCGCGCCAGAGCCTCGGCGTCGGCCGAAACGGCGCCCGCGAGTCCGTCAAGCCGCCCGGAAATTCTCTAGGAACCGATCGACCTCTTCGCTCAGGGATTGAGCCTGCTGAGAAAGCTTGGCGGCAGATGAAAGGACGTCTTCCGCGGCGGTTCCTGTTTGCTGTGAGGCGCCGGAGATCTCAGCAACGTTTTCTGACACCTCCCTCGTCCCCTCAGCGGCTCGCTGCACGTTGCCGCTGATTTCCGTGGTTGCCGCCGACTGCTCTTCGACCGCCGAGGCGATAGCAGTGGAAATTTCGCTGATTGAACCGATGCTCGTTCCGATACGACCCGTCGCATCGGCAGTCTGCTTGCTGGCATCCTGAATACCGCGAATTTTTTGGCCGATGTCCTTAGTGGCATTTTCCGTCTGCTCAGCAAGGCTCTTCACTTCGGCAGCGACAACGGCAAAGCCCTTGCCTGCGTCGCCGGCGCGCGCCGCCTCGATTGTCGCATTCAGGGCCAGCAGATTTGTTTGGCCGGCAATACCGCGAATGAATTCGACCACTTTGTCAATCTGTTCCGCGGCATCCGCCAGTCCCTTAACTGCTTCATTGACTCCGTCCATGCCGTCGACAGCGCCGCGCGTGGCATTCGTTGATTCGTTGACCTGACTGCCAATTTCGCTGATCGAAGCGGCCAACTCTTCGGTCGCNGCGGCGACGGTCTGCACGTTTTGTGTCGCCGCATCCGCCGCCGCGGCCACCGCAAGGCTTTGCTGGTGCGCGTTTCCGGCAAGCTTCGCCATCTCGTTCGCCGTCGCTTCCATCTCCGAGGCGGCGGCGGAGACTTCCTGCACTACGGTCCCCACCTTTGAACCAAATCCCTCGGCGATCTCGATGCGCTGCTTGGTCGCCTTCTCTGCCGCTGTGGCCTCATGGGCCTTTTTCTCCATATCCTCCCGTGCCGCATTGATGGTCATGGCCCCACGGCGAAAGTCCCCCAACATCCCGCGCAAGACAAACCGCCGGAAGAATTTCCCCTCGCTGGCGTAGGTGAGTGAGGTGCCCGCCTCGCGTACGAACGCATCGGTCAGATCGAGCATCCGATTGATCGCCAACAGCATCTCGCCAATCTCGCCGAAGGCCTCGATCTCGGTGACCCGCGCTTCCAGATTGCCCTTGGCCGCCTCGTTGCACACGGCCTGTGCCTTTTGAAAGGCGGCCTCATAGAGGGCGGCCTTGGTGGCAAGGTCCGATCCCTCGTTCCCTAGCGTCTCGCCGTCCGGATGCGTTTCCGAAGCCATCACACCATCCTCGCTCGGTCCTGAGAATTCCGTCCGACTGCACCGGTCAGAGGGAGAAGATAAATTCGTCGTAGCCCACGCCTTGTTCCTTCAACAGGCCAACCAGCATGTCGAAAGCCGCCGTCATCCCGACCTTGCGGTCGCTATGCCGCTCCTCCTCGGCCAGAAGCTGGCGATAAACGGGTTCGATCTTGCCAATCGCCTCGGGCCGCGGCAGACGCCGGTTGGAGTGGTAGCCGATGATGTTGTGCTTGGCATCGAAGCTCGGCGTCACGTGCGCGAACACCCAATAGTAGTCACCGTTCTTCGCCATGTTCTTGACGTAGGCGAAGATTTCGTTGCCGGCTTCCACCGTGTCCCAGAGCAGCTTGAAGACACACCGGGGCATATCCGGGTGGCGCAGGATGCTGTGTGGCTCACCCAGCAACTCGCTCTCGGCGTACAGTCCTACCCGCTGAAAAACTTCGTTGGCGTAGGTAATCCGACCCTTCAGGTCGGTCTTGCTGACGATGATCTCGTCCTCGCCAAAGGTCCGCTCGGTGTTCGTCGGCGTTGCCGCATACTTGCTCATGCACGACCCTTTCTTCGATGCCGACCGCCGCAGCGCTTGCCTTCCCGCTGAAGGCGAGCGTGTGTAATATAATACTACTTATGCGAGTGTGATTAATATTTGGTTGCTAGCGGAGCGGCGACTGCGGCGGCGGAAGAGCCTAACGGGCTATTCCCACTCGACTATCAATCGATACCATAACCCATTGATTGGAATAGACAAAAATATCTTCTTGAGGCCAAATACCGTCAGACAGACCGCTCCTAAGTGGGGCTATTGATATCATTGGGCTTTTTCGCTCTATCTCAAAAAACGCGGTTTCAGCATCTATTGCCAAGCTCGGTGGCAAGGATATCATCAGTGCCCATCTATGCGAGTAGCGATCGTATTGACATTGTGGATACGAAAGCGTATATTCCCGCGCATGTCAAAAGGCCGTTCTTCATCTTCGGAAAGCCCGGGAGCTGCGACTGTTTCGGTCGCGGAGCGCTCTTTGGCGGCCAAAACGAAGGGCAGCATCAACCTGCGTATCGAGGCCATTACCCGACAGCTCATCGACGACGCAGCAGCGATCCTTGGCAAAACGCGCACTGAGTTCATGATCGAGAGCGCACGGCGGCAAGCGATCGACGTGCTGCTGGACCAGCGGCTCTTCGTGCTCGACCCCGATCGCTACGACGCCTTCATGCGCGCGCTCGACAATCCTCCGGCGCCGGGACCGAAGTTGCGGTCGCTGCTGCGCCGAGTCCCGGCATGGCAGAAGTAGATGACAAGCCGGAACGTCCCGAACCTCGACTTTCGGTCCCCGTTCCGCTGGCTGCCGAGCATGACCTTTCGGCATTCGATTGCGGTGAGCCGGCGCTGAACGACTGGCTGCGGCATCGGGCATTGAAGAATGAAAGCCGATTCTCGCGCACCTATGTCGTCTGCGAAGGCAACCGGGTGGTCGCCTATTTCTGCATCTCGGCCGGGGCAGTTGAACGCGCCGCCGCGCCGGGTAAGGTCCGGCGCAACGCGCCCGACACGATCCCGGTCACGGTGATCGGGCGGCTCGCGGTCAGCCGCGACCATGCGGGCAGAGGGCTCGGCGCCGACATTCTCTCGGACGCGCTGCGCCGCATCGCGGTCGCCTCGCAGAGCATCGGAATCGGGGCGGTGCTGGTCCACGCCAAGGACGATGCGGCGAAGCGCTTCTACATGAAGTGCGCCGAGTTCATCGAATACCCAGCCGACAGCCGGACCTTGTTTCTCCCCATCGAAACCGTGGTCGCGGCGTTCAGCTAAATACGGGGAACGATGCGATGGGTGAAGCGAAGCGAAAAAGACAACGGCAAGAACAATCGGCCTGGCCGCGCTCAGACAGCTTCCGGGGCGCGATCGACCTGCATGTCCTTCCGCCGGTCGCGGCAATCAACGGCGCGCGCATCCGCGAGTTGACGGGCGATGATCGGATACCGGACACAGCCCAAATCTCGCTTCGAGCGTTCCGTGCCGTGGTTGGGGATCGGACGTTTCACGTTGGCTTCTGCGTTGGAGACGAGACAGGGTTCAGCGCGATCGGCATCGCGGTCATCGATCGCCTGATGATGGAGGCGCCGGGTGCGCCGCTCCATGTCGTGCCGATCGTCCATAAGGACATCGCTTGGGACATCGTGCTACGGCACCTGCGCAGCTTCACACGTAAGGTTCTGCTTTTCGCCTTCCCGGATTCGGACGTGTACGATGCCGGAACAGCGGAGACCGCCTATTCGACCGAAATCCGCCTCTTCAACGAAGACGGCGAGCAACTTGAACGGCTAACGACCGCGCAACGTCGCAAGATACTTGAGCAGAAGGCAGCGATCCTCAACCGTCCGCCGCCACCCGTGTTCTACACGGCGGCCGGTGTTGCACAGGAAGGCTCGCCTTGGATCTTCCGCCTTGCCACACCCGGCGGGAAAGTGATCCGGACAGCCGTGTGGAACGGTCGCCGCGACTATGCCCACGAATTCCCCGAAGACATCGTGCAATGGGTAGGGGGTGACAATATCGCCATCGTGCAGGTGGATAGCCCGGTCGGGGTCAACCGCCGTTCGTCGCTCGACCTGACACATAAACTCGCCGGGGATTTCGATGGCGTCATTCATTGGGCGCGCGACACGGAAACCTTCCAGTCCATCCTCAAGTCGTTCATCGGACTCGACCTAGAATCGGTCAGTCCGCCGAAGCTTCCCGAAGGCTGGGAACCGGAGATCACGATCCTGGCGGCGAATGGGCACGGTGAATGAAGAAAGCCGAGTGCGAAAAGGCCATCCGTCACCTGTGCCATCAGTGGCACAGGGAGTGCGGGCTGTCGAATGTCCCGGCTGGAGATTTGAGCCTTTCGAGCTTCCTCTCGTGGGTCCAGCAGAACTATTCGGCCTATCTCGACTTTCGCACCACCACATCCGTCTCCTATGATGTGGAAATGTGGTTCGATGACGAGTTCAAGCAGAACTGGCGTCGATAAACGCCTACCCATCCGCCCCACTATTCGACGTACCCGACTACATCCGATGCGACCCACGCGAGCGCCGACATGCTGGTGAGGCTGCCACCGATCAGGCAGAAGACTTGTTGCTAAACCTCAAACTTACGTAACATCGCTGGTTCCCCTACTCCCACTCGATGGTGCCGGGCGGCTTGGAGGTGACGTCGTAGACGACCCGGTTGATGCCGCGCACCTCGTTGATGATACGGGTGGCCACGCCGGCGATGAATTCGTGGTCGAAGGGATAGCTCTCGGCGGTCATGCCATCGGTGGAGGTGACCGCCCGCAGGGCGCACACGTAGTCGTAGGAGCGCGCGTCCCCCATGACCCCCACGGTCCGGACCGGCAGCAACACAGCGAAAGCCTGCCAGATGGCGTCATAGAGGCCGGCCTTGCGAATCTCGTCCAGGTAGACGGCATCGGCCTGGCGTAGGATCGCACATCTCTCGGGCGTCACCTCGCCGGGGATGCGGATCGCCAGGCCCGGGCCGGGAAACGGATGGCGGCCGACCAAGCTGTCAGGCAGGCCGAGCTCGCGGCCAAGTTCCCGCACCTCGTCCTTGAACAGCTCGCGCAACGGCTCGACCAGGGCCAGGTTCATACGCACCGGCAGGCCGCCCACGTTGTGATGCGATTTGATGGTCACGGACGGGCCACCAGTGGCCGATACCGATTCGATGACATCCGGATAGAGCGTGCCCTGGGCCAGAAAGGCGGCATCGAGCTTGCGCGCGTCGGCCTCGAACACCTCGATAAAGGTGGCGCCGATGATCTTGCGTTTCTGCTCCGGGTCGGTGATGCCGCTCAGCTTGCCGAGGAACAGATCGGCGGCGTCCCGGTGGATCAGCGGAATATTGTAATGGTCGCGGAAGAGAGTGACCACCTGCTCCGCCTCGCCCGCGCGCAGGAGGCCATGATCGACAAATATGCAGGTGAGCTGCTCGCCGATGGCCTCATGGATAAGCACCGCCGCTACCGACGAATCGACGCCGCCGGAGAGGCCGCAGACGACCCGGCCCTGCCCCACTTGCTCGCGGATGCGGGCGATGGCCTGCTTGCGGAAGGCTGCCATGGTCCAATCACCGCCGCATCCGGCAACCTTGCGGGCAAAATTCGCCAGCAGCTTGCCGCCATCCGGCGTATGAACCACTTCGGGGTGGAACATCAGCCCATAGAAGCGCCGCTCATCGTCGGCGAACATGGCAAACGGCGCCCCGTCCGAGGTGCCGACGGCGCGAAATCCGGGTGGCAGGCGCACCACCCGGTCACCATGGCTCATCCACACTTGGTGCTGGTCACCGCTATGCCAGAGGCCCTCGGTCAAAGCGCAGTCATCGGTTACATGAACCAAGGCACGGCCGAATTCATGATGGTCGGATGTCGCGACCTCGCCGCCCAACTGGGCGCACATGGCCTGTTGGCCATAGCAGATGCCGAGCACCGGCACGCCCAATTCGAAGACCACCTCGGGCGCGCGCGGGGTTTCCGCCGCAATCACAGAGGCCGGCCCGCCGGAAAGGACGATGCCTTTGGCGCCGAAATCGGCGATCTTCGTCGGATCGCTGTTATAGGGCAGAATTTCGCAATAGACCCCGGCTTCGCGGATGCGCCGCGCGATCAGCTGCGTGACCTGGGAGCCGAAATCGAGAATCAGAATGCGATCCGTCATGGCCGGTTTCTACAGGTACGTTGCCGGACAAGTCCAGTTGTCATTGCCGCCGCCCTCCGTCCGCATGTGTGGCTAACCAACCGCCCAGGTCGGACCAGCCATAGGCGGTCTCCTCCAGGACCATGCCGGAGAACGGTTCGCGCCGCTCGGCCAGGCGTTTCCCACCCATCGTCTCATAGAAGAAGCGCGCCGGATTCGCGCTGAGCACCCAGATCGTCGCCTCGTTCAGGCCGTGGCCGTGCAGGCTGCCGAACAGCCCGCCGAGTAGGGAGCGGCCGATGCGCCGGCCCTGCCAGTCGTTGGCCACATAGAGGGTGAAGACCTCGCCTGTGGCATCACCGCGCCGGGCCCGCCCGCAGTTGCCAAAGCCGACGATCCCCGCGCTGCCGGTATCTTCCGCCACCAGGACTGTATCGGCGCCGCGGACGCGGCGGATGCTGGCCTCCCAGAGCGACGCTTGGTGCGATTCGGTCATGCTGACCAGGTAGTCCTCGGGCACGATTCCGGGATACGCCGCGCGCCAAGTCTCCACGTGAACGCGGGCGATTCCGGCGGCATCCGCTAGTCCCGCGGCGCGCACTGTTACCAGGCCGCTCATGCCGCGCCTCCATGACGCTCCATGACGGCGGCGAAGAAACCGTCACAGCCGTGCCGCGATGGCGTAAGAAAGAGATAGGGACCGTCGACCGGCGGTGCCGGCGGTGCACCCTGCGACGCCAGAGTTTCAGCCCACACGGCCGGCGCCGGCGCGATGGCGAAATCCGGCCTGCGGGCGAGAAACGCCTCTATCTGCCGCGCGTTCTCCGCCGCTAAAAGCGAGCATGTCGCATAGATCAGGCGCCCACCCGGCTGAACCAATTTCCCCCCGATATCAATAGCTTCTGATTGCATTTCCAGATAACGCGCTAAGTCGTCCGGAGTCAGATTCCAGCGTGCGTCCGGCTGCCGGCGCCAAGCACCGCTGCCCGAACATGGGGCGTCCACCAGAACCCGGTCAAAACTATCCGCGTGCGCCGTCAACCAGGCTGCGTCGTCGAGGCGCCGGCATTCCACAAACGCATCGGCACCGGCCCGGCGCAGGCGCGGCACCGCCCGCTGCAGACGTGCCGCGTCCACGTCCAGGGCCACCAGACGCCCGCACCCGCCCATCTCGGCGGCCAGTGCCAGCGTCTTGCCACCGGCGCCGGCGCATACATCGGCTACCGCCAGGCCCGGCCGGGCATCGGCGAACAGGGCGACGATCTGCGATCCCTCGTCTTGCAGCTCCACCAGCCCCTCGCGAAAGGCCCGCATGGCGCTGAGGTTGGGGCGCCCGGCCAAACGTAGGCCGATTGGCGAGATGGGCGTCGGCACGGCCGCGACACCCTCTTCCGCCAAGGCCGCTTGTGCGGCGGCGCGGTCACCCTTCAGCCGGTTGATGCGCAAATCGACCGGCGCCTCATCCGCGAGCGCCGCTAACTCCGCCTCCGCCAATTCACCGAAGGTCTCGGCCAAGTCCGGGTACAGCCACGCGGGCACTTCGGTGCGCACTGCCGCCGGTTGCTCCGGATGATCGAGGTTTTCGCCGGCCAGCCGCACGAGCGCGGCGTGCTCATCGGCGCTGAGCGGCGCCGGGTGATAGCGGCTACCGTCGCACAGGGCGGCGACCTCAGCCACACCCAAGCCATCGGCCCCCAAACCATCGGCCAGGGCCAGAACTGCGAGCACCGACCGGCGCGGATGGTCCAGGCCGTCCCCCGGTCCGAGGCCGACCCGTGTCAACCACCAGTCGAGGCGCGCGCGCCGGCGCAGCACACCGTAGACCCGATCGCTGATCGCCCGCCGATCCTTGGCGCCGATATAGCGGTGGCCGCGCATGTAAGTACCCACGATACGTTCGGCGGGCTGATGGGCCGCCTCGATCTTGCCAAGCAGATCGATCGCGGCCTCGATGCGGGCCCCAGGGGTCATAGCGGCGGAATCACAGACAAGGGCGCCGGGGCGCCGGTGGGCAACCTACATATCCGGCCGGTAGTTCGGCGATTCGCGGGTGATCGAAACGTCGTGTACATGGCTCTCCCGCAGGCCGGCGCCGGTAATACGCAGGAACCGGCAGTTGCGTTGCATTTCGGCGACGGTGCCGTTGCCGGTATAGCCCATCGCGGCGCGCAGGCCGCCGACGAGCTGATGAATCACGGCGCGGGCCGGTCCCTTGTAGGGGACCCGCCCCTCCACGCCTTCGGGCACCAGCTTGAGTTGATCGGCGATGTCCTGCTGGAAATAGCGGTCCGCCGAACCCCGCGCCATAGCGCCAAGCGAACCCATGCCACGGTAGGACTTGTACGAGCGGCCCTGATAGAGGAACACCTCGCCCGGTGTCTCCTCGGTGCCGGCCAGCAGCGTGCCGACCATGGCACAGTCAGCACCCACGGCGATTGCCTTGGCCAGATCGCCGGAGAATTTGATGCCGCCGTCGGCAATGACCGGAATGCCGCTCTTGCGGCAAACCTCGACCGTATCGGCCAGCGCCGTTAGTTGCGGTACGCCCACGCCGGCGACCATGCGCGTGGTGCAGATCGAGCCGGGCCCGATGCCCACCTTAACCGCATCCGCGCCTGCGTCGACCAAAGCCTTGGCCCCATCGGCGGTGGCCACGTTACCAGCTATCAGCTGGACGGCATTGGACAGGCGCTTGACCGCATTCACGGCGGCGATCACGCCCTTCGAATGGCCATGCGCGGTATCGACGACGATGATATCGGCATTGGCCTCGAGCAGCGCCTCGGCGCGCGCCAGACCGTCCGCACCGACACCGGTCGCCGCGGCGACTCGCAGGCGCCCCTTCTCATCTTTACAGGCATCCGGGAAGGCCTGCGCTTTCTCGATGTCCTTGACGGTGATCAAGCCGATGCAACGATACTGGGCGTCCACCACCAACAGCTTTTCGATGCGATACTGATGCAAGAGGCGCCGCGCTTCCGGTAGGTCGACTCCCTCGCGCACGGTGACCAGTTTCTCACGGGTCATCAGTTCGCTGACCGGCTGGCGCATATTCTCGGCAAAGCGCACATCCCGGTTGGTCACGATACCCACCAGCTTGCCGCTTGCCTTTTCGACCACAGGAATGCCGGAGATGCGATAGCCGGTCATCAGCTCCAGCGCGTCGGCCAGCGGTTGCTCCGGATGGATGGTAACCGGGTTCACCACCATGCCGCTTTCGAACTTCTTGACCGCCCGCACCTCATTGGCCTGGTCGGCGATGTCCAGATTCTTGTGGATGACGCCCATGCCGCCTGCTTGCGCCATGACGATGGCCAGCCGGCTTTCGGTGACCGTATCCATGGCCGAGGACAGCAGTGGAATGCCCAGTTCGATGGACGCTGTCAGGCGGGTGCGGGTGTTGGTCTGATTGGGCAGGACGGCGGATTCAGCGGGCTCCAGGAGAACGTCATCAAACGTCAGTGCCTCGCGTATATCCATGCCAATCCCCTTGTGAACGATTGGCGCTGCATCATACACATCGCCCTCTCGTTGCCAAGCGGATTGGTCTCAAACGCTACTTTCCGGGGGGCGGAAGCCGGTGGCGACTAGGTACAGCTCCGCCGACTCGGCGCGGCTGGCCGCCGGCTTTACATGGCGGACTTTGGCGAAAGCTTTTTTCAAGCGCGCCAGCAGCTCGGGCTCGGTGCCGCCCTGAAGCACCTTGGCGACGAAGGCGCCGCCGGGGGCCAGCACACTTTCGGCGAAATCCAAGGCCACCTCGACCAGGCCCATGACCCGCAAATGGTCGGTTTGCGCATGGCCGGTCGCCGGTGCCGCCATGTCGGAGAGGACCACATCCGCCGGCCCGTCCAGAGCCTCGCGCACCCGCGCCCGTGCCTCGTCCGTCCGCGCATCGCCCAGCAGGATGACAGCCCCCGGCACAGGCGCCATCTCGTTGATGTCCATGGCGACAACGCGCCCACTACGTCCGGCGCGCCCGACTGCTACCTGGGTCCAGCCGCCCGGCGCCGCACCCAGATCGACGATACGGCCGCCGCGCCGCAGGAACTTGGCCTTGTCGTCCAGCTGAGCCAGCTTGAAGGCGGCGCGCGAACGATAGCCGGCGCGCTTTGCCTCGGCCACAAAGGGATCGTTGAGTTGCCGTTGCAGCCAGCGGGTCGAGGAATCGGTGCGCTTGCCGGCCGTCTTGACCCGGGATTTAAGGCTGCGCCCGGCACCGCTTCTTTTGGCCGAGCCTCCTTTACCCGGCCCGCCCCGCCGACCCGTGCCGCTCATGCCTGCCGCGACGCGGCGGACTCGGGCCGAGGCATCATGGTCAGCAGCATGCCCTCGCGCAGGCCGCGGTCGGCGACCCGCAAACGACCCACCGGCCAGGTGCCACAGACCGCCTCGAGAATGGCACAACCGGCAATGACCAGATCGGCGCGGTCGCGGCCAATGCAGGGGTGGGCCGCCCGTCGCTGATAGCTCATGGCGGCGATACGCCGGCTGATGCGGCGCACGGTCTCGAAGTCCAAGTAACAGCCGTCGATGCGGGCACGGTCATAGCGCGGCAGGTCCTGGTGCACCCCGGCCAGCGTGGTGACCGTCCCCGAGGTTCCCAGCATCTGCAATCGGCCATCGGCAACCAGCTCGCTCAGCCGGTGCTCGGCCTCGAAGGGCGCCAGCGCCTCGCTCACCTCCTCGATCATGGTTTTGTAGAGACGCGCCGTTACCTCGCGGCCGCCATGCCGCTCGGCCAGGGTGACCACGCCGATGGGGATGGAATGCCAACCGCCCACCTCGGGCGCGGCAGTACCCTTTTCGGCCTCGCACGTGTGCGGCGCCTTCATCCAACCCAGCTCCGTGCTGCCACCGCCGATGTCGAAGACAAGCGCATGGGACATTCCGGAATCGAGCAGAGGCACACAGCCGCGCACGGCCAGCGACGCCTCCTCGTCATTGGAAATGATCTCCAGGTCGATGCCGGTTTCGCCCCGGACCCGGTCCAGGAAGACGGCGCAATTGCTTGCCCGCCGGCAGGCCTCGGTGGCCACGGCGCGCGTCCGGGTCGCGCCGCGATGGCGTATCTTGCCGGCACAGATGCGCAGGGCCTGAACGGTGCGGCTCATGGCCGCCTCGGACAGACACCCGCTACGACTTACCCCTTCGCCCAAACGGACGATGCGGGAAAAGGCGTCGATCACTCGGAAGCCGCCCGCGGCCGGGCGCGCGATGAGCAGACGGCAATTGTTGGTGCCCAGATCGAGCGCCGCATACACGCTGTTCCCGACCGATGCGCCCCCGGCCGTTACACCACCAACCGCAGCACGACCCTTGCCACGACGCGAGCCGGGCTCACCAGCCGCTGCCGAATAGGTCAAACGCTTCCCCTCTTGTCAGGCGCGGGCATGCGCATCCGCACGCCCACTCTCGTGGCAATCTTAACCATTTTGCCGCACGGTGCGCCAGCCCGCGTGCGGCGGTGCTCGGCAAAGAGGCCGAAAGCGGTTGAAATACCGGCCGCCAAGGGACTACATAACGCGGCAGACGCCGCGTCCGGATGCCCGGCACGGATCCCGTTGGGGGATAGTTTAGCGGTAGAACTCTCGGCTCTGACCCGAGCGACCCTGGTTCGAATCCAGGTCCCCCAGCCACAGTGCCTAGTAATTCAGA
>JGI24023J19991_10002494_pt1 | contig 13381 bp, 7 predicted proteins | sample Cruoilmetagenom1_FD_19991 | JGI IMG/M metagenome (IMG submission 19991)
GATTAGAACGAACTTATCGCATCCATATGCCATCCTCATATGATAAAACCAAACCAATGCCACTTGTATTTGTACTTCATGGAGCTGGAGACTCCGGCAGAAAGATGGCATGGCTTACGCGCTATGGTTTTAACAAACTGTCAGACAAGGAAGATTTCATTGTTGTTTACCCCGATGCTATTGACGGGAAGTGGGATCAAGAAAACATCGATGATGTGGGTTTTATATCAGCTTTGATTGATCATCTCACAAAAGAGCTCAATATTGATGAAAAACGTATCTATGTCACAGGCATGTCAAACGGAGCATTTATGACCAACCTCCTTGCTTGTGAATTGTCGGAAAAGATTGCGGCTATTGCCCCGGTTTGCGGGACAATGGAAAAGGGATTGGTCCCATATTGCTCGCCTTCAAGACCGATTTCAGTATTGATTATTCATGGTGATAAAGACAGAATAGTTCCATGGAAAGGTGGAGAACTTCCGGTAATAAGGCTTAAAATATTATCTGTAGAGGAAACGGTTGACCACTGGATAACTCATAATAACTGTTCTTCATCACCCATAATCACCTGGGAACCGAACAGAGACCCATGGAATGGTACACGAGTGCGGCGAGAAGTATATGGCCAAGGCAACGAAGGAGCCGAGGTAATTCTCTATGCCATTGAAGGCGGAGGACATACTTGGCCCGGCGGTCATCGATTACTGCCGATCTTGGTTTTTGGCAGGATATGTAGAGATATAAATGCATGTGGAGTCATATGGGAATTTTTTAAGGAGCATATTCGATAAAATGATTATCTCCCCTTAAATCCCTGGGAGATTAGATGATCATTCTTACGTTTCTAATCTCTGGGTTTAATCTACCGACGAAACCCAAAAAGAGGCTTGGAGCGTTCTCTTAGAAGAGCTGGATAAGACATGGAAGTGAATCCCAATAGGCCCTCTGCAGGATAGGTTAAAAAGGAGCTAGAGCTTATTGCTAAAGCGTTAACATGTCGATATGTCTTTAGATCTTAAGGAGGAGATATCACGAGTCTCAGAAACCATCTTCCTGAATTGAAGGGCAGAGATCTGATAACTACCCAGGAGTGGAGCCTCGATGAGTTGATAGCTACCATAGAACTGGCGAGAGAGCTTAGAAGCATCTACGAAAAAAGGGGGAGACTCCCCGATCTCCTGAGTAAAAAGATCTTCATAATGCTCTTTTATGCCTCTTCGACCAGGACGAGGAGCGCTTTCGAAACGTCGATGACCCTTTTGGGCGGGCACTCTCAATTCATCGCAAGCAAAATGACCAGAGAAGCAGAGGGCGAGAGCGTAAAGGACATAGCAAAGATGTATGAGATTTACGGAGATGGAGTCGGCATAAGGCTGCTCGACGGCGCGATAGATTTCGTCTATGGGAAAGGCAACAAAGTGCTCAGAGAATTCGCAAATTATTCGAAAAAACCCGTCGTAAATATGGCAGATGATGCCTTTCATCCAACTCAGGCTATTGGTGATTTCATGACCATCGAAGATAAACTTGGGAACCTGAAGGGGAAAAAATACGTTTTGATGTGGGCATATGCCCCAGTTCCAAGGGGTTATTGCAGCATAGACTCGGAGATGTTGCTGGGAACAAGGCTTGGTATGGATGTCGTCGTCACATGCCCAAGAGGCTTTAAGCTGCAAGATGAAATGATCAAAATGGCTGAGAAAAATGCGAAAAACAGCGGGGGGTCTCTTGAATTCTCTGAAGATTATAAAGAGGCGTTAAATGGTGCGCAGGTCGTCTTCCCAAGGTCCTGGATATCCAGAGGGATGGCTGAAAAAGGCTATGTCAAGTTCTGGAGAGAAGAAAAGAGGATCTATGAGAGATATAGGGACTGGAGACTTAAGACGAAAGACCTTGAGCTCATAGATGTAGGAGGGATAATCACCCATGTGCTCCCAGTTCTTCGCGGCTATGAGGCCGATGATGACGTTATGGATTCATCAAAATCGGTTATTTACGAGCAGGCAAGAAACAACCTTTTTGCAAAGAGTTCAGCCCTGCTTCAGACTATGGGTATAGTGGATGTAAAAAAATGAAACTGACTGAAAAACAAAAAGGAGATCTAATAGAATTCTGTCGTTCTCTTATACGGAAAAAGAGCCCCTCCGGAAAAGAGGGCAAAGTTGCAGAACTCATCAAAAAGAGGATGGAAGAACTGAACTACGATGATGTCTGGATCGATGATCTCGGTAACGTTATTGGGAAGACAGGGGGCAGGGGAAAAACTCTCGTTTTGGAAGGACATATGGACACCGTCGAAGCAGAAGAGAAAAATTGGGAACACGACCCTTTTGGAGGGGAAGTTAAGGATGGAAAAATATACGGTAGGGGAGCTTCTGACATGAAAGGCGCACTCTCCGCTATGGTGTATGGGGTTGGTTCAACTATAGGAGAGAAGATCAATGGAACCATCTACGTAGTTGGAGTTGTGATGGAAGAGATCTTTGAGGGCGTAGCCTTTGGAGAGATTCTTGATGAGATCAGGGCTGACTATGTGGTACTTGGGGAGTCCACAGAGCTCAATATAAATATTGGCCAGAGAGGAAGAGCGGAGGTAGTGGTGAGAACTAAAGGAAAGCCTACGCACTCTTCAAATCCTCAGTTCGGCGTCAATGCGGTTTATGGTATGATGGCTTTGGGCGATGAGATAAGGAAACTCAACCTCCCTGAGCATGAGTTTCTAGGAAATGCCATAATAGAGCTAACTGACATAATCTCCCTTCCTTACCCTGGAGCATCTGTTGTTCCGTATGAGTGCAGAGCAACTTTTGATAGGCGTCTGATAACCGGCGAGGATGAGGAGGCAGTTCTGAAGCCGATAAGAGAGATCATCGGAAAGCTTGGGATAGACGCCGAAGCTGAGATAGCCTTTGGAGAGAGCAGGACTTATACCGGGATGTCGCTAAAGTCCAAAAAATTCTTTCCTGCGTGGCTTCTTGACGGGGAGCATGAGCTTGCTAAGAAATCGTCGAATGCGGTAAGAGCGGTGGGGATCTCAGCAAACTTTTCTAAATATTCATTCTGCACGGATGGAAGCGAGAGTGCTGGAGCAAGGGGGATACCTACCATAGGATTTGGGCCTTCAAAAGAGAGTTTGGCTCACACAAGGGATGAATACGTAGAGATAAATCAGCTTGTAAAGGCAGCAGAAGGCTATGCTACAATAGCGGGATCGCTGCTATCTTGATTATTTGGCCGATGTGGTAGAAAAGGCGATCGAAGGGCTTAAGTATAGTGAGTGTTATAGGTTTGACAAAAAGACGGAGAGGATCCATGAAGAATGCATCACTCGCGGTGGCGATTTCGATTGTGTTGGTTCTTGTTCCCTTTTCGAATATTTTCGTTTGGGGAGGAAGCGTTTGTCGGAACGAAACAGGAGAAACAGCAGGCGACCTATTAACCGGTGCTTATTCGTATGAAAAGGATGGATGGAAGTTCATCCATGTGGAGGGGAATCCGTACCAGATGGGCTATCAGGAGGGATATCTCATGGCCGACGGGATAACTGGAATTTTGAGCATGGTAACTGACCTTTTCTGGGGGATAGGGATCGTTCTTTTGGATCTAGTTAGAATTCTTGCTCTGCAGTATTGGGAAAAAGTGCCCGTTGAGTACAAGGATGAGATAAAAGGCATAGCTGATGGAGCTAACGCTGGCGGCGCAAGGTTGGGCATATTAAATCGGGAGATAGACTGGAAGGACGTGCTCCTCATAAACGCTATTCTGGATATAGGTTACGAATTTATGGGGTTGATGCAGTTCCTACCAGAACTGGGTTGCAGCGCTTTCATCTGCACGGGGGACGCGACGAAGAATGGAGAGGTTATACTGGGCCACAGCACCTGGACTGATTACACCCTCTTAGACTACATGTATACCGTTAAGCACCTTGAGCCAGAGAATGGTTACGAAGTGCTGATGCAGTCTCCACCGGGTTTTATATGGAGCATGGTCGATTGGTACGTAAATGGGGCAGGATTGATGGTAGCCGAAACAACTCTAGATGCTGGCCCCTATGAACTGTCAGGTACACCGATCTTCGTCAGGGCTAGACGAGCGATACAGTATGCCGGCAGCATAGACGAGTATGTTGAAATAATGACTACGGACAATAATGGTGCGTATCCATGCGATTGGCTTGTAGGCGATGCAAAGACCGGCGAGGCGGCAATTCTTGAGCTGGGCACATACCACCATACAGTGAAGAGAACATTTAACGGTTTCCTGGGATCATGTAATTCGGCCTGGGATGAAGAAGTAAGGGCTGAGCAGACCGATTTGCCATTTGAAGAGGATCCCAGCTATGGGAGATGGCTTAGATGGGAAGAGCTTAGAGAGCAATATTACGGAAACATCACGCCGGATCTCGGCAAAGAGTTCATGGGCGATCATTACTGTCCAGTTGACCGTACGATGGATATGAAACACTCTTATGGGGGTTGTCTCTGCGGCCATGGGGAACTTGATGGTGGAGTAGGTTACAAGACGCATGGGGCGATAGACGCAAAGATAGTCAGTTCATCAATGGCTCTCAATATGACTACCTGGGCGCACAAAGGTTTTCCATGTGGGCAGGAATTCAGGGTTGATGAGTACAAAAAAGAACATGATTTAGGGGTCATGGCTTTAGTGATGCCGCCTGAAGATATGCTCAACGACAGGTGGACCGTTCTGGGGCCTACCGAATCCAGGGGACCAGAGCCCAGCAGAGATTATGGTCCTGATGAGCTGGTTGGCACCTCCTCAGTAAAGGTAAATGGTATGGAGTTCTCGGGAATGGGCTGCGATATGCGTGCATTTGATGAGGATGATAATTTAATCTGGAGCTTTGCCACTGATGGCATAATAAAAGCGGCCCCTGCCGTATCGGATGGAAGAGTCTTCTTTGGATCGGATGACTGGTACATGTACGCGGTTGATTCTGAAGACGGGGGCCTCTTATGGCGGTATGAAACTGGGTACATGGTAAGGTCTTCCCCGACGGTATCGGATGGAAGAGTCTTCTTTGGATCGGATGACAGCTGTGTGTATGCCCTTGATGCGGAGACTGGAGAACTAATCTGGAGCTACGATGCTGATTATTGGGTCAGGTCATCTCCTGCGATATCTGACGGAAAAGTCTTCTTTGGTTCGTACGACTTTAACGTATATGCTCTTGATGCGGAGACTGGAGAACTAATCTGGAATTGTCCAACTGAATATTATATCCAGGCATCACCAACGGTGGAAAACGGGACGGTATTCATAGCTTCAGACGATGGCAACCTCTACACGCTGAACGTGGAGGGTGGCAGCCCATTATATTTAGATTGATGGCAACACCTATGGACGGGCGATATAAGCCAATTCCGCCCGGGATAGCCGCATTAGTCTGTGGGGCAACGCCCGGATTGGGATTAAACTTATATATCAAGTTTATAATATCAGTTAACGTATGAGGGCGAAGCAATTCTATCTTTGCATTGTGGCGATATTCGTCGCGGGGATGGCGGTTCGCCTTGTTCCACTGGCAGAGTATGCCCTCATAGGAGATGACCTTGGGAGATATATTTATCAGGTAAACACACTCATAGAGAAAGAGGGTTTAACTTACTCCTTTCCGGGCTGGGGGAGCCAGGAGGCCGAGTTCGTAGGTTTTTATGGTTTCTTTGGCATCTTAGTGAAGCTATTTGGCACCAGCACCGTTCGAACCCTTTCTATAGCCCCTCTTTTCTCCCTAATCGCTATAGCCATGATCATGCTTCTTGCTCTTAAGATCTTCAAAGACGAAAAGATATCCCTAATCGCTGGGGCGTTTCTCGCGGTATCCCCTCTTTTCACCCTCGTCTCTTCTAGGCCAGTAAAAGCGGTGTTGGGTTTCCCCTTATTCGGACTTTGTCTTCTCATGCTGTACTTTTCGTACAAGGACAAAAGAAGTTTGCCCATTCTATACGCCAGCACCATAGCTCTGGTCCTGACTCACAACTTCACAACCTACTTCCTGATAATCGGGGTTCTCTCCATGGTGTTCTTCAGGGAAATCGGAAGAAAGCACAATGATACAGATAAGTTGAGGGTCGAGATACCATATCTGGCATTTCTATTGATTTTTTCTCTGGCTTTCGCTTTAATTGCGTGCCCAACTTTCCGTGAATCATTTATAAGTACCATCCAAAAAGTAATCCCGCTCCCCATCTGGGCCCTGTTTGTTCTGGGTGCGGCGTCCTTGAGTGTAGTCCCACTCGTCGTGCGACTCGGGAGAAAGGTCTCGAGTCGTATTAAAGAGAGAGAGGAGAGAATCCTTCAAGAGAAGGGAAACAGAAAAGGGCTGAAGATGGCATTCATAACATTTGGAGCGCTCTCTTCCATAGCTGTGATCCTCCTGTTCGTACCCCTCCCTATCGGACTTGACTATGCTCTTAACCCCCTCCACCTGATATGGATAGTGCCCACGCTCTTGTCTATATCATTTGCCGCCACCGGAAAACAGCTTTGCAAGGGCGAAGAAAACCAGTTCGTCTATTTGACTATCGCTCCCTTGATATCGTTGATGATCGGTTTAATCACTCAAATGACTTTTTTGTACCCATACAGGCATGGCGATTATATCGCAATGACCGGATTCGTGCTGGTAGGGGTAGCGCTAACCAGGGCAAGTGTGAAGAGAAAAAAGCTCTTAAAATACGGCACGATCGCGCTTTTGGTGGTCTGTGGTTTAGTGGCTTATCCCCCTCTTTCAATTAGGTTGTATGACGAAGGTTTCACAGATGGGGAACTCGCTGGCGCCTACTGGATAGCGGAAAGCGGCGAAATACGGCCGGAAGACGTAATAGCTTCTGATATGGGAGGAAGCGATTTGATATTCGGCATAGCTAAGCATGAAAACGTGACCTGGAACCAGGCCTATTGGATATTTGCCGCCGAGGAATTCAACAATAGCTGTCGTGAAGAAGTGGAAAGATGTAATATTAGTTATGTCTTCGTCAGCGTGCAGATGTGGAGAGCCGGCATAGTGGCAAAAAGCGCGGAGACCAACCCAGGGGCAGGAGATTATGTCGTGCCCGAGGAGGAGGCTCTGCTTAAATTCTTTGATGAACCTTTCATATTAGCATATACGTACTATCCGGAATACTACAATCTCACATATGATGACTATGAGGATCTCATGTGGGACGATGAAAGCGGCGAACTAGACATCGAAAATCTTCCAAGAGATGCGGTATGGATCTTCGAGATAGATAAGCGAAAGGTTTAATTCAAAGACACGTTTTAGTCGACTATGATCCCAGGTGGAAGGGGGAACGTCGATCCCAGAAGGTTAAAAGGCATGATGGACCAGCTTGGGATAAGGGTCGAAGAAATCGAAGGGGTCGAAAAAGTGATGATAGTATGCAAGGACGAGAAATACGTTTTTGATGAACCCACGGTCACGGCGATGAAGGCACAGGGCCAAAAGACCTTCCAGATATCGGGAAATTATAAAATATTGGGGAGGATACGAAAGGAGGACATCGAGCTCGTGTCACAACAGGCAAACGTATCGGAGGAAGATGCCAAAAAAGCTCTCAAAAAGTGCGACAACAATCCCGCTGAGGCCATAATGTGGCTCATGGAAAAAGATAGCAAAAAATAAAAAACTCGAGCTCTTTAGCCAATCAGGGGCCCGTAGCTTAGTCCGGTAGAGCGACAGGCTCATAACCTGTTGGTCGTCGGTTCGAATCCGGCCGGGCCCATGGAACACTGAATCACTGGATGAACGAAAGTCGACACTTACGAGAAAAAGCGTTATTAGAAATTTTACCCGTATACCGAAAATTGTGAACTCTCCCTTCTAACCCTCACCCCCCTTGAGTATGCATACTTTATACTACGATGAAAAAATGAGGGAGTTCAAGTCCCAGCCTTTTTTCTTTTCCTGGCCTTTTTTGCGAATTGTGGAGGTATCTCTTTGGCCACATAGACTCCTTCTCCTCCTCTCATAATCTCCACGCCCTCTGCTCTCGCCTTTTTGGCGTCTATGCTCAAGATCACGGGAGAATCCATATGCATCTTTCCGATCTCTACCGCTTTTTCATAATTATCGCTCAGATGGATCATGCTTCTGCCAACTGGTTTTATCCCGCTCTTGAGCATGACACCCTCCTCTTCCGGCGAGCAGGAGTAGTATAACTTGTCGGGAATCTTATCCATAGGCCTATCTAAATCGATCTCAAACGAGTGGCCGTAAGTAGCTCTTATCTTATCGTCGTTTATCTCGTATCTGCCCTTAGGGTCGGTGGAGGCTATCGCTGTAATGTGTCTGAGCCTCACCCAGTGGAGCTGCTTTCTCTTCTTTGATGCGGCAAAAGCCAGCTCCTCTATATCGACCCATCCATGAGAATCCATCTGAACGTTGAAATGCTGGGGAAAATGTCTCAATATCCCCGTTAGAGTACGACTTAGCTTTTCAACCTCTTCTCCATCCATGATGAACTTGCCCTCCTCTTCGCAGATAGGGCATTTTGCCCCTCTGAAGTAGCCGTGCTCAAAGCATTCCCTTAACATCGCTTAGGGATATATGGAAACTTATCTAAAGCTTTCTAATTTAAGTGTCAGGAAAAAAGAGGTGTTTGTATCTCTGCTTTGCTTTTCTTTTCTTATGAGCTCCTTTTCATGATCGGAGAGAGGAGGGGCTGGTGGTCTACCCATGTTTTGGCCTGTCATGGGAAAGGTTCCCGTATCTTTGTACTCTCTCCAGATCTAATTCCTCGTCTTGAGATTTTAAGATCCCCTGCTATGGTTCTGGAGAGCATCCCTTCCTCCTTTCCCCTTATCAGATCTTTTGACTTCTTAGCCCTCAGTTTCAAGTTTTCGCTGTTAACACCTTGGGTGGGAAATACTTTCCGGACTGTACAGAAAAAAACGAGGGAAAGGCTTAAAAACCATGGTTCACTAATACAGAAAATAGAAGCAGGAATGAGGATCTAAGATACCCGAGACATCGTGATCTCTTAGATCTGATATGGGACTAGGGTAAAGCTCCGCTCAATTCCGGTTGATCCTGCCGGAGGCTACTGCTATTGGAGTTCGACTAAGCCATGCAAGTCGTGGGCACCCTTTTGGGAGACCTGGCGTAATGCTCAGTAACACGTGGATAACCTACCCTCAGGAGGGGGATAACCTCGGGAAACTGAGGATAATACCCCATAGGTTTAGGATACTGGAACGTTCCTAAACCCAAAGCTCCGGCGCCTGAGGATGGGTCTGCGGCCTATCAGGTAGTAGTTGGGGTAACGACTCAACTAGCCAACGACGGGTACGGGCCTTGGGAGAGGTAGCCCGGAGATGGATTCTGAGACAAGAATCCAGGCCCTACGGGGCGCAGCAGGCGCGAAAACTTCGCAATGCGCGAAAGCGCGACGAGGGAACTCCAAGTGTCTACGTACTGCGTAGACTGTTCCCCAGTCTAAAAAGCTGGGGGTAGGAAGGGCTGGGTAAGACGGGTGCCAGCCGCCGCGGTAATACCCGCAGCCCGAGTGGTAGCCACTATTATTGGGTCTAAAGCACCCGTAGCCGGCTTAGCAAATGCCTGGGGAAATCGGATAGCTCAACTATTCGAAGTCCGGGTAGACTACTAGGCTTGGGACCGAGGGAAGCTAGAGGTACTTATGGGGTAGCGGTAAAATGCTGTAATCCTATAGGGACCATCAGTGGCGAAGGCGTCTAGCTAAAGCGGCTCCGACGGTGAGGGGTGAAACCCTGGGGCGCAAACCGGATTAGATACCCGGGTAGTCCAGGGTGTAAACGCTGCCCGCTTGATGTTAGGTATTCCACGTGGGTGCCTAGTGTCGTAGAGAAGTCGTTAAGCGGGCCACCTGGGGAGTACGGTCGCAAGGCTGAAACTTAAAGGAATTGGCGGGGGAGCACCGCAACGGGTGGAGCGTGCGGTTCAATTGGATTCAACGCCGGAAATCTTACCGGGGGCGACGGACCTATGAAGGCCAGGCTGATGACCTTGCCAGATTCTCCGAGAGGTGGTGCATGGCCATCGACAGTTCGTACCGTGAGGCGTTCTGTTAAGTCAGACAACGAACGAGACCCCTACCCCTAGTTGCTACTTCGCTAGAAGGCACTCTAGGGGGACTGCCCGCGCTAAGTGGGAGGAAGGAGGGGGCCACGGTAGGTCAGTATGCCCCGAATCCCCCGGGCTACACGCGCGCTACAAAGGACGGGACAATGGGTTCCGACACCGAGAGGTGAAGGTAATCCCGAAACCCGTTCATAGTCCGGATCGTGGGCTGTAACTCGCCCACGTGAAGCTGGAATCCGTAGTAATCGCGGATCAACATTCCGCGGTGAATACGCCCCTGCTCCTTGCACACACCGCCCGTCAAGCCATCCGAGTTGGGTCTGAATGAGGCCTTCTCCTCGTAAGGAGGTCGAATTCAGGTTCAGCGAGGGGGGCTAAGTCGTAACAAGGTATCCGTAGGGGAACCTGCGGATGGATCACCTCCTACGTTAAAAAGCGGAGCGCCCTATTGGTCCCTATAGAAAAAGTGAAAAGGTCTAGGGCTCTTCAGTTAGAAGGGCCCGTAGATCAGCGGTAGATCGCCTGCTTTGCGAGCAGGAGGCCTCGGGTTCAAATCCCGACGGGTCCATGCTTATAATCGAAAGTGCACCCGGCGAGTTTTTTCGTCGGGGAAGGGATGAGCTAATAGCAATGATTCCAATCATAGGAGCTTGGATGTTAGTGAGCTGGTGCTATGCCGTTTGGTGGATGACTAGGCTCGAGCGCTGAAGAAGGCCGTGCCAAGCTGCGATATGCCCCGGGTAGGCGCAAGGAGCCACTGATCCGGGGATTGCCTAATGGGAGTCCTTTTCTTCGGAAAGTTCCGTAGGGAACAGGAACGCGGGGAATTGAAACATCTTAGTACCCGCAGGAAGAGAAATCAACAGAGATGCCCTTAGTAACGGCGAGCGAAAAGGGTATAGGGCAAACCGAATCCTTCCAGAGATGGAAAGGAGATGTGGGGTTTGGACCTGGGCACATCCTAACTCTTAACCCGAAGTCTCCTGGAACGGAGCGCTAAAGAGGGTGAAAGCCCCGTAGGGGTAAAGGAGAAGGATGATTCCAGGTATCCAGAGTAGTGTGCTTTGATAGGGCGCGCGAAGGTGGGAGACACCAACTTCCAACCCTAAATACGTCTCGAGACCGATAGCAAACTAGTAGTGTGAATGAAAGTTGAAAAGTACCCTTGACGGGAAGTGAAAAGGTCCTGAAACCAGGCGGTTACAGGCTGATATGGCGTGAAAGCGCGGAACCGTAATGGGGAGCGATGTCATATCGTCCGTTTCGAAAAACGGGCCAGGGAGTTTATGTCGTTGGCGAGGTTAACCTGGAAGCAGGGGAGCCGCAGCGAAAGCGAACGCTCGCACCTCGTTAGAGGGAGGAGTGGCGTGTGATCGCGTTAGTCAACGGTGTAAGACCCGAAGCCAGTCGATCTAAGCGTGGGCAGGTTGAAGCCTCGCGAAAGCGGGGTGGAGGACCGAACCTGATGTTGACGTGCAAATCACTCGGATGACCTGCGTTTAGGGGTGATAGGCCAATCTAGACTGGCGATAGCTGGTTCCCTCCGAGACTACTCGTAGGTAGACCTCGATGGAGATAGGTAGCGGGGTAGAGCTACCGATTGGAGGTTTAGGCCCCGAAAGGGGCCGGCCCCCCATTGAACTCCGAATCCGTTACCGTCTTAGAAGTCGGGAGTTAGGGCGTCTGGGGTAAGCTTGGCGTCCGAAAGGGGAACAACCCAGCCTGAGGTTAAGGTCCCCAAATGCTAGCTAAGTGTTAAAGGGTAAAGGGGGTTTGCGATCCAAGACAGCAGGGAGGTTGGCTTAGAAGCAGCCATCCTTCAAAGAGTGCGTAAAAGCTCACCTGTCGAGATCGTGAGCACCGAAAATGGACGGGGCTAAGTTAGCTACCGATACCTCAGTTCTCTCTATGAGAGAAGGTAGGAGGGCGTCGTGCGTGGGCAGAAGCAGGGGCGTGAGCTCCTGTGGACCGCGTTCGAATGAGAATCCTGGCATGAGTAGCAGCATAGAGCAGTGAGAATCTGCTCCGCCGAAGGGGCTAGGGTTCCTCGACGATGATCATCAGTCGAGGGTTAGTCGGTCCTAAGACATGCTTTAACCTAGCATGCCGAATGGGAAGCAGGTTAATATTCCTGCACCATGGGTGTTTCGCTCAAGGTCAGTGCATCGGGGTAGGCTTAGCAGAGTCGTCGCTCTGTTCAGGTGTTCAACCCCGGGGAGTACCGCAATGGTGAGAACCGGGAGAAGGCACTATGAGGCTTCCAATTGGGGAAGCTTGAGCTAAGCCCTGGTGCCCGTGAAAATGGCTTTGAGGCCAAACCCATGTCCGTACCGAGATCCGACACAGGTGCCCCTGGGTGAGAAACCCAAGGCGTGACGGCGCAATTGAGGCAAGGGAATTCGGCAAATTAGCCCCGTACCTTCGGTAGAAGGGGTGCCTACTTTTTGAGGAGTAGGTCGCAGTAGCAAGGGGGCTCCGACTGTTTAACAAAAACATAGGTGGCAGCTAGTCCGAAAGGATTTGTATTGCCGCTGAATTCTGCCCAGTGGCGGTATCTGAAATCTCCGTTCAAGGGGACGAAGGACCGCTAAACGGCGGGGGTAACTCTGACCCTCTTAAGGTAGCGTAATACCTCGTCGCTTAATTGGCGACTTGCATGAATGACCCAACGAGAGCCCCACTGTCCCTGCCTTAAAGCCGGCGAAAATGACGCACTGGCGCACAGTCCAGTACCCCCTAGCGGGAAGCGAAGACCCCGTGGAGCTTTACTGCAGCCTGTCGTTGCGGCCTTGGTTCGGATGTGTAGGGTAGGCGGGAGGCTTTGAAACCTGGGCGCTAGCTCAGGTGGAGCCGCCGATGAAACACCGCCCTTCTGAGTCAATACCGCTTACTTCTTCGGAAGGACACCGATTGGTGGGCAGTTTGGGTGGGGCGCCACCCCTCGAAAAGATATCAAGGGTGCCCAAAGGTCAGCTCAGGCGGGTCAGAAATCCGCCATAGAGTGTAAAGGCAAAAGCTGGCTTGACGCGGATCGGCATAATAACGATCGGCGATGCGAAAGCAGGGCTTAACGAACCTTCCAGTCCCCATTGGTGGGGGCGGAAGATGACAGAAAAGTTACCCCGGGGATAACTGAGTTGTCTCCAGCGAGAGCCCATATCGACCTGGAGGCTTGCTACTTCGCTGTCGGCTCTCCCTATCCTGGCGGTGCAGCAGCCGCCAAGGGTGAGGCTGTTCTCCTATTAAAAGGGATCGTGAGCTGGGTTCACACCGTCGTGAGACAGGTGTGTT
>JGI24023J19991_10002497_pt1 | contig 13373 bp, 12 predicted proteins | sample Cruoilmetagenom1_FD_19991 | JGI IMG/M metagenome (IMG submission 19991)
CACCTTCCAGGCGGTGCTACGAAACCCACTGGCCGATCCCTATCTCCTCGGTGTCTCTGGGGGAGCTGCGCTGGGTGCTGTCACCGCATTGACCTGCGGCTTTCAATCTCCCATCGTCATTCCTCTTGCTGCTTTTGTTGGAGCTCTTGCGGCCCTGCTAGTGGTTTATCTTGTCGCACAAGCCCATACCTGTTCCTCCCACACTTTGATTTTAGCCGGGGTGATGGTCGGTAGTTTGGCTGCGGCACTGTTACTGTTCCTCCTTTGGCAAGCTCCAGCCGATGCAACCCGACAGGCAATTTTCTGGCTGGCGGGTAATCTTTCACTGGCTGATCCGGATTGGCTTTCCTGGGGCTGGCTGTGGGTTGTCATTGGTTTTCTGCTCCTCTGGTCACAATCTCTCAATCTGGATTTGCTTACTCAAGGTGAAGAAACTGCAGCAGATCTGGGGCTGCACGTCGGCAGAACTCGTCTGATTCTATTTACTCTGGCCGGAGCCCTGACCGCCTGCGCTGTTGCCCTGGCAGGACTGGTCGGCTTTGTCGGTCTGGTGATTCCACACATCTGTCGCTTACTCTGGGGACCGAGACATCGTCTACTACTTCCTTTTTCTGCATTGCTTGGCAGTACTTTCCTCATCATTGCCGACGCCATCGCTCGGAGTCTCTATGCTCCGGCAGAAATTCCGGTCGGGGTTGTCACTGCGTTACTAGGGGCCCCTTTTTTCCTCTACCTGTTGCGGCGTAATGGAGGAGGAATATGATTCAAATCCACAATCTTTCTTTCTCTTTTGCAGCAACAGAAATATTCAGCAATCTCAATTTCAACATCAACCGAGGAGAAATTCTTTCGATCATCGGCCCAAACGGGTGTGGCAAATCGACTTTATTACGCTTACTGCGCGGCAGCCTCAAAGCACAAGAGGGAGAGATTCTCTGGGAGACAATCCCGATCGAGCAAATTTCCGCCAAGGAGATGGCTCGCAAGGTTGCGGTCGTGCCCCAATCATCGACCATATCTTTCCCCTACAAGGTGCGAGAACTGGTTGCCATGGGACGCTATCCGCAGCGGAGAAACCTCCTCAGTTTTCAGGATAAAATCGACCTGCAAGCAATTGAACAGGCGTTGGTCATGACCGACCTTCTCCCTCTGGCAGAACGCCCCATCACACAATTGAGTGGTGGAGAGCTGCAGCGCGTTTTACTGGCACGAGCGTTGGCACAAAACAGCTCAGTATTATTTCTGGATGAAGCAACCAGCCATCTGGATATCGATCACCGCCTGGAACTGACAGAAATACTGGTGCGATTGAATCAGGAACAGCAGATAACTATCGTCCAGATCAGTCACGATCTCGATCTGGCCGCCGCCATTTCACAGCGTATCCTGTTATTGACCGAGCATGGCAAGATTGCCGATATTGGCTCACCTGAAAAAGTGATGACTGCTGCAAATCTGCAACGGATTTTCCGCGTTGATGTCAGGGTTGACAGCAACCCTTTCACTGGGACCCCGCAGATAGTCCCGTTGATCAACAATTCAACTCACCAGCTGAAGCATCTTAAAGTTCACCTGATTTGCGGGGGTGGAAGTGGGAAAAACCTGTTGCGACGCCTCCATCTGGCCAAAGCGGAAGTAACCGCCGGACCTCTCAACCAGGGTGATTCGGATGAAGCTGTCGCTACAGCGCTGAACATGCAGGTTGTACAAGAAATGCCATTCAGCCCGTTTTCGGCAAAAACTTTAGCCACGACAGCAAAGTTAATCGAACCAACAAGTGTCCTGGTTATTACAACTCAATGGTGGGGGGCAGGCAATCTCCCTTGCCTCGAGCTGGCCGAAACAGTGATCAAACAAGGGACAGCTGTTTACCTGCTGGCGCAGCAGCAGGAACAAGACTATACCGGCGGCAAAGCTTGGGAGAGAATTCAACAGTTACAACGGCAAGGAAGTAAATCAGTTCGCAATGAAGAACATTTACTCGAGGAACTTTCACACCTGACAACTTAGTATTTGACAGAAATACCGGGTTAACATATATATTAATGAAGAATAGAACGTGGTTACATCTCCAGTATCAAAAAATGCCAAAAATAGTGTTTTTTTTGTGCTAAGATTGTACTTGCAATTCTGCTTTGATTTGTTCCGTGGTTCAACACTCTAACAGGAGGATTAACGCATGAAACTTACGAAAACTCTGGTTCTGGTTCTCAGTCTATGCTTGATGCTGGTCTCTTTTGCCCATGCGGGTAAGGACCTTGATGCGGTGAGAAGCAAAGGATTCATTCAAGCTGGCGTCAACGGTTCCGTCTTCGGCTTCGGTATGCCTGATGCCAAAGGTAACTGGGCAGGTCTCGATGTCGATACCGCTCGTGCCATTGCTGTGGCGATCTTTGGTGATGCCAGCAAAGTCAAATTCACCCCGCTGTCAGCGCAACAACGTTTTACTGCCCTGCAATCAGGTGAAATTGACGTTCTGACCCGTAATGCGACCCAGACCTTGAGTCGTGAAACCCAGCTTGGGCTCAATTTTGTTTCCGTTAACTACTACGATGGTCAAGGGTTCCTGATCTCAAAAAAACTTGGGGTTAAAAGCGCTAAAGAACTTGATGGAGCAACCGTCTGTGTTCTTCCTGGAACCACCACTGAGCAGAATGCTGCTGACTATTTCCGCACCAACAATATGTCCTGGAAACCTGTTGTCATTGAATCAACCGCAGAACTGGCTAAAACATTTTTCGCCGGTCGTTGTGACGTATTGACCTCTGATGCTTCTCAATTAGCAGCTACCCGTGCCATCGCTGCCGATCCTAAAGGCTACATCATTCTTCCTGAAATCATTTCCAAAGAGCCTTTGGCACCAGCCGTACGTCATGGTGACGACCAGTTCAGAGATATCGTTGACTTCTCAGTTCTGGCAATGATCAATGCTGAAGAACTTGGCATTACTTCAAAAAATGTTGATAAAATGCTCAAGAGTAAAAGTCCAGTTGTCCAACGTTTCCTCGGCGTCTCCGCAGGTAATGGTAAGTCTCTCGGCTTGGACGAAAAATGGGCTTATAACATCATTAAGCAAGTTGGTAACTATGGCGAAGTTTTTGAGCGTAATGTAGGCGTTAACACGACCTTGGGCCTCGAGCGCGGTCTAAATGCTCTCTGGACCAATGGTGGTCTGATGTACTCTCCTCCATTCAAATAAATTATTTATTGTAATTTGATTTGCCGCCGCCGAAACTTGACTGTCTCGGCGGCGCCTTTTTTCCTTTCTTGGGAACTATAATTTGAAACCGCAAGATAAATTTACATCAGCAGACGCAGTCGAGGCAGCGGTCCCTTTCTGGCGTGATGCAGGAAAACGGGCGATCGGGGTGCAAATTATTGCCCTCTTTGTTGTCAGTGGTATCAGTTACTATCTGTTTTCCAACACCCAGGCCAACTTGGCTCGCCAATCAATTGCTACCGGATTTGGGTTTCTCGGCAAAGAAGCCTCTTTTGAGATTGGCGAATCTCTGATCCGCTATTCGGCTGCTGATAGCTATGCCAGAGCCCTATTAGTGGGAGTACTCAACACTCTGCAAGTGGCTTTTATCGGCATTGTTTTAACAACAATTCTTGGCAGTTTTGTCGGCATTGCACGACTCTCCAGCAATTGGCTCCTCTCAAAAGTAGCCGCTGTGTTTATTGAGGTCATGCAAAATATTCCAGTGCTGCTGCAACTGTTTTTCTGGTATGCCATTTTTTATGAGTCTTTTCCTGCACCACGCCAGGCATTGAATCCAATCAAGGGCGTTTTTCTCTGTAATCGAGGATTTATTTTTGCGATTCCAGAAGCTCACAGCGCTCACGCAGCGATGGGTTGGATGTTCCTTGCTGTATTGATCGGCGGCTGGTTTCTGAACCGCTGGGGGTACCAACGACAGGAATTGACAGGACAAGCATTCCCTGCAGGCCGGGTCACTGTCGCCCTAGCCATATTTCTCCCCTTACTGATCTGGGCTCTTTATGGTGCCCCAACCGCTATGAACATGCCGGAATTGCGCGGATTCAATTTCAAGGGGGGGCTGACATTGAGTCCGGAATTCATTGCCCTGTTGCTGGGTCTGGTTCTCTACACATCGGCCTTCGTTGCTGAAATTGTCCGGGCGGGGATTCAATCTATCAATCGGGGACAAATTGAAGCTGCCAAAGCTATCGCTCTGCGCCCCGGGCAGGTTCTCCATCTGGTTATTTTTCCCCAGGCGTTGCGCGTGATTATTCCACCGTTAACCAGCCAGATGCTCAACTTGACTAAGAACAGTTCCCTGGCTGTTGCCATCGGTTATGCNGATTTTGTTGCTGTTGCCAATACCACGATCAATCAGACCGGGCAGGCAATTGAAGGGGTGGCCATGATTATGGTGGTTTACCTGTTCTTCAGTCTGTCGACCTCCGTTTTTATGAACTGGTACAACAAACATATGGCCCTGGTGGAGAGATAAGATATGACCGAGACAACCACGGCCAGAAGGGCGCAACTGAAACCACCCATCAGCAATGTTGGTGTAGTTGGTTGGTTGAGAACCAACCTGTTCAGTACCTGGTACAACTCACTGCTGACATTTATTATGTTGGGAATGCTCGCATTAACTCTGCCTCCTGTCTTTCAGTGGGCGTTTATCGACAGTCTGTGGAACAGTTCAGCTGAAGCGTGCCGCAATATTGAGGGGGCTTGCTGGTCAGTTGTCCCCCACAACTTCAGATTCATTATTTTAGGTTTCTTCCCCGAAGGTCAAGAATGGCGGCCGATCCTCGCCATGGCATTATTGCTGGGACTGGTGATCTACTCCAAGGAACGCTCCCGCTGGAAAAATTCTCTTGCCTGGCTCTGGCTGATCAACCTGATCGTTATGGGAACCTTGATGTATGGTGGGATCTTTGGCATGCCGGTTGTTGAGACGTCTCAATGGAGCGGTTTACCACTCACTCTGGTCCTCTCTTTCTTCGGCATGGTTGTCGCCTACCCGCTGGGAATATTACTGGCGCTCGGGCGACGTTCAAAGATGCCGGCCATCAAAACCCTGTGCGTTGTCTACATTGAAATGATCCGTGGAGTCCCATTGATCAGCTTGCTGTTCATGTCTTCAATTATGTTTCCCCTGTTTCTCCCGGAAGGGGTTACTATCGACAAAGTACTGCGTGCTCTGGTCGCTATTATTCTGTTTACTGCCGCCTATATTGCTGAAGTCGTCCGTGGTGGATTACAAGCCATGCCCAGAGGACAATATGAAGCAGCTGATTCCCTTGGCTTGAACTATAGTCAGACCATGCGGTTGATTATTTTGCCGCAGGCACTGAAAATTGTTATCCCACCGTCGGTCGGTATCTTGCTTTCAGTCTTTAAAGATACTTCCCTGGTTGTCATCATTGCCCTGTTCGATGTACTAAAAACAACCATGGTGACCCTTTCCAATCCCGACTGGGCCGGCTATTCAAAAGAAGCTTATATTTTTCTGGCGCTACTTTATTTTGTTTTCTGTTATGCCATGTCGAGTTACAGCCGCAGGCTGGAAAAAGAGCTACATACCGGACATTGAACCATGTCCACAACAAGTGAGATTGTCATGAACGATTCCCCTAANAGTGTTAGTCCTGAAGCGACAGACAAGCCGATCATCGAAATCATCGGGATGCATAAATGGTATGGAGATTTCCATGTTCTCAGCGATATCAACCTGCAGGTGCAGCCGCAGGAAAAGATTGTTATCTGCGGCCCTTCGGGCTCCGGAAAATCAACGCTGATCCGTTGCATTAACAGGCTGGAAGAACACCAGCGTGGTCAAATCATTGTCAATGGAACTGAATTGTCCAACGATCTTAAGAATATCGAGAAGGTGCGTGCTGAAGTCGGCATGGTATTCCAGCACTTCAACCTGTTTCCTCACCTGACCATTGTAGATAATCTCACTCTCGGTCCGATCTGGGTGCGCAAAACCCCCAAGAAAGAAGCTGAAGAGCTTGCCATGATGTACCTGGAAAAGGTGCAGATTGCTGAACAGGCAAAAAAATTCCCCGGCCAACTTTCTGGCGGTCAACAACAGCGGGTCGCTATCGCCCGTAGCCTCTGTATGAATCCAGAAGTCATGCTTTTTGATGAACCAACCTCCGCGCTTGACCCGGAGATGATTAAGGAAGTTCTTGATGTTATGATTGGTCTAGCCGAAGAGGGGATGACCATGTTGGTCGTCACCCACGAGATGGGTTTTGCTAAAAGTGTCGCTGATCGGGTCATGTTTATGGATGACGGCGAGATCGTTGAACAGAACAGCCCGGATGTGTTCTTTGATAATCCTCAACATGAACGTACCAAACTATTTTTAAGTCAGATACTATAAAAGCCAAAGTCAACACCCCTGTCAAAAACGGGTGTTGACTTTGATTTTCCCTCCCCCTTAATGCTCAGCAAAATACTTAACAGCTCCCGGATGAAGTTTCATTCCAGAGGCACTCTTTCGCGCGGTATCCACAGAAAACAGAGATAATGCAGGATGTGCAGAGGCTAGCTGCTTTTTATTTTTATCAATAATTTCAATGATCTTATAAACGGTTTCCTGATCAAGATCACTAGAAGCAACCAGCATGGCACGCGTCCCAAACGTAGTGACCTTACCCGGATGAGAAGGATAGATGCCGGAAGCAAGTTCAATTTTCCAGAATTCTGGATGCGTGTCGATCATGCTATCAATATCACTATCAGCCATATCCATCAGCTCGCCATTGCAAGTTTTAAGCAGTCGGCGTAAAGAAAAGTCGGGATGCTGGCCGACATAGACCATCGCCTGCATGGTGCCATAACAAAATGCTTTTGTATCCTGCGACTTTATCGGAGGGAGGGCACCAACAAGGCTAAAATCTTTCTGTGACCATTTTTTTGCCTGCAGAATTGCTTCCACCGACAGGTACTGAAGCGATTGTGGATTCCCTGCATTAATCCGCTTTCCTTTCAAATCGTCCAAAGAATTAATCCCGGCATCATTTCTAACAATCAGGGTGATGGGAACTTCATACAGCGGTGCAAGAGCACGTAGGTTATTATAGCTGATATCCAGAAATTTAAAATTACCGGTTTTGTTGAGAGCATCAAACAGCACACGTGAATCGATTAAACTCAGGTCAAGGGAGCCACCCTGCAGGTTGGTTAGATTATGAACCCCATCAGGGGCTGATACCTGCTGGCAGTGAAGATTCTCCCCTTGAGTGTTAATCATGCGGCAGAGCATCCGACCGGTAAAATATGAAAATGATCCGGGGGCTTCCGTGCCTAAAAGAATATCGAAAGCATGAACAGGAGCAGAGAACAAACAAACACCCATAATAACAAATAGGCAGATGCCCTTCAGTCGCCGGCAAAATGAACCTGTCCAGCTGGCGAAAATGAACTCTTTGGTCAGCATATTTTCCTCCTTTTTGAAATCACCCATTGCAAAAGTTACCTACACACCTTCAGTTGCTTAAACTTTTTCCAGAATGAGACACAACCATTATAACAACAATTTATAAGGTTTCTACTTTTCAGGAGAAATATACTGTAGCCAACTTGAGATATTTAAACAGGTGATGTTTTGGATAAAACAACTGAATTACAGTAAATACACCGATTCAAATTTGACAGAGGGCAACAGTTGAAGTATATCACTGTCAATGCATGCCCCCTTAGCGTGCCCCGGTCAAAACTCTTTTCTACTTCAGGAGAAGTTTATGAGAGCGACAGAAAAAAAACGGATCCTCGTTGCGGATGCCGAAATTTTTAACCTGGCAACCCTGATCGGGACGTTAAAGGATGATTATCATGTCGTTGTGGCTAAAGATGGTGCTGAAGTTTTCAAGATGCTGAAAAAAAACCAGGTCGATATGATTCTTCTCGACACCAGATTTCCCGATATCGATGGGTTTGAAATTTGTCGACAACTGAAAGCTGATAAACAAACCGAAGAAATTCCCGTCATTTTCATTACCGCTCAAAATTCTGTCACTGCTGAAGAAAAAGGGTTTGAGGTTGGTGCGGTTGATTACATTGCCAAGCCCTTCAACGCACCGACGGTCACTGTCCGGATCAAAAACCAACTAAAACTCAGTGCTGCAACCTCGGAGCTAAAACGCCTGAACCAACTCGCCCTTGATGCAAATCCCAATACAGGTCTGCCGGGGAATAATAGTATTTTTAATGCTATCCAGCGGGTTGTCACACAGAAGGAAACAGTATGTATTGTTTATGCAGATCTGGATTACTTCAAAATTTACAACGACACCTACGGCTTTGCCCGGGGAGATGATGTCATCATCTTTACTGCAAACGCCATCAAAGTTGCTTTGCAGACTTCCGGCTGTGATGATGCTTTCCTGGGACATATCGGAGGGGATGATTTTGTCTTTATCGTTCCAACAGAAAAATGTATTGCCGTTACTGAAGAGATTATCCGCCGCATTACTTTGGAAATTGGAGATTTTTACAGTGCGGAGGACAAACAAAGGGGTTATGTGGTTGCAATCAACCGCGAAGGGGAAGAGAAACAACACCCCTTGGTCAGCCTCAGTATGGGTGGTATTGATTTATCACAACGCAAAGTGTCAACAGCACTTGAAGTCATTGATATTTGTACTGAAATGAAAAAAGCCGCAAAAAAGCAACCAGGCAGCAATGTCCTTTTTTGTAAACGACGCTAAGATTCTACAGTCTCAAATCGGTTCATCTCAATATTTTTTCGTGACTTTTCTGGATCAAAAATCTGTCCATTCATAGCAATCCAGACACCTGCCGGTAATAATTGAACAGCTGTGATAGCACTGGCAATATTGTAGATGGCATCGGTAAAACGGAATCTAGCGGGCTGCATAGACCCAGTCAGAACGATAGTCTTTCCGCTGACGTCGCGCAAAAACTTAGCCGTTTCTACCATTGTGTCTGTTCCGTGCGTTATGACAATCTTATCGATCGAACTTTCACACACTGCGCTCTTTAGCAATTCACGATCTGCAGCATTTAAATCAAGGCTATCTTTGCGTAGCAATGGTGTAATTTGATAATCAATTGTCAGATTTGCATCCTGCAAAACCTCACCAATCTGGGGTTCACCAATCTCGAAACTGCTTTTAGCATCGAAATAAATCTTATCGATCGTTCCACCCGTGGTCATGATTTCAATTTTCACAGTGCTTCCTCTGCTGCTATTCGTGCGGTTTTATGACCAAAGCATGTCCCGCTAAGAGAGCGCCAATAATTTTTTTCCGCCCGCTGGTCACCAATCTTTGGATCGTACCACGTGAAATACCCATCTCCACCCCTGCCTCTGCTTGAGTCAGGGCATCCCGATCACAAAGGGAGACCGCTTCCAACTCATCAGCATCGAGTTCAACCACCTCCAATTTTGCTAGAGGGGTTCCTGCAGGTTTAAACATATGATCATTGGGTCGCCTGGTAGGACAACATCTTCTCGGTTTTCTCGGTCTAGGTGACATATTTTTTTCCAGCTATAAAGCTTCTTTGATTGCAGATATTAAACTGTCACACACTGCCTCATTGATCTCGGGAAAATCGGTATCATCAACTAGCTCTGCAACAAGCCCCCGACCGAAACGCAGCATGCGTACTTGAGTTTTATTATTTTTGCTAAAAACAACAATGAATTGGGGAAGGAGAACTGCCCGTTCAAGGTTTTCAGACAACGATTGTGCAGCATTTTTAGGAGCACAAACTTGCACCATATGCAGATCAAATCCGTCAGCCAACGCAACACCCTGATGGCCAAAATGATGCACCATTTCCATCTTCTCTTCATTATGAATAATGAAACCCTGCATTGCCATTGATTTACCAAGAATGCTGATAAAATCGACAACACCCTTATCNGTCTCAGCACGAAAAACATCTGCAGACATAAATTTGTCCTTCTAAAAATTTATCATTACGTTTTGTGCATATGCACGATAAGATCGTTATCATAAAAAGTCAATAGTAAGTAGCCAAGTAAGGATATGTCAAATCCATAGATATTTCAGCAACAAATGAATGATCTTGCTAANTATGAGCTACAAACTTTCTTCCTTACACTTTTCTGAGAAATCAATAACTATAAAATAGTTGTTTTTTTTCTCATTATGAAAAATAATGAGTCGTTAATTTGCATATATTCTCGTTGCTCGTGTTAAATGGAGAAAAGGATCACCACTAAATTTAAGAAAGAAATTTTTCCGCCAATATCTGGCTATCAAAATCAGTGGCGGTTTTTTATTTTTCTTAATTATTGCGTAAAACATCATTTTACCAACCACCCCAAGAGGAGGAACCATGAAACGATTATTGACCACAGTATTTATTACCTGCATCGCCATGATGCTGGCAGTACCAGCTATGGCTGCGCAGACCATCAAAATCGGTTTTAATATTCCCATGACCGGTGACATCCCTGAAGTCGGCGAAGGCTCCAAAAACGCCGCTGAAATGTACCTTGCCGATATCAACGGTGCCGGTGGCCTCGAAGTCGGTGGCAAGAAGTACATGCTTGAGTTCGTCTACATGGACAACGAATCCAAGGCTGACTCAGCAGTCAACGCAGCACTCAAACTGATCGAACAGGAAGAGGTCGTGGCGATTATCGGTCCTAATTCCTCCAAGCAAGCTGTGCCTGGCGGTGGTACCGCTAACGAAAATCGTGTACCAATGATCAGCCCATGGTCGACCAATCCTGCAACCACGTTGGATCGTCCTTGGGTTTTCCGTGCTGCCTTCCTCGACCCCTTCCAGGGACCAGTCATCGCTGACTTTGCAGCTGAAAAATTCAGTGCTAAGACCGCAGCTGTCCTTTTTGACGTTGAAAATGACTATTCTGTTGGCTTAGCAGAAGTCTTTAAATCAGCCTGGGAAGCCAAAGGACTCGGGGCGGTCGTTGCCTACGAATCAAATGGCACCAAAGACCAGGACTATTCTGCACAGTTGACCACCATCATTGCCGCCAAACCTGACTTTATCTTTGTACCGGAAAACTACAATCAGGTTGCCCTGATCATACCACAGGCGCGGGACCTCGGTTACAAGGGCCCTTTCATGGGTTCCGACTCTTGGGGCACCCCTGATCTGGTTAAACTTTGTGGCCCACAGTGCAACGGTCAGTATTTCTCCACCCACTATGCTGCAGCTGGTGCTAAAGGCGCTACCAAAGTCTTTATTGACCGTTATATGAAGAAATACGGCACCGAACCTGCCGACTACGCTGCTCTGACATGGGACTCCATTGGTCTGATGGTGGAAGGGATCAAGAACGCCGGCAAGGTGGAATCCAGCCCACGCAAAATGCGCAAAGCCATCCGTGATGGTCTAGCTGCTATCAAGTCTTTTGACGGTATTACCGGCTCGTCCAAGTTTGATAAACAGGGCGACCCGATCAAGTGTGCGGTTGTGGTTAATATCTCCGACACAGGAAAATTTGTTTTCGAAAAGTCCGTTTGCCCATAATACAGTTCAATAGAACAGTTTGAAAAAAAGCGGGGATTCTTCGATCCCCGCTTTGCTATGTCTCAAACAATTCGCCATAGCGGCCATGCAACTTTAACGCTTTATAAGGAAAAATCTCTGTGGATTTCATTATTCAGAATATCCTGAATGCCATGCAATGGGGCAGCTTTTACGCCCTCATTGCTCTAGGCTACACTCTGGTTTACGGGGTGCTGCGTCTGATCAACTTCGCCCATGGCGATATTTTTATGGTCGGAGCCTATATCTCTTTTTTCGTAGCAAGTTTCCTTATTGGCCCTATCGCCGGGATCTCCCCGCTGATGGCCTTCCTCATCACAGTTCCCTTGACCATGGCTCTAACTTCATTGGTCGGCGTAACTTTGGAGCGAATTGCTTACCGCCCCCTCCGACGTAAAGGGGCGCACCGGCTCTACGTCGTTATTACTGCGCTGATGGCTGGTCTGGTCCTCGAATACTCGAACCTGGCCTTGCTCGGTGCCAGCCGCCTGAAGTTCCCTGAGTTGGTTGAAAAACAGATCTGGCACTTTGGTGGCGTCACTCTAACCAACCTCAAGGTCATGGTCATCGTGGCAGCCATTGTCGTCTTTTTGTTTCTGCAGTGGGTAGTGACCCGCACGCGAGTCGGGATGGCAATGCGAGCCATCTCTTATGATAAATTTGCAATCCCGCTGATGGGTATCCCCATCGACAGAATTATCGTCGTCACCTTTGTCCTTGGCTCAGGTTTTGCCGGTCTTGCTGGGCTACTATTCGCCATGAGTTACCCGGTTCTGGAACCGTTCATGGGGATGTTGATTGGCTGGAAAGCTTTTATCGCCGCGGTTGTTGGCGGTATCGGTGATATCAAGGGAGCTTTTGTTGGTGGCTTCCTCCTCGGCTTTATTGAGGTGGGCGTGGTCTCGGTCTTCCCCTCGTCCTACAGAGATCTCTTCGCCTTCACCATTTTGCTGCTGATTCTGTGGGTGAAGCCCTCCGGACTGTTCGGCATACCTCAGTCGACCAAGATATAGGTTGGGAGATAATTAGATATGAAAAAATACACTCTCAATATACTGCTGGTCATCTTTGCCATTGGACTGCTGTTCGCTGCTCATTTCCGCATGATCGATGGCTACATCCAAATTGTCGTTATGACCATCGGCATAAATATCATGATGTCGACCAGCCTCAATTTGGTCAACGGCAACATGGGCGAATTTACCTGTGGTCATGCGGCTTTTATGTGCATTGGCGCTTATATTTCATCGATTCTATCGGTGCTCTGTTTTGGCTCCCACTTTGGTGAACCGCTGCTGCCTGCAGCCTCGGTAGTGATTGTTTTCCCCATTATCCTGTTAATCGGCGGGGTTGTAGCTGCAATATCCTCACTGCTGGTATCAATACCCTCATTCAAAACCCGCGATGACTATCTGGCAATTATTTCCATTGCCGTAAATTATATGATCATATCTGCCATCCAGAATATGGACTTCATCGGCGGGTCGCGTGGTTTTCAGGGGATGAAGGGAACTGTATGGGCAATGGTCGACATCTTTGATGGCCCTTGGATGCTTTTCTGGGTCATCAACTTCACCGTCTTCACGATCTGGGTGATCCGACGCTTCATCTCCTCCACCTATGGCAAGGGGGTCAACGCCATCTGCCAGGACGAAGTAGCTGCAGAAATCATGAGCGTTAACACCAACAAAATCAAAATCATCAATTTCATGCTTGCTGCGGGATTAGCAGGATGTGCTGGCGGCCTCTACGCACACATCATTGGTTATGTGAACCCGCAGTCCTTCAATATCCTCAAGTCGACGGAAGCTCTGGTCATGGTCTATCTTGGCGGTATGGGATCTTTGTCCGGTGCCATTATGTCTGCGAT
>JGI24023J19991_10002498_pt1 | contig 13371 bp, 11 predicted proteins | sample Cruoilmetagenom1_FD_19991 | JGI IMG/M metagenome (IMG submission 19991)
ATCTATCGCTTCGCGCATCTTGTTGGCGTCGAAAAAGACACCAACCGCTTCTCTAACAGCCCCAGATTTCGCATCGCCTACCATACCTACCCTCCCAATTTTTCAATGACTCATACCGTCATTTCCGATTTCACCCAGGTTGGAGGCCAATGTTATCGAACAGACAACCATAACAAGTTCACATTCCCCATATGGTCCATCGCCAACCTGAACTGAGTCGTCAGGCATCTAAGTTGGAATCCGGCGCCGTCATTTGGTTTTCCGCGCCGCCAAATAGATTTCCAAGTTGTGACGCGCGAATATCAGATTTGCCTCTCGTGTTAATTCGTCAACAATATCCTGGGGGTCGGATCCCGCTTCGATGTAGCGCGTAATCAGATCGTTCAATTCTGTGGCAAAGCTCTTTTCCTTAGACATGATGGTTCTCCGTTCTCGCCTTATTGATTGCGGGGCCCGGGCTTTTCCGAAGAACCTTTGACCCCCCTGTCCATCGGCGCCGCTGTAACTTGAGCGCTTCCGAGAGTCTTGGCTGGTCTCGATTCTGCACCTGTAGCCAGCCGCGGCGCTGACCTGCGTCAATGTTCGCTGATCGCCGGACGCGAATCGTGCAAGCGCCCCTGCCCGCCGGGCCATCAGAATTCTTGCGGACTTTCGGAAGATGATGCTGGGCTCAGCGTAACAGCCAGTCCTATAACATCTCCCAAGGGAACATGAGCAAGAAGTTCTGCCGGCCCAAAGGGATAGAGCGCACTCATCCACGAAAGCCTTTGCATCCGATTTGATGCGGCTGCTCTTACGAGCTTCGCAAGCTGCAGCAAGGAATAGTCATGAGCTTTTCCTAATTTGCGGCCACGCGCCTGCTTCCCCCATCTGCGCGAAAAGCCGCCGCCGCTCCATTTGTTGAGCACGATCAGGATGAGCCCCTTGCGGCTAACTCGAATGGCCTCTTTCAGAGCTACTTCCGGTTGATCCAGAAACTCCACCGTGGCAACGAAGGCGGTCACATCGACAGCCCCCTCCTGAAACGGCAACTCGTGCGCGTCACCCAGCAGTGCAGGAAGGGTAGGGTGAAGACGACGCAGCGCTGCGATCATCGCCGGGGCTCGATCCAGTCCGATGGCAAATAGCCCCTGGTCAGCGAACAGAGCCGTGAAATGGCCGGTCCCGCAGCCGACGTCTAGGATGGATCTAGCGTTGGGAATTCTGTGAAGCAGCCATTCAAGAAGTTTTCGCTCGGATTTGTCGACCCGTTCCCCTTCTTGGCTTGTGTACCATTGCTCATACCTGTCTGCATCGCTGTCGAATTCTTGCCATCCCACAGTCTACGGGCCTCTTGTCGGACAGGCATTCGACAGGGTGACTGTCACGACCGTATCACCGTTCGCCGCGGCCGCCTCGAATGCTTCTTGTATGGCTGAAAAGACCGCCGTTGAATCACCCGTTACGACCGTGCTCATCGGTCCGATTTCTGGAGATAGTCCGCGTGCTTTCAGCGCTTCGCTCACGGCATTGACGGCAGGGCTAAGCTTCTCCTGCCGCAGGGGGTAAATGCTGATCTGGGCGCTCACTTTCATCGCTGTCATTACCTCAGCTTCTCGCTGCCTGATAACAGATGCTGCACCAAGTCACGAGCGGGCATCGTGAAGTTGTCTCTTATGAATCTGCCGACGGCGCTTCGCGCTAACTCCAGATTCGATAACTCGACTCGACGGAGAATGGATTCGAGCGCTTTGGCTGAAACAAAGGGACATCACGGCGCTTGAAGGGCTTGACGAGCGCCATACCGCAAACGAAGCCGCCAATATGGGCCCAGAATGCGACGCCCGGCTGATCGACTGGCGTGGCCGCTGCACTGAGGAGCTGCGCCAAGAACCAAAGCCCCAGCGCCAGCATCGCCGGAACGTATGCGATGGTGACGAAGAGGCCGAGGAAGATCAACACCCGGACGGTGGCAAAAGGATGCAACAGCAGATAGGCGCCCAATATGCCCGATATCGCGCCGCTCGCCCCGATCATGGGAACTGTGGAGTCGGGGCTCAAGAATCCCTGGGTGAGCGCTGCCGCAATGCCACAAACCAGGTAAAAAACAAGGAACCTAGTGTGGCCCAACGAGTCCTCGACATTGTCGCCGAAGATCCAGAGGAACAGCATATTGCCGCCCAGATGCAGCAGACCCCCATGCATGAACATGGAGGTGAAGACCGTCGACCAAGCCGGCACGATAGCGAGCTCCGGAGAAAGCTCCTGGTAGCCGAACAGCCGCGCGGGGATCATCCCAAAACTATAGAAGGTGGCTTGCACACCCTCTTGGCCGAGTGACGCCTCCCACAGATAGACCAGAGCGCAGGCCCCAATCAACGCCCAGGTGACAAATGGCGTCCGCTCGCTCGGATTGTCGTCGGAAAGCGGAAACATGAAGTTGGACTATGGCTTCGGGAAGAGTCGGTGGCAAGATTCCGCCCATCTCCTAGCAGTGTGAGGCGCGGTATGTCTTGAGCCAACGGTTCGCCACCAGACAGACGTGAAATGTCCGCTTTTGGCTATTAGCGGACATTCCGGCGACTCTGCATTTATGTCCGCTTTCGGGGGTAAAGCGGACATAAAACGATGCGGTATGAAGAGTCCGCTAATGACCCAAAGCGGACATCGATGCCCCGGCAGGTAATTGCAGGCTGCCTGGCCGTCCCTGCAAATCCAGTGTCCTAATACCAGAGCCCCGAGGCGTGAAAGCGTGGTCGTTGATGGACGGGCCGAAACCCAGCGGGCAGGTGCACTTGCGATTCGCGTGTCTCCACCTCTGGCAAGTGTTTCGCCTCCAGCTCAAGCAGCCGGGCTATTCGGTCTTTCGGCTTGGGGTGAGTTCGCAACAGAGATGGGTCGGGTATGCGTCCACCTGGGAGCAAGATGCTCTCCCACAAGCTGCCCTGTCTGCGCTGCATTATTTTCAGCGCCGCGGCAAGGCCGACCGGATCGCCTGTCAGGTGGGCCGCAGCCAAATCGGCATCGTACTCTCGCGAGCGCGACAAGGCGCGTTGAAGAAACGTACCGATCGTCGGTGCAAGCATGAGAACAATGGCCGCGATAATCGCGCCACCCCCCTGCCAGATGCCAAATAATAACAGCATGAAGCCGATCGATTGCATGATCCCCGTAAGGCGGCTGACGACATCTGCAAGTCCCATTACCTTGATGTCCTCGTTTGCGATGTGACTGACTTCATGGGCGAGCACACCCGTCAATTGGCGAAGGTTCAGTCCCCGCAAAAGACCATCCGTGACGGTAATGGCCGAGTTATCCGGACGACCGACGGCAAAAGCATTCATGTTGGAACTGGCTATATAATAGAGCTTCGGGAACTCGGGCAGCTCCGCGCGTTGGGCAAGACCACGCAAAATACGAAAGATTTGCGGCGCTTCGCGCGGCTCTATCGGCCACGCCCTATAAAAACGCAACACCATGGCCGGACCGACCCGTGGCGTCAGAAATGCCAGCAGACCTACAATTACGAGGGCCCCCCCAATGCCAGCGGCCCCGAACAAGGCCCATGCACTGATGACGAGCAGCAATGTAAGGCCACCCATAATCATCCAGGCGTTGATCCTGTTGCGCCATTTGGACCGGCGATGCATTTCCTTGTCGATGGCCTGCCGCGCGACCGGCGCGGATCTGTGATGATCGCTGTTCCTATGCATAATCCGTTTGCTTCCGATCCGCCCCGGCTGCAGTGAGCTCTCGAATGGCTGCAAAGCTCAGCTGGTGAGCCCTTCGCGCTAACCCCAAAACCGGCGCGTCGACTCCACGGAGAATGGATTCGAGCGCCGCGGCTGAAACAACGGCACCTCGGGGCGCTTGAAAAAATTGACGAACACCATACCGCAAACGAAGCCGCCGACATGGGCCCAAAACGCGACACCCGGCTGGTCTAAAGGCGTCGCCGCTGCGCTGAGAAGCTGGATCAAAAACCAAAGCCCCAGCACCAGCATCGCTGGGACGTGGGTGATGGTGACGAAGAGGCCGAGGAAGATCAACACCCGGACGGTGGCAAAAGGATGCAACAGCAGATAGGCGCCCAATATGCCCGATATCGCACCGCTTGCCCCGATCATGGGAACTGTGGAGTCGGGGCTCAAGAATCCCTGGGTGAGCGCTGCCGCAATGCCGCACGATAGGTAAAAAATAAGGAACCTAGTGTGGCCCAATGAGTCTTCGACGTTGTCACCAAAGATCCAGAGGAACAGCATATTGCCGCCCAGATGCAGCAGACCCCCATGCATAAACATGGAGGTAAGAACCGTCGTCCATGCGGGTACGACCGCAAGCTCCGGAGAAAGCGCCTTGTAGCCAAAGAGCCGCGCAGGGATCATTCCAAAACTATAGAAAGCGGCTTCCACGCCATCCTGGCCGAGCGACGCTTCCCACAGATAGACCAGGGCGCAGGCCCCGATCAGCGCCCAGGTCACAAAAGGCGTCCGCTCGCTCGGATTGTCATCGGAAAGGGGAAACATGAAGTCGGACTATGGCTGCGGCAAGAGAGCGTAGCAATATTCTGCTGGCTCTCTGGAGGAAAGAGGCTTGGCGATGCCGCTTGACCGTTGAGGCGCAACGATATGCCAGTTTGATGTTTGTCTCAGTTGGCGGCGGCAGTCACCGATACCATTGGCCGACGTGCCCCGTGCAACAATAGATTGGTGCCAACAACCCGGATACAAACCCATGATCGAATTGCTTGTGATCGCGGCCCTCGTTTCTCTGAACGGCCTATTCGCCGTTTCCGAATTCGCCATCGTAGCAGTCCGCCCGGCTCGGCTGAAGGCGTTTGCCAAGAAAGGGCGCCCCGGCGCAGCCAGTGCACTGGCGCTTGCCGCAAATCCAGGCCGCCTGCTCTCGACTGTGCAAATCGGCATTACTCTGGTTGGCATTATGATGGGTACCTATTCGGGCACGACATTGGGAGCTTCACTCGCCGAATTGCTGAAAGATACGGGTATCTCACCACATGTGGCCCAGGCGATAGGCTATGGCTCAGTGGTTGCGGCGATAACCTATCTTGCGATCGTCGTCGGTGAGCTGCTTCCAAAAAACCTCGCCCTGCGCAACCCAGAATCGACCGCGTGTGTGGTGGCACCGTTGATGGCAAGCCTATCCAAGGCAGCGGCTCCCGCCGTCTGGCTGCTGGAGGTCTCGACGAAGCTTGCCTTAAGGCCATTTGGAAGACGGCTTAGACCGGCTCCAAGTGTGACCGAGGAAGAGGTCAAGCTGATTATCGCCGAAGCGGAAAAGTCTGGTGTGATCGAAACGGGCGAACGGCACCTGATAAGCCGAGTAATGCGTCTCGGCGACCGTTCAGTCCGCGCCGTGATGACACCCCGGACTGAGGTCGACTGGATCAATCTCGCCGATGCTCCGCAGAAGGTCGAAACGTTGCTCGTTAAGACGCGGCATTCGCGCTTGCCCGTGGGCGATGGCTCGCAAGATGCCCTGATTGGTATCGTGCAAACTCGCGAGCTGCTGGCCGATCTGCTCGCCGGCAAAACTCTCGATGTTCGCGCGCGCACGCGCACCGCCCCCGCGATCGCCGAGAGTCTCGATGCCCTCGATGTTCTGGCCATTCTCCGTGCAGCCGAAGTGCCCATGGCGCTCGTCTACGATGAATACGGTCACTTTGACGGGCTCGTTACGCCCTATGACATTTTGGAGACGATCGTGGGTGTGTTTGGCTCGGACGAGGCCGGCCCAGAGGAATTTGCGCTTGAGAGGGAGGACGGCTCCTGGCTTCTTTCCGGCGCACTGCCGGCGGACGAAATGGCGGAGCACCTCGCTGTTTCCCTTCCCGATAAACGGAGCTATCAAACCGTCGCGGGCTTCGCACTTGCCGAGTTGCGACAACTGCCCAAGACGGGAGAGACCTTCACGGTCATGGGATGGAAGTTCGAGATAGTCGATTTGGACGGACGGCGCATCGACAAGGTTTTGGCGACGCGCCTCTCTGCCGACTAGCGGCAGCCCACGCTTTTGAGATAGTTCCCGTAATCCCTCGGCATCAGGGATTGCCAATCGCCGAGCTACCACCTCGTCATGATGGCATATCGCGGGCTGCGAGATCAAAAAACGAATAACCAGGATCTCTTGGTAAGGTCTTAGATTATCGGTCGCATTAGCCGCCTTTTCCAGAACGAGGTGTCCGATTGACGTGCCCGCTTATGGCCAAGAGCTGGCCAAGGGCAGCGGCACGCAAGAGTTTCGTTGCTGATCCAAATCGGAAATTTTGAAGAGTGCCGAATTCATCAGCTTGTTCCGCGACTGCAATTTCGACAGGCGGGACGTGAGCTTCTTCTATGCCCTAGAGTTTTGTCCTCGCCACGGCGAGACAGCCGCCTCTGGCAGTCTTATGACCGGTATCTTCTGTGAGCGTAATTGTAAGGCGCCCCAGCTGGCCACTGGGCTGTTCCAATTCGCCAACCTTCACAATCCGTAGCCATCGTGGATCCACGCACAGTAATCGACCATCGACCTGGTAGGTGTGAATTGATCGACCGAGAAAGCCGGTTTTTTTCTCCAATTGCGACGTCAAAAGACTCAGGACTTAGTTTGGGTCTTCGCGTCGCTTTCCTATGGTGGATTGGCCACACCTTTTGCACAGTTTTGTGTTGAAATGCCCCAGTAGCAATGGCCGTGGAGCTGGGGGCTCATTCAGTATTGCTCGGGGGCCAGCCAATGACTTCTCTCACCTTCAATCGCATTCCAAAGTGCCACTTCCGGGGCATTAGCCTGCCGGACGGAGAACCCCTGCAGTGTCCCCAATGCATCGCCAACAAGCTCAATTACTGCGGCGCCATGGATTTGGAGTTGGGGACCCGGTTGCAGGCGATCGTGACACGGATTCGCTTTGAGCGCGGGCGCACACTGTTTACCCAGGAGGATTCGGCCGATTACGTCTTCGCGCTCGCCGCAGGTGTCGTTTCGTGCTCCCACTACATGGCCGATGGTCGCCGGCAGATCATGGGGTTCTTGTTTCCCGGAGACTATGTCGGGATGGCGACAGGCGAGCGCTACAGCTATAGCGGCGAGGCGGTTACGGCAGGCGAGATGTGCCGGTTTTCCCGCGGTCCTTTCAACAAGCTGCTGATGAAATTCTGCGACTTCGAAAAGCACTTCTTTCAGGAGGTCTCGAACGAACTTGCCGAAGCCCAGAAACATGTCCTGATTCTGGGACGAAAGGACGCCATGGAACGGGTCGCATCATTCCTGCTGATGCTGGATGAGCGCGAGAATCGCTACGGAGCCCACGATAATATCGAGCTCCCGATGATGCGGGCAGAGATTGCCGACTATCTCGGACTGGCGATCGAAACCGTAAGCCGCATGTTCACCAAGTTGCGCAATCGGCGCATCATCGCCGCGCCCGATGCCCATCTGGTGCGCATCCTGGATCCTGGTGGTTTGCGAGCTATCGCATCTGAATAAACATCATTAGAGCTTTGAGAATTTGCATGTGGTGGTCGCGAAGAATCGGGATGGGTTCGGACACGTCGTCCGGCTAGCGCCAGCTCCATTAAAGTTGGTCAAGGAACATGAGCCCCGTGCGCACCCGCGCCCGCTTGCTGCACTTTGTGATGGTCAATCGATATGACGAGATCAGCTACTTGAAGAGGCGCTCGGGCACATAATCCAGTTGACCTGAGTCAACGCATTTTGCGAAATCTGGTGTTAAAGAAATCATTGGAAGTTCAGGGCGTAGCGTTTGTCTGGCCGGAGTTCCTTCTCCCCCTTCCTCCTGGCTAGATGTACACGTGTTAGCCAGAAGCCACGAGAAAAGCCCTCTCGAAGGAGACTCCGCGCATTGCGCGGGGTCTCTTTATTTGTTCTGTCGCCCGTCGCGCTTGCATTTTCTGCAGCGTCTTAAAGAACCCAGAGTCGCCAGCTACCTGCTACCGGCCTTTCCCTGACCGCTCCTGGCCATTAGCGATCGCGCTGTGACGCTCGGGCAGACCAATAGTTCGTCATCAGGGCTCGTCGGGTAATTTCTCGAAACGCTAAAGGCCAAGATTTACGGCTTGCTGCACCAGGAGGTTGACCGCGATCAACGCCCGAGCGGCCTGCTGTGCCAAAATCGAGGTGGGCTTTGGTGGCGTGAGTCTTGGAGAAGTTGTTGCCATGAAGATTGCCCAAATTTCGCCGTTGATCGAAAGCGTCCCGCCGAAGCTTTATGGTGGAACCGAGCGTGTTGTTTCGTATCTGACCGAGGAGTTGGTTGGCCAGGGTCACGATGTCGTGCTGTTCGCAACTGGAGACTCGCAGACTACGGCCGAACTCGTTCCCTGCTGGCCCGAGGCCCTGAGGCTGGCACCGGTTCGCGACACGATGCCGTACAATGTGCTGCAACTCGAACAAGTGCGCAGACGCGCACGAGATTTTGATATCTTGCATTTTCACAGCGACTTTATGCATTTCCCACTTGTCCGGAACCTCGCCTGCGATTCCGTGACAACGATGCATGGCCGCCTCGACCTGCCCGACTATTGGCCGCTGTTTTCGGAATACGGTGACATGCCGTTGGTATCCATCTCCGATCATCAACGTCTGCGTCTATCCGCGCGTTGGCTTGCAACGATCCATCACGGTCTTCCGCCAGACCTTTACGAGTTCTCTTCCGCAGGAGCCACTGGGTACCTGGCATTCCTCGGGCGCATATGCCCGGAGAAACGTCCCGATCGGGCCATCGAGGTTGCCGCGCGCTCCGGTCTAGAGCTCAAGATCGCCGCGAAGGTCGACAAAGTGGACCAGGCTTATTTCGATGAAGTGATCCGGCCGCTACTTGCCAATCCGCGCGTCGAATTCATCGGAGAGATCGACGAGTGGGAAAAGCAGGAATTCCTCGGAGGGGCAAGAGCTCTGATCTTTCCTATCGATTGGCCTGAGCCGTTCGGACTCGTCATGATCGAAGCCATGGCATGCGGCACTCCCGTCATTGCCTGGCGTGAAGGCTCCGTCCCGGAAGTGATCGATCACGGGTCCGCTGGGTTCATTGTCGACACTATCGACGAGGCGATCACCGCCGTTCAACGGATTGGTTCGCTGGACAGGCAGCAGGTGCGCAATCGATTTGAGGAACGTTTTACGATAGAGCGCATGGTGTGGGACTACGTGAAGGCCTACGCGTCCCTGGTGACGCCGGATTTAGTTATTCCGACACTCCGAGACGCCGGCATTTCAGAGAGTGTTGACCACGACTACCAGTTGGGCGAGCAGGCGTAGTCGGAAGAGCAGCTAGCGTTCACCAATTCGTCCTATAAGGTGGAGAGGATTTCCTCATGATCGACGGGGAGGGGATAGTCGGTCCATGGCACAGCAGACAAGAACGACTTCGCCCCCCGTGCAGTTCTACATCCCGGCAACATCTTCAATCTTGGAACGTCGGCCGCGAACGCTCAAGCATGGCGACACCTTCGGCGTGTTCGATCATTATGGCAATGTGATCTCGGACGACGGCAGTCCCGAAGGCCTTTACCACAAGGATACCCGCCATTTGTCCGAGCTGCGGATTCTTGTGAACGGACAGCCTCCCCTGCTACTGAGTTCTAACGTTCAGGACAACAATGTCCTTCTCTCAGTCGACCTTACCAATCCGGACTACGTCAGCGGCGGCAAAATTGAACTGCCGAGGGATACAATCCACATCGTCCGATCGAAGTTCCTTTGGGGCGGGACGTGCTACGAGCGGTTTGGCATCCGCAACTTCGACTTGGAAACACGGACGATTGAGCTCAGCATTAATTTCGAGGCAGATTTCGCCGATATCTTCGAAGTACGAGGTCATCAAAGGGAGCGCCGCGGCGATACCAAACCCGAAATCTGCAGTGATGGCGTCATCTTTGTCTATCAGGGCTTAGACGGTGTCGTTCGTCGAACTGGCATACGCTTCGAACCGGAACCCAGGCAGGTTAATCAGGAGAGCGCCCTCTTTCGTCTCGACATACCGCCCGGGGATCGGCGCTCCATGTTCTTAACGATATCCTGTGAAGACGGCTCGCTCGATGAAAAGCCAGCCCGCCGCTTTTTCGCCTGTCTAAGGAGTGCGCGTCGGGCGCTCCGTGCGTCCACAGCGCGTGCCGCCTCGGTGAAGACGTCCAACAGCATATTCAACGAGGTCCTGAGCCGTGCCATGGCGGACCTCCATATGCTGCTGACTCACACCAATTATGGCCCGTATCCTTACGCGGGGATTCCTTGGTTCAGCACCGCATTCGGCCGCGATGCGATCATCACGGCGATCGAGATGCTGTGGATCGATCCGGCCATCGCCAAGGGTGTCCTCAGATTTCTGGCCGGAACACAGGCCAAGAAGGTAGACCCGGAAGCCGAGGCCGCGCCCGGCAAGATTCTGCACGAGGCCCGTCGTGGTGAGATGGCGCATCTCGGGGAAGTACCATTCTCGCTCTACTACGGCTCTGTGGATAGTACGCCCTTGTTTGTGGTTCTCGCCGGTCTGTATTTCGAGCGCACGGGGGACTTGCAGACAATTTCGGACCTGTGGCCGCACATCGAAGCGGCGCTTTCATGGATCGACGATTACGGTGACAGCGATGGGGACGGCTTCGTCGAGTACGAGCGACGCGGCAAGAGCGGGCTGGTCAACCAAGGCTGGAAGGACTCCGCCGATTCCGTTTTCCACGCGGATGGGAGCTATGCTCAGGGCGCAGTCGCGTTGTGCGAGGTGCAGGGCTATGTCTATGCTGCCAAGCGCTGCGCGGGGGAAATCGCCACAGCTATCGGCCTCTCGGCACGCGCAAAGGAGCTGCGTCATGAGGCCGACGAATTACAACGCCGCTTTGAGGCCGCGTTCTGGTGCGAGGACATCGGCACCTATGCGTTGGCGTTGGATGGGCGCAAGCAGCCCTGCAAGGTACGCTCATCCAATGCCGGGCAACTGCTGTTTTCTGGCATTGCTTCGGAAGAACGTGCCCTAAAGGTAGCCGATCAACTCGTCGGCCATACATTCTTCACCGGCTGGGGAATCAGGACGATTGCATCGACCGAATCCCGCTACAATCCCATGTCGTACCATAATGGGGCGGTTTGGCCGCACGACAACGCGCTGATTGGCCTTGGCTTTGCTCGTTACGGTCTCAAACAGCATCTAGAGCGGCTGTTTTCGGGCATCTTCGATGCTGTCGGCTATATGGATTTGCGCCGGCTGCCAGAGCTTTTTTGCGGGTTCCGGCGTTCTCCAGGAAAGGGGCCGACCTTCTATCCCGTGGCTTGTTCTCCGCAAGCATTTTCTTGTGTCGCGCCTTTCGCATTTCTTCAGGCGTGTCTTGGTCTTGAACTGCAGTTCGCCAATAAGAACGTCAACTTCCGGCAGCCTACGCTGCCCGACTTTCTTGACGAGGTCACAATCCATTCCCTTGCTGTGGGTAGCAATCGCCTTGACATAATGCTTCGGCGACATGGCGTCGACGTATCCGTCGACGTGCTACGCCGGATCGGTACCGCTGAGGTGGCGGTCGCATTATGACTGGCGACGTCAGCTGTTTTTCAGCAGGTCTAAGCAACCGCGCCTCGACAACTGTATTTGACCGTGACACGAAATCGTTTGCGGCTCGGTTTCTTGGAGCCACCGAAGAAGGACGATATTCTGCTGGCTTGATGTCGATATTAATGGAAAGCCGTGAGGGATCATGCTCTTGGCTAATGACATAGACCCTTTGAAGCGCTCCTCGAGGGGCGGGCCTATTGTCGCTGGTCTTGCGGCTTATATTTCATTGATGTCAGAAAACACCGGCCTCGTCGATAAAGACCGCCAGCCGCCCCATTGACGAGTATCAAAGCGGGGCGGAGCATTCCGCCCGAAATAATGTCGGTCAATGCTTCTTTTGGGGCCGTGTCGGATAGGGCTTGGAGCGAGGCTGATATGCTGCGAGAGCTGACGCTGGAACAAGCGCAAAGGGTTGCGGCTTTGGCCAAGACTGCACGCGAGGCGCGTGACGCCTTCATCGACAATGTGCCCGAGGCGGAACTTGGCGCACCGCCTCCTGCCCGCGGAGAACACAATCCGACCGCGGACCTGGGTTTCGGCCCTTTATCCCCTGACGCCCCGCCTTTGCGTGGCCTGCAGAATGCAATCAACGCTCTGAGCCCAGCGGCGCGATCGGAACTCTCCGCCCTGGTGCGGATCGGTCAGACCGAACTCGCGGCCGGCAATTGGGACAGCGTTCTTGCTGAGACGCTGGCGCTCGGCGATCAGACTGTTGCCGGCAGCCTCCTCGATGACCCGGATCTGCACGACCACATCGCCAAGGGTCTCTATGAGTTGAAAGCGAGTTGAAGTCTCGACTAAATGCGTCGGGCACAGGAACGAGAGTTGTTGGATGAAAAGATAGGGATGACGCAGGGGCGGTGAATTGTCGACATTGCTGTTGCTCCCTCGACTGAACGCCGGTTCCGCGCCGAGTTGGGGCTCGACCAGCAGAGCTGAAGCTCAATTGAAAATGGCAAATGGCGGACCAGGCGAATTTTGTTTGCGACAAAGTCACAGACACGATTGACCGGCGGCGGCGGCATCGGAAAGATCACGGCGATCCGGTACGTCGCCGGGGGACTCAGGGACTTGAACCTGCGGGATTCTAGACAGAGGATATCCGCAAGGGCGAGAGACCATGATTGGTTCTTGCGGCACTCACTGGCTCCCAAAGTCGGATCGAGGATTGATGCCAGTCCTGAGCCCACCGCCATGAAGCAACGGTGTCCGCTAATGGCTAATAGCGGACTCTCGATAGGTGGTCACATGAGGTCCGCTTAGGGGTGCATAGCGGACATCACCGATGGCGACCGTTACGTCCGCTAATGACCCAAAGCGGACATTTCATCAAAAACTACAAACTGAAGGTAACAACAAGTGGACGCTGGCCATGCGACAAAACCGGCGCCCTACCGCCATCTTTGGATAATGCGTTTCGGAGGAGCGGCGGCAATCCCAGCTAAATTTGCGCGGCACAAATTATTACCCTACGGCGTGCCGCCTCTAGAATGTTCGCAAGCTGTCTTAGATGGCTCTCTACGGCTTCCAGATTGTCAGCGAAATCTCCCGCGCCTTGGCCACTTTCGTTCAGTTCGCGGACAAACTCCCGCAGCTCCGCCGGAGCCTTGCTCTCCAGAGCGACCGCTATTCGTATCAAGTCCAGGTCAGGTTCGATTTGCACAGACATGTCATCCCCCTATCGAAGTCGAGGCTCCGGCCCATATTCCAGCGGGAATGGCTTCGGCACAACTGATTCAGCTCGGTTGGGCCGCTGCCGCGCCTGGCCGACTATCATGTCTTTTCCCGCTGTTGGATACGCGTGGGAAGGTCGGGCGGCAGCGGCTGGCCCACCA
>JGI24023J19991_10002499_pt1 | contig 13364 bp, 12 predicted proteins | sample Cruoilmetagenom1_FD_19991 | JGI IMG/M metagenome (IMG submission 19991)
ATCGCTCTCGTCACGCTCAAGTAGTGGATTGCGCTCAAGCTCGGCTTCCACATAGGCCGCGAGTTCCAAATTGGAAAGCTGCAGCAGCTTGATGGCCTGCTGCAACTGCGGCGTCATGACCAGGGACTGATGCTGGCGTAGATCTAACCTCTGGGTCACCGCCATGCGGAGAATCCCTATAGACTAAATCTTTCGCCCAGGTAAACACGCCTAACATCCTTATGGACAACGATCTCCGCCGGCTCGCCTTCCATCAAAACGACGCCGTCGTGGATGATGTAGGCGCGGTCCACGATCTCCAGTGTCTCACGTACGTTATGGTCCGTAATCAACACGCCCAGGCCCCGGTCCTTGAGGTGCGAGACCAGATCGCGGATGTCGTTGACGGCGATCGGATCGATCCCCGCCAGCGGCTCGTCGAGCAGGATGAAGCTCGGCTGCGAAGCCAGGGCGCGGGCAATCTCGACCCGCCGCCGCTCGCCACCCGAAAGAGCCAGAGACGGCGTGCGCCGCAAATGCGTAATCGAAAATTCGGCGAGCAAATCGTCGAGCATGGCCTCACGCCGTTCGCGCACCGGCTCGATTACCTCGAGCACGCCGCGNATGTTTTGCTCCACNGTCAGGCCACGAAAGATCGATGCCTCTTGCGGCAGATAACCGATCCCCATGCGCGCCCGGCGATACATGGGCATGTCGGTGATGTCATGNCCGTCNAGGGTNACCCANCCGTANTCGGGCGTTATCAGGCCGGTGATGATGTANAAGCAGGTGGTCTTNCCGGCGCCGTTGGGGCCCAGCAGACCAACGGCTTCGCCCCGCTGCAGCGACAATGTGATGCCGCGCAGAACCGGACGCTTCTTGAAGCTCTTGCCCACATTGTCGGCAACCAAGCCGTCGTTCTCGGCCACCAGCCGTGGCGACGGCGTGCCGGGTAGTTCGGTGGTACCGTGCTGATCCCGCCGCTCGTTCATGGCCCCACCTTACTCACGACTTCGGCTCCTCGGTCGGTTTGTTCTCGGGGGTCAGTTCGCTCTCTGGGGCCGGCTTGCGCTTCGGCACGATAAGGCCGCGGACGCGGGTCGCGCCCTGGCTGCCCGGCGGTGCCGCCAGCAGGCGACTTACCCCGGATGCCATATCCACCTCGGCATACTCGCCGTTCATCTGGTTTTCCTCGCGCGTTATCTTGACCGAGCCGCTCAAGGTCGCAAACTCACGCGCCACATAATAGACACCGCGATCGCCGCTGGCGAATTCCGTCGCCGTGGCCACACTCACGTTGCCAAAGGCATCCACCTTGGTCAGTTCCAGATCTTCGTTCGCCGCCGGCTCGAAATGTGCGGTCAGCACATCGGCCTTGATGCGCTTGTCTTCGCGCACCGCTTCGGCATCGCCGCGGGCCACGGCGATTTGCCGCTTTTCCCAATACTCCAGGCTGTCGCGGGCGGTGATGAGATCCTTCTCGCCTACCAAGCGCAAATCCTTGCCGACGAGAACCAGCACGCCGTTGACCACATCATAGGCACCGCGGTCGCCGTAGACAGTCTCGGTCGGCGAGACGATGCGCACGTTGCCCTCAGCGTCGATGCGGTCGATTTCCGAGCCACTGCCGGAGCCCGACTTGTAGTGGGCGATTAGAACATCGGCATAAACCGAGATCCGGCCACGTGCGGCGTGGGCGTTGCCCCGCGCCACGTAGGTTTGTTCGTTGCGCCGCCATTCGATGCCTTCATCGGCGTTGATCTCCAGCGCCTCGTCGCCGCCGGTCAGCCCGGCAATCCCCTGCGCCAACGCTGGGCCTTGGCCCCAGAGCAGAACCGGCAGCGCCAACAACAGGCCGGCGATACTCTTGCGAACCAGAGAGTTCATTGCAGAGCCTCCTGCGCGCCCGGGTGGAGGACAAGTTTGCTTTTGCCGGTGAAAATGATGACTTGGCCGCGGTCGAGCACGCGAAATCCCTCGGCATCGATGGTGCCAAAGGTCCCTTGCCCTTCCACCGGCTCCAGGCCCTCGGCGGTGCCGGCCCCGAGATCGATGCGGGCGGACTCGCTGCGCAACTCGAAGCCCCGGTCATGGAACAAGCTTACCGAACCGGCGAGATCAAGGAGCTCGACCGAGCGGCGGTATTCCCCGGCGCGCGCGGTCAGCGCCAGCCAGGCGCCGTCTTCCATGGTCATATCCGCCTTCGGCAGCTCTAGATCGATCAGGTTCTCGTCCTGCCTCGATTGGGTCGCCATGTCGGCGGTCACCGAATAGGGCCGCCGCTGTTCGTCGACCCCGTCGTAGCGGGCATTGAGCATGGTCAGATTTTCCGCCTGATCCAAGGTCAAGCGGGCCATGCCAAGGCGGAACCGCTCGTCCTTGAAGGTAATCTGCGGCCACGCGAAGACCAGCAGGATCAGGGCCGCGGCCAGGGCCGGCAGCAGCACCTTCATCATGCCGACAAAATGGCTGTANCGGTTNCGGCCGGAAAGACGCGGCGGCTGCCGNCCGGTCTGCGGCGCAGTCACCGGTGCGGCTGGTGCCTGCTCCTCGGCAAAGATGGCGGCTTCGCTTCTCTCGGNCATCCGCTTAGGCCACGCCCGCACGCAGGCAGTCGTGGATATGCAGGATGCCGACGGGCCGGTCATCTTCGACCACGAACAAGCTGGTGACCGGGCGCGTATCCCGCACACCGTTCATGACGCCCAGCGCCTCGGCGGCCAGCGCTTGTCCGCGGATGGTCATGGGCGACTCGGTCATCACATCGGCGGCGCGCAGATCCAAAAGGCCCGTCGCCATATGGCGGCGCAAATCGCCGTCCGTAACGATCCCCTGCAGCCGACCATCCGCGCCGGTAATGCCGACGCAGCCAAAGCGGCGGTTGGTCATAATCAGAATCGCCTCAGCCATCGGCGTCTCCGGCGGGCACAGCGGCAGCTCTTCCGCCCCGTGCATAATATCGGCAACGCGGAGCAGCTTGCGGCCCAGCGAGCCGCCGGGATGCAGGACCCGAAAGTCTTGCGCCGAAAATCCCTTGCGGTCGAGCAACGCAATGGCAGCGGCATCGCCAAGGGCGAGCATCATGGTCGTCGAGGTCGTCGGGGCCAGACCCATGGGACAGGCCTCGGGCACTTGCGGCAAGATGATGGCCAAATCGGCCGCCTCGGCCAAGGCGCTGCCGGCATTGCGGGTCATGGCGGCCAGCGGAATGGCAAAGCGCCGGGCATAGGCGATGATGTCGCTCAGCTCCGCCGTGTCACCGGAGTTGGAAAGCGCCAGGACCGCATCGCCCGGAGCGATCATTCCCAGATCGCCGTGGCTGGCTTCACCCGGATGGACGAACTGCGCCGGAGTGCCGGTCGAGGCGAAGGTGGCGGCAATTTTGCGCGCTACATGGCCGGCCTTGCCCATGCCGGTGACCGTAATCCGCCCGGTGGCGGCCGCCAGCATGTCGAGCAGCCGCGAAAAACCGCCGTCCAACGTCGTAGCCAGGGCGGTTATGCCCTCCGACTCCAAACGCAAGACCCGGCGGGCCGCCTCCAAATCACGATCCTGCCCGGAGTCTCCAGGGGCGTCTCCGGAGGGGGCACCGGGCGCCCGGCGGTCGCCCGTGCGCTCGCCCGCGCGCTCGGCCGCGCGCTCGGCTGTCGCCGCCGCCCGTGTCGCCCCGTCAGCTTGCCGCTTCATAGCCACTCGTTCTCCCGCCATGCCAGCGCGCCACTATAGCAAACCCTGAGTAAACGCCCGCCGACCACCAGTCCAGGGACCAGTCCGGGGACCACGCCTCAATGGGCAAAAATGTCCACGCCGGGCCATCCGGCCAGGTCGAGGGTGGCGCGGGTCGGTAGAAAATCGAAACACGCCTGCGCCAACTCCATCCGCCCCTCGCGCGCCAACATCTCGTCCAGGGCAGCACGCAACCTATGCAGATAGATGACGTCGCTGGCGGCATAGCGCAACTGCTCGTCGCTGAGGTTCTCGGCCCCCCAATCGGACGATTGCATCTTTTTCGAGATATCGACCCCGATTAAATCGCGGCAGAGGTCTTTCAGGCCATGCTGGTCGGTGAACGTGCGCACCAGGCGCGAGGCCACCTTGGTACAATAGACCGGGCCGCAGGTGACCCCCAGGTAGCGCTGGATCGCCGCTAAATCGAAACGGGCGAAATGGAACAGCTTGGTGATACCGGGATCGCCCAGCAGCGCCGCCAGATTTGGCGCGTCATAGGCACCGCCGCGGAACTGCACCAGATGGCATTTGCCATCACCGGCGGAGAGCTGAATCAGGCACAGCCTGTCGCGCGACAGGTCGAGGCCCATGGTCTCGGTATCCACGGCGACCGAATCGCCGAAGTCGAGACCGGATGGCAGATCGCCTTGGTGGAGTTGCGGTCGCAATGGTCCTGATCGGAGCTGCGCAGTGACTATGGGGATCTCGTGGCCCCGGCAACACCGCTTCGCAAGCGCGGCGCGGCCGAAGGCCACGGGAATCCTGGCATTCTCGCTAGGCCTGGGAGTCTGTCAAGGCAATACGGCTGGCGAGCCGGCCCGCCCGCTGATATACAGCCTCTAGGCAAGCCCCCCGCCAAGCCCTGGAGGAGAGCCATGGCAGACCGTATTGCGACGATCTTCGGCGGATCCGGTTTCATCGGCCGGCACCTGATCGGCCGCCTGGCCAAGCAAGGCTGGGTGCTGCGTATCGCTGTGCGCCGCCCGGCGCGGGCCGCCTTTCTCAAGCCGCTGGGCGATGTCGGGCAGATTACACCCATCCGCGCGCCTGTGCAGGATCAGGTGGCGGTCGAGGCAGCGGTGCGCGGCGCCACGGCGGTCGTCAACCTGGTGGGCATTCTCTACGAGCGCGGCGCCCAAGGCTTTGCGGCGGTCCATGCCCGCGGGGCGCAGGGTATCGCCGCCGCTGCCGCAGCTGCCGGGGTCGAAAACCTGGTGCATATCTCCTCCATTGGCGCGAATCTGCGCGCCGAGGCGGAGTACGCGCGCTCCAAGGGCGCCGGCGAAGCGGCGGTCAAGACCGCCTTTCCCCGCGCCACCATCCTGCGATCGAGCATCGTCTTCGGCCCGGAGGATGATTTTTTCAACCGGTTCGCGGCGATGGCCCGACTCGCCCCGGCCCTGCCGCTCATCGGCGGCGGCCACACGAAGTTCCAACCGGTTTACGTGGGCGACGTGGCGGCGGCGATTGCCACCTGCCTGGACTCGAAGCGCCACCAAGGTCAGAGCTACGAGCTCGGCGGCCCGCGCATCTATACCTTTGCCGAGCTCATGACTATGATGTTGCGCGAGATCGACCGCCGGCGGCCGCTGATTCCCATACCCTTCGCCGTGGCCGAAATCATGGCCCGGCCGCTCGAGCTACTGCCGGTACCGCCCTTGACCCGCGATCAGGTGAGGCTGCTGCGCCACGACAATGTGGTCGCCAGCGGCGTCCGGACATTGGCGGATCTCGGGATTACGCCGACCTCGGTGGAAGTGATTCTACCCACCTACCTGGATCGCTACCGGCCGCACGGCCGCTTCACCAACCCCGCCCTGAGTTAGGCCCCGCCCTAAGCTAAGACCCGCCGACCACCAGCTCGTTGAAGTCATCGAGCAGGGCGGCGATGCGTCCGGAATCGTACTGATCCATGATCACCTCGGCGCGCTGGGTGGCCGCCTGCATGTCGAGTCCGAGAATCCGGTTCTTCACCCGCGGCAGGGCGTTGACGGTCATCGACAGCTCGCGCACGCCCAGGCCAAGAATGAGCGCGGTAAAACGTGGATCGCCGGCAATCTCGCCGCACATGGATATGGGAATACGGGCCCGCAAGGCCGCCTGAATAGAGAACTGAATGAGGCGCAGCACCGCCGGGTGCAGCGGATTGTATAGGTGCGCCACCTGTTCCTCGCCGCGGTCGATCGCCAGGGTGTACATGGTCAGATCGTTGCTGCCGATGGCGAAGAAGTCGGAGACGTTGGCCAACGCATCGGCAGCCAGGGCGGCGCCGGGAATTTCGATCATGACGCCCAGCGGCGGCAGCGGATCGGCAATCGCAACGCCACGGCGGCGCAGCCGTTTGGCGGCGGCGAGCATGGCTTGGCGCACCTCCTGCACCTCGGCGACCGTTGAGATCATCGGCAACAGGATGCGCAAGGGGCCGTGTGCCCCGGCCCGCAGCATGGCGGCGAGCTGCACATCGAGCAGCTTACGCTCGCGCAACGACAAGCGGATCGCGCGCAAACCCAAGGCAGGGTTCAGGCTCTCGACGATGTGTTCGCCCAAGGCGGAGGATACTTTGTCGCCGCCGATGTCCAGGGTTCGCACGGTCACCGGCCGGCCGGCCATGCCGGTGACAACCTCGGCCAACTGCTGATATTGCTCGTCCTCGTTCGGCAAATCTTCGCGGTTCATGAAGAGGAACTCGGTGCGCAGCAGGCCGACACCTTGCGCCCCGACGGCCAGCGCCTGCCCAACCTCGCGCGGGAGTTCCAAATTTGCCTGCACAACAACCTCAACCCCGTCGCGGGTTACCGCGGCCACATCGCGCAAGCGGGTCAGCGACTTGGTTTCGCGCGCCAGGGCCCGCCGCTTGGCCTCGTAGTCGCCCAAGCATTTGGCCGTTGGCTCGACGATGATGCGTCCGCCGGATCCGTCGATGATGATCGTATCGCCGGTGTTGATTCCACCGATGAGGCCGGAAACACCGATTACCGCCGGCAAGCCGAGCGAGCGGGCCATGATCGCGGTATGGCTTTCGGCGCCGCCGAGAACGCTGGCAAAGCCGCCAATCTGCTGTGGGTCCATCAAGGCGGTATCGGCGGGCGTAACCTCCTCGGCAATGACGATGCTACCCGGTGCCAGGTGGCCGAAGCTGCTGTAGTTGGTTCGGGTCAGACTGCGCACCAGGCGCAGGCCCACCTCGCGCACCTCCTCGCCGCGGCTGCGCAAATAGGGATCGTCCATGGCGGCGAAGTTCTTCGCCACTTCACCGATCTCCGCCATCACCGCCGCCTCGGCGTTGCAGCGGGCGCTCTCGATACGGCGCTCGATGCCGCCGATCAGGCTGCCGCTTTTCAGCATCTGGATGTGCGCCTCGAGCAGGAAGCCCAGCTCCTCGGCGGCGGTGCCGTGTATCCTCTTGGCCTTACCCTGCAACTTGCCGACCTGCCGCTGCGATCGCGTCACGGCCTCGCGAAATCGCTCGACCTCCGCCTCGATCTTGCCGGCGGGCACCTGGTACTCCACCACCTGCAAGTCGCCGCCTTCCCGCAAGTAGGCGGTACCGATGGCGATGCCGGGTGATACCCCGAGGCCTTCGAAGACACGCTGACCCTGTTCGCTTGCGGGNGAGTTACGAGAGGTTGCTGGGCCGGTCGGCTTGTCAGTCTTCATGGAACTTGCTTTCNATGAGACNCACCAACGCGGCGACCGCNGCCGGCGCGGCCGGTCCCGTGGCCCGTAGCTCCAACTCGCTACCGGGCGAGGCGGCGAGCATCATCAGACCCATGATCGAGGCNCCGGAAACCTCGGTCCCATTCGCCACTACCGTCACCTCGNCCTGGAAGGNGNNGACCANCTTGACGAAGCGGGCGGCGGCGCGGGCNTGCAAACCGCGTTGATTGACGATCATCACCCGCGCCTGCGCAACGGTCCCCGTCGCAGCGGTCCCCGTCATTGTGTCTCCGTCATTGCGCCTTATCGGCGAGGAGCTGTGAAGCGACATTGATATACTTGCGCCCGGCCTGTTGCGCCTGCACGACAGCGGATTCCAGCGGCTCGCTGGCGCGCAGGCTGGCCAGCTTGATGAGCATGGGTAGATTGACGCCGGCGATAACTTCGACGCGGCCCTGATCGAGCACCGAGATGGCCAGGTTGGATGGCGTTCCGCCAAACATGTCGGTCAACAGGACCACGCCGGCGCCGTCGTCGACCTTGGCGACGCTATCGATGATTTCCTGCCGCCGCTGCTCCATATCGTCGTCGGGGCCGATGCACACGGCGCTCATGTTGCTCTGAGCGCCGACCACATGCTCAAGGGCCTCGATGAACTCGGTGGCCAGGCGGCCGTGGGTGACCAGTACGACTCCGATCATGTGCGTGCCCCATTTTTCCCGATTCGCTGCCGCTCGTAGCGCGGTTGCCGGTAGGATATTGCGGCGTTCTAGCGCGATATACCCTGAGAATCACGCCCGTTGTGCCCCACTTCCATCACCGCGCGCCACGTCGCGGTGGCTCTTGTGGACCTCGCGGCCGCCGTGCGCAAGCCTGTCCGCCAACCGCTCGGTCACGGCAACCGACCGGTGCCGCCCGCCCGTACAGCCGATCGCAATCGTCAGGTAGCTCTTTCCCTCCCGCTCGTAGCGCGGCAACAACGGCTCCAACATATCGGTCAGGCGGTTAAAAAAGGGCGCAAACGCCGGGTCCGCCGCGACAAAGGCGTCAACCCGCCCATCGCGGCCATCCAGATCCCGCAGCGCCGCCTCATAGTGCGGATTCGCCAGGAACCGCACATCGAAGACCAGATCCGCCTCGCGCGGCAAGCCGTGCCGGTAGGAGAACGAGGTCACAAAAACGCTCATGGCCGGTGTGCGGGCAAGCGTGAAATGCCCACCAAGGACACGCCGGAGTTCGGCGGCATTCAGGCCGGAGGTGTCGACCGCCAGATCGGCACGCGCCCGCAGCGGCGCGACCAGCCGCCGCTCGGCGGCGATGCCATCGGCGACCCGCCGGTCCTGAGCCAAGGGATGGGGGCGGCGCGTCTCGGTAAAGCGCCGCTCCAAGATCTCGTCGGCACAATCAAGAAAAAGCAGGGTGACCACCTGCCCTGGGTCCGCCTGCATCTGGTCGAGGCGGTCGAGCAGCGGTTGCGCCGCAAAGTTGCGGGTGCGGATATCCACACCGACGGCAACCGGGCCGCCCTCGCCCAGCAATGCGTCAAGCAGGCTCAGCGGCAGATTGTCCACGGACTCATACCCTAGATCCTCGAGAATCTTCAGGGCAGTGGAATGGCCGGCGCCGGACAGGCCGGTGACCACCACCACCCGCCGCCGCTCGCCGGCGGGAGCCGGCTCGGGCCCGACCGGCGCCGGCGCTCCGGTGGCCAAGGGTGTTACCTTTTGATTGCGCGGCAGAACGGCCTCTCTGCCGTGCAGGGCCAGGCGTAGCTTGGCCGGTGCCGACGCGGCAAAGGGATCGAGCGCCAGGCACGGCACGGCGATACCCAAAACCTCCTCGGCCGCGGCTTCCGGCAGGCGCTCGATGGCATCGGCTGCGACCAGATCCACGATCAGAGCCAATGGCGCCTCGGGCAGGCTCGGCACATCGCGCAGACCAACCCCGCGCACCTCGATAGCACCGGCGGTCGCCGCCGGAGCGCGCACAACAAGACCGGCGTCCGCACCCTGGCGCCAGAGCACACATTGATCGTCGGCCACCAGACGCGCCCCTTGGTCGATCATACGCAGCGCCAAATCCGACTTGCCGGCACCGGACGGGCCGCGCAAGAGGATGCCGCATGGCCCGCCGCCGCTGTCGATGGCGATGCATGTGGCGTGCGCGAGACGCGTCTCCGATGCGCTCATCGTCTCTCGCCCGCGGGTAGGCGAATGACGAAGCGGGCNCCGCGCACGTCACCATTCTCGTCANACCGGTTCTCGGCCCGAATGGACCCGCCGTGCGCCTCGATAATCTGCTTCGAGATGCTCAGGCCCAGGCCCGAATGGGTGCCGAATTTCTCGCTTTCCGGCCGCTCCGTATAGAACCGGTCGAAGATGGCGGTAAGCTTACCCTCGGGGATGCCGGGACCTTGGTCGGCAACGCTGATCTCCACCCACGCGCCGTCCCGGCGAACCGCCAATTCGACGGTGCCGCCGGGTGGACTGAATGTTTCTGCGTTGCTGACGAGGTTGCGCAGAACCTGGCTCAGGCGATCCTCGATCCCCTGCACCTGCAGCTTTTGCTCGTCCGCGACGCTCAAGTGAAAGCGCGCACCGTCCTCGCCTCCGATGGCCTGGTACGCCTCGCCGAGCGCCCCGACCAGCCGGCCGACATCGACGCTTTCGGTCTGGGCGCGGGACAATTCGGCATCCAGGCGCGAGGCATCGGAGATATCCGAGATCAGGCGATCAAGTCGCTGCACATCGTCGAGGATGATCGACATCAGTCGTTTTTGTTGTTCCGGATCTTCGACCCGCACCACCGTTTCGACGGCGCTGCGCAGCGAGGTCAGCGGGTTCTTGATCTCGTGCGCCACATCGGCGGCAAATCCCTCGATGGCATCCAGACGTGCCCACAGCGCCGCGGTCATGTCGCGCAGGGCGCCGGACAGATCGCCCAATTCGTCCCGGCGGCGGGTGAAATCGGGAATCTCGTACTGCCGGCCTTGGCCATANCGCACCCGTTCCGCCGCCTCGGCCAGGCGGCGCACCGGCCGGGCAATGGTCCCGGCGAGATAAAGCGAGAGCAAGACGGTCACNCCCAGGGCCATGCCGAAAACCAGCAGGACATCGAGACGCCGGTCGCGCACCGCCGCCTCGATGTCGGCGCCATCCTTGGAGAGCATCAAGGCCCCGAGCACCTGCCGGTAGCGTTGCACCGGCACCGCCACCGAGAGCACCAGGCGGCTGCGCCGGTCGAGGCGCACCATACCCCGGCTTTCGCCGCCGAGCGCCCGCTCCACCTCCAAATAATCGGCGGCGATTTGGAAAGGCCCCTCGTTGTAGGGCGGCAAATCACCGGTCATCGGCAACCAATTCATCACCCGGTCGTAGACACGGCCAAGCGCGGCCTCGGGCCAGCCCTCGTCCGGTGGTAACTCCATCACCTGGACTTGGCCGCCCGGGCCGACCAGCAAAAAGCTATCAGCCAGCAACTCGCCGGATCGGGCGAAAATACGCGCCCGCACGCGTGTCCCGGAGAGCAGCACGCGCATCAAATGCCGGGCGCTCTCGGGCAGCACACGCTCCTCGCCGGCTTGGGTCTCGACGACCGTGGTGCTGGCGAAGGACAGAGCGAAGGCACGGGCCTGAATGCGCAGCGAGTCCACCTCGGAGCTGATCAGGCTCTCGCGATAGTCGTTGAGATGCAGCAGGCCAAGCACCGGGATCAACAGGACCAGAACGTTGAGCGCCAAAATGCGCCGGGTCAGCGGTGACGGCCAACCACGGCGATAACGCCGTGGCCCCTGTGACTTATCTTGCGGCTGACCTTTCGCCTTGGGCTGCTCGGCTGGCCGGCCGCGCTTGCGTGCGCTGCGCCGTTCGCCCACCTGGGGCGATGACGGCGGCGCTACCGGCGAATCGTCGGCTTGCGGCGCCTCGGCAGGTGCACTTTCGGAATCGGCGGCCTCGGCCGGCCCAGCCGGCGACGCTTCCGCAGCAGCCCGCCGGGCATGCCTGCGGCCGGTGGTCGCCGTATCCTCGTCCCTATGCGTCCTTGTAGCGATAGCCGACACCGTAGAGCGTTTCGATCTGGCCGAAGTCGTCGTCGATGTCCTTGAACTTCTTGCGCAGCCGCTTGATGTGGCTGTCGATGGTCCGATCATCCACATACACCGATTCGCCGTAGGCGGCATCCATGAGCTGATCCCGCGTCTTCACATGGCCGGGCCGTTGGGCCAGGGCCTTGAGGATCAGAAACTCGGTCACCGTGAGACTGACCTGTTGCTCCTTCCAGGTGCACAAATGGCGGCCCGGATCGAGCATGAGATCACCACGCGCCAGCGGTTTTTCGCCACCGTCCCCCTCGGCCCCCGCCTTGGCGCTCCGCTCGCGCCGTAGCAAGGCGCGGATACGCTCGATCAGCAGACGCTGGGAGAAGGGCTTGGTGATGTAGTCGTCGGCTCCCATGCGCAGGCCCAGAAGCTCGTCCACCTCCTCATCCTTGGAGGTCAGGAAGATCACCGGCATGTTGGAGCCCTGACGCAGGCGGTTAAGCAGCTCCATGCCGTCCATGCGCGGCATCTTGATATCCAAAATGGCCAGGTCCACCGGGTTGGCACTCATGCCCCGCAGAGCTTCGGACCCATCGGTATAGGTCCGGACCCGATAGCCCTCGGCCTCCAGGGCTATGGTGACCGAGGTCAAGATATTGCGGTCGTCATCGACCAGGGCGATGGTGTTCTGCATGCCCGCACTCCTTCACGCCCTATTAAACCAGACTAGCCGGGGGATTTCCCAAGGGATTTTATGGCCGACAACTTGCCCGCCGAGTGTGGCGCTTTTGCGGCACCCAGGGGGCCCCGCAAAGGCAGCCGGAGAGCCCCGAAAACCGCCAATCCCTGGATCCCCGCCCGGCCCGGACGCATGAGCCCGAGACAGGTGGCCCCCTGGAGCGCTAAGGTGCGCTAGAATGCGCCCCAGGGCGGCTGGGGCGGCCGCAGGGCGCTGAGGCCCTAAGGATACGCTGAAGGCCCTAGGGATGCCATGACGACACCGCAGACATTCGGCTTTCTGGCCGTCCCCAAATTCGCCATGCTGGCCTTCACGGCAGCGGTGGAGCCCTTGCGCGCTGCCAACCTCATCAGCGGCCGCCCCCTCTACAACTGGCGGGTGCTCAGCAGCGACGGTCAGCCGGTGCGCTCGTCCAACAACATTGAGCTGGTCGCCGACTGCGCCATTGAGGCGGCCGGACCGCTGTCGGACGTCCCCCTGGCGAACGTCATCGTCTGCGGCGGCCTGGACGGCCAGCATTTCGACGACCGGCGGGTCCTGGCCTGGCTCCGCCGTACGGCCCGCGCCGGCGCCCGCATCGGCGCCCTGTCCGACGGCAGCTATATCCTGGCCCGCGCCGGCCTGTTGGACGGCTACGGCTGTACCATCCATTGGCATTGCCTGGCCGGCTTCCGGGAGACTTTCCCCGAGATCGAGGTCTCGGCCGAGCTTTACCGCATTGACCGGTCGCGCTTCACCAGCTCCGGCGGCACCGCCTCCATGGACATGATGTTGCGCCTGATCGAGGTGGACTACGGCCGCGAACTGGCCATCGCCGTGGCCGAACAGTTTATGCACGAGCGCATTCGCAGCGATGCCGACCGGCAGCGCATGCCCCTGCGCCTGCGCCTTGGTGTCAGTCATCCGAAGATGATCGAAGTGATCGGCCTGATGGAGGACAATCTGGAGGAGCCGCTCTCCTGCGCCGACTTGGCGCGGCGCTGCGACATCTCGGCGCGCCAGATGGAGCGGCTGTTCCGCAAGTACCTGGCCCGCACGCCACGCCGCCACTACCTGCAGCTGCGTCTTGAGCGGGCCCACGGCCTGCTCACCCAAAGCAGCCTGCCGGTCATCGAGGTGGCGCTCGCCTGCGGCTTCGTCTCACCGTCGCACTTCGCCAAGTGCTACCGAGACTATTTCAAGCAGGTACCGCGCAGCACCCGCCTGCCTGTTCAGCCGCGG
>JGI24023J19991_10002503_pt1 | contig 13348 bp, 10 predicted proteins | sample Cruoilmetagenom1_FD_19991 | JGI IMG/M metagenome (IMG submission 19991)
ACACCAAACAATTCTTCACGGAGTTGCTCAACATGTTCTTTACCACGGTGTATTACCCGGTATTTACCCTCAAAACCGAGACTGAGGCAGATATAAATCAACTCCAGAATATGAAGATTTTCCGCCGGTGATTGACGCATTCTGTCGAGGATCAGAAAGAACTTTTCACCACCGGCCGTTTCATTGTGGAACGTACTGAGTAATGTCTTTTGGGGCCAGGCGCTTTCGGCGCCCCAGGGGGTATTGAGCACGGCCTCATCCAGCACAGCGCATAATATATAGCGCGCCGCCAGCACAACCTCCGCCCTGATGCTCTGCTCCTTGGCCCGACTATCAAAGGTCTTGATTTCATTGACAAGCCGTTGGTACAGACCTCCTACGTCAGGATGACTAATCGATTGACGTGTCTTTTCAAAAACGGCAATCAGCATGGAAGCGGCATTGATCAGGGGATTCAGGCCCGTCGAGGTTCTGAAATAGGCGGCTCGCACATCCAGGTTCGGGGCCGGCACAGGTCTGGCCGCCTGTTGTCCATAGCCCGGGGTGGCCGCAGGTGTCGCCGGTGGATATTGTGTTTGGCCGGTTGTTCCACCGCGACCACCGGGCATGGGTCGAATAATCGTGTGCTCACCGGAGGGTGCAGCCGTGCCTGGCTGCCTGAATACAGTCTTGTCCGAATTATCTGACGACATAATTTAATCCTGCCTGATAGATGTTATTTTTTGTCAATTCCCTCTGAACCCGGCTTACTGACGAATGGTCCAGAACTCGAATTCCAGCCCCGGGAAATCACCACCCACATGCACGGCAAAACCACCCGAAGTTTTGAGCTCTTTCCAGAAATCACTGCTACGATCCAGTTCAAAATAGGTGAAGCCCGAGTGATAAGGTATCTGGCGCGGCGCAACGGGCAAGGCTTTTACAGGAATGCCCGGCATGGCCGCATTGACCAATTGGCGTATGCGTTCGACGGGTCCAATCTTGATTTGACCGGGCAAATGAGAACGCAATGCATCCGCTGGAACATCGGCCCTGGCAGCCAGCACAAACATGGAAGACCCGATCATTGAGCGATCCGGAATCTGTGCCACCCGGATACCGTATTTCTTTTCCACCAACGGCAAGGAAGTGGCCGTTTGTTCATACACCGTACTCAGGCTCTGGCGNAATGCATTAATGACCGGTACAAATGTGCTTTGCAGATCATCATGCAAATAAGGTGGAAATGCAGGGGGNCGNTTGTTCTTGNTTGTAAATGTCGAGACTTCACCGACCATCTGCACTGCCTCGGAAAATAATTGCAAGGGNTGCAANCCTTGCATTTGGGCAAGGTGATTCGCCATGGGTTCCAGACGATTGATAAGCTGCAGCATCATGTAATCTGCAACCTCTGCGGTACCACCGCGTTGTGTATCTGCCAGTCGTCCGGCTATCGATTCACCACGATGATGCAACAGACCCGTCAGTTCAGAAAGGAAAGCGGCCAGTTTTGGCATTTTGCTGACATCCAGACAACTCGGAATATATTCCTCATCCAATAATACGTTTTTATCATCGCGAGATTCAGCAATTCGAATAATACCAATACAAGCATAACCACTCAGATCATCCGACTCGAGTAATAAACGAACTCGCAACTTACCGACATTAATCGGAATATTGTCACTCCCTTCCAGGGTCACATCACGAATTTCCTGTTCCGCAGAGTAATATCGCGCCAGGCCCTGTGAATCACTATCCATCAGCACATCAATTGCACCAGGCCTTCTAACCGGCACGGCCAGGTAAACAATCGTATTATGTGTATTGGTCGGTATATCGAGTACAGGCGGTGCTTCATCCAGTTCCGGAAAAGTAAAAGGTGTCCCGTCAGGGAAAACACCCTTGGCACGGGTAACCGAAATTTTTCCCAGCTTGAGCAATTGTGTATCAACTTCATAGTCCTGCAGGCCCCAACCATAAGCACCGTATGCGGAAACCTTACCATCCACATAACGCTCAAAGTAACGCTCCTGCTGTTGAAAATGCTGGGGATTCAGGAACATCCCTTCTGTCCAAATCACTTTGCTATCTAAAGACATCTTTTATTGCCTGCTTATTAGTTGATTACCAAGTTCACGTATCGAATATGACAAATAGAAAATCATGTTGATGGATAAGAAAATTATCTATCAATACTCTAGTCTTGTTTCTTACCGGTAATGAGTCCACACCCTGACCGTCCCTGCTTATATATCCTGATTACTTATTGTTATAATTTGAGATTAATTCTTTGCGACCTTTTCTGCCTCGTCTTCATTTAAAATCCGGTTGCCTGAAACATGGACGTTAATGGTCGTGCCAATGACATCATGCTGTACTACCGGGACGATCATTTTATATTTTGCATTTTTGTAATTGAGAAATTCTGCATACAAACCGACAAAGCGGGTTTTCTTATCCAATACAAAACTGTTTTCCCTGTTTTCACCCGGCTTCAGACGTTTGAGCTTCTGCACGACGACAAAATCCGCGCCCAGTGTATCCTTGTCATTTTCATAAATATCGATAAAGTTCGCTTTCTTGAACAGTTTGGGGGATTTCAGTTCATACATCCTGACGAACAGAGGCGAAGGTATTTTGTTCTCATCCGGGTTAATATCGGATTCGACCTTGAATGATATGGTCAAATCCGTATCCGCGCCGAACATCCCGCCGACGGCGCTGTTCAATGAAGAACAGGCCGAAACCGATACTACGATGAGCGCAATGAATATTGCATAAATTGATTTGATTGTTTTCACTATTTATCCCTACCCCACTAGTATTCCTGCTATTCCAGTTCCATTAAAGATTATTATTTGTTCTCCGTGAAGAGGACAATTTAAGCAACTGGTCCTCGTAGGCCTGGACAAAATCATATCCAAACAAATGCTGGAATGAATTATCCATGTCGTTCACCAACTCATTATAATATTCTTTGTATGAGTCCCAGTTCTTGCCCTTGTTAACCATCTGCAATAAACCGGCTTTGCGGTATTTCTCAAAACGCTGTTCCAGAGTGATAGGATCGAAACGTTCAATAACCCCCCTGAACGCCGCCCTGATACCGGCCAGAATGGCTACCTGATGTTCTGCGATTCCCTGAAAACCTTCCCTCACAGACTCGACCGGTTTTTTGTAAGCCTGGCTCTCACGGATAAACATGTTTTCCAGCGCATCTTCAATATTGGCGGAAAACTTCAAGGGATTGTTTTCAACAGGTTGAATAGTCGTCACATTCATCCTGAATTCATTCTTGACCGTACTTCTGGAACTTAATACCTGCATCAGGCCAGAAATGGTTTCACGCATTAACTCGCCGACGGTCTGGCTGATTTCCATCATCCTGGCTTCACTCAGATTTTTACCCGCCAGGCCCATGGCCTCAATCAACAAATGATCAATCGCGGTCGCAGAACCTGGTTTTTTCTGTTTCACCCGGATCTGTTTGGCCAACAGGTCAACATCGGCTTGCAGCTTTTTATTCTCTTCAATCAAAAGACGGTTTTGTGCTTCCAGCTGATTAATGACATCATTATTGACCGTCGGCGCCTGAAACTGTGGCGGTGATGCTTGAGCTGGTTCGGGTATCGGTATCGCCGCAGGTATCGGCTGTGGCGGGGCCTCTTCGACCAACACATCATCATCCCAGTCATCCGGTATGGCGCCGCTCGCCCCCGCCTCTGGCACCGAGCTAGGCCAGTCCACCGCTTGATTCATCAAACTGGCTTCATCGGCATAGCTGGCCTGGCCAAAAACATCAGATACAGGCGAAGCAACTCCTTGACCGGCCCGATCCAGGGCAGCCAGAGGGTCCGTCTCGCCAAGATCATTAAACAGGGGTTCTGATGATGAAACATGTCCGCCAATCGATGCCGCAAAGGGATCGTCAATCGGCTGAGCCGATGCGCCATCGAGATAATCGACCTCAATGCCAGGTGTTTCCGGGACAAAGGAAAAGGGTGAGCCCCCCGTGAACTGCTCGTTTTCATCCAGCTTGGCCGTAAACTCGTAATCGCCCAGGCTAAAGGTGTCGCCATCGGTCAGGGCAACCTTGTTACCTTTGCCAATCGGTTCACGTGAACCATTCAAAAATGTGCCATTGGTACTGAGATCAGTCAGATAGTACTGACCGTTCTCACAAGTGATCTGACTATGACGAGAGGAGATATAGCGTTCCGGATCATCAAGGATCCAGTAATTATTCGCAGCACGACCGATTGTTCCCCCGTTTTCTGCAAACATCATACTGGTTTGCTGGTTTACAACGTCTGCCGGTGATTTTGTTATAGATATTGTGATCGACATACAAATATCATCCTGATATGGCTGTCAGATTACAATGTATACATTGTAAATCCTGTACTAAATAAATCCTCTTGTGACTGAACTGTGAACTTGCTCACATATTACAGTATCACAACCCCTAACAAATATGACTTAATATTAAGTCTAACTTGTTGTGAAAAAAATATTAATGTATGAATTAAATCTGCCACGCAGTATACCAAGAGCGCAAACTAATTGAATCAAATTTAACCACATAATGCAACAGAATATATGTGGACAATGATTCTGTAATTTGGATAGAATGTAACCAATGAAAGACAAGTAAAATTAATCAACTTGTTAGGGCAAAACTAAGATCGAGTTTAAAGCTTAACCCATTCGGCTCAAGCGGGGTCGGTTGGAATATTACCTGTATTTTTAGACTTAATCTATTTATCCCGACCTAAAAACAGAATTGATCACGTATATATTAAGGTATAAGCAGCAAACTAACATTTATTGAATAAAATGTAATCAGCACTTTACATCACTAAGCTGATACCTTATAAATGCAAAGAAATTCAAGACTTAGGGGTCGTGTAGACAAAACAGGGACGAGCGAATTTAGGGAATATTGATAGCAAATTCTGCAAAAGCACCCTATTCAGTTGTATAAAAATATTCACAACTGAAAATATTCGATAAAAACAAAATGGATGCCACGCAGGATGACGCGGATCACCTAAAAGCCTGAAACTTTGGCACGGTGTGAATAACATGAGGAGAGGAAAAGGAACATGCCATCACCCGCATTAATCGATATAGAAAGTTTGGTCAGTCCCATTTCTGATGATAATTCAGTGGGTAGCGATATCCGCCAGGATTCATCCCCGACTACACTATATAACACGATCAAAGACGCACGCAATGCCGCTCGTGCTGCAGAACGCCACAGCCTGTTTGATGGAAGTAGCAATGAAGCCATGGAGAATTGGCATAAAATTCTTGAACTCGCGCCGGAAATTCTCACCAAGCATGCCAAGGACCTTGAAGTCGCAAGTTGGTATACCGAAGCACTGATTCGTCGTTCCGGGTTTCAGGGACTACGTGATGGTTTTACCGTCATTCGACAATTAATTGATAACTACTGGGACAATATCTACCCGTTACCCGACGAGGAAGACGGGATTGAAACACGCATAGCGCCATTAATCGGCCTGAATGGTGAAGGCGCAGAAGGTGTACTCATCGCACCGATTCGAAACGTCATCATTACGGAAGGTAATGAACCCGGCCCATTCAGTTTCTGGCAATATAAACAGGCGCTGGATATTCAGAAAATCACCGATGACAATACCCGAGCCAAGAAGGCAGAAAAGATTGGCTATAGTCTGGAAGACATCGAAAACGCCGTTGCCGATTCCAGTCAGGAATTCTTCGTCAATCTGTGTGATGATGTCGCTACTTCAATCATTGAGTATCGGGAAATCAGCCGTACTCTGGATAGTTTGTGTGGCACGCATGAAGCCCCACCAACCAGCAATATTATCAACACGCTGGAAGATGCCCTAAGTGTCGTCAAACATGTTGCACGCTTTAAATTACCCGTTGAATCTTCAAATGAAGAAGACATGGGTGAAGCAGAAGGCATTCCTGGACAGTCTGGTGTTGTCACCGTACCAGGCGCAATCAAGACCCGTACTGATGCCTTCCATCACCTGAACAACATTGCTACTTTTTTTCGCAATACAGAACCCCACTCCCCTATCTCCTATATCATCGACAAAGCTGTTCGTTGGGGAGATATGGAGCTTGATGAACTCATGAAAGAACTAATCCCGGATTCATCATCCCGGAATTTTTACAGTTCATTAACCGGTGTGAAAACTGATGATGACTAAGCCAAGCTCGTACAAATAACCTGATTAATTAGACTGAACATAGAGGAAATAACCATGGCAGAGAGCATTCATGACAAACTGAAACGTGTACGGAAACCACGAGTACATATCACCTATGACGTAGAAACCAACGGTGCTGTAGCCGAAAAGGAAATCCCTTTTGTGATGGGTGTGATGGGTGATTATTCTGGTGACAACACCAATAAAAAGCCCCTCAAAGATCGTAAATTTTCCGGCATCGACCGTGATAACTTCAATGAAGTTATGCGTAATGTTTCACCGGAATTACAGATGAAAGTCGAAAACACGCTGGAAGGTGATGGTAGCGAAATTTCGGTCAACATGGACTTCAAGAGCATGGAAGACTTCGAACCTCACAAGGTTGTTGAAAAAGTCGAGCCGCTGAAAAAATTGCTCGATACCCGCAACAAACTACGTGATCTGCTGACCAAGGCAGACCGTTCAGATGAACTCGAAGCCGTTCTTGAAGAAGTATTAAGTAGCGCTGATGCTATATCATCACTGTCCAGCGAACTGGATATTGGTGAAGGCGAAGGTAACGATGAAGGTGACAAATAATGAGTACTGAAACCGTAGAAGAAACCCAGGGTGCAGCCAAAGCTGCGGAAGTCAGTTTTCTGGAACAGGCGATTGGTGCAACCAAACAAACCCCCAGAGACGAAACTGAGGAACTGCTAAAGACCCTCACACAAGAGGCAACAAAAGGGATAGTTAAATGGGATAAAAACCTGACTGTCACGATTAATGCCGCCATTGCTGCGATCGATGCAGTTATGTCCAAGCAACTATCTGCTGTGATGCAAAGTGAAAAATTCCAGAAACTGGAAGGCTCATGGCGCGGTCTGAATCACCTGGTTATGAACTCTGAAACCGGCACCCAGCTGAAAATTCGTATGATGAATCTCAGCAAAAAGGAACTGGCCAAGGACCTGGAAAAAGCGGTTGAGTTTGACCAGAGTCAGACCTTCAAGAAGATTTACGAAAGTGAATTCGGCACCGCTGGTGGTGAACCCTATGCCGCNCTGATTGGCGACTACGAGTTTTCCTCTCACCCGGATGATATCGATCTGCTGAGTAATGTATCGAATATTGCAGCAGCCGGTTTCTGTCCCTTTATTTCAGCCACTGCTCCACAGATGTTTGGCTTTGACAGCTTTACGGAATTGTCCAAACCTCGTGATCTGGAAAAAATCTTCGATTCAGCTGAATACATCAAATGGCGCAGCTTCCGTGACACACAAGATTCACGTTTTGTGACCCTGACCATGCCACGCGTCCTGGCACGCCTGCCATACGGTGCCGCAACCAAACCAATCGAAGCATTTGGCTTCGAAGAAGCCAATGTTGATAATGACGGCCGTCAGTTAGAAGCCGGTCATGATGATTACTGCTGGATGAATGCGGCCTACACCATGGGCACAACCCTCACCAAGTCCTTTGCCGAATATGGCTGGTGTACCAGCATTCGTGGTGCTGAAGGTGGTGGTAAAGTAGAAGGCCTGCCCAGCCATGTATTCGTCAGTGATGATGGTGATATGGATCAGAAATGTCCGACTGAAATCGGCATTACCGATCGCCGTGAAGCCGAATTGAGCAAACTGGGCTTCCTGCCCCTGTGTCACTACAAGAATACTGACTATGCCGTGTTCTTTGGTGCGCAAACCACGCAGAAACCTCAGAAGTTTGATGATCCGGATGCCACAGCCAACGCAGCCATCTCAGCACGTCTGCCTTACATCATGGCTACCGCCCGCATCGCCCATTTCCTCAAGGTCATGGCGCGCGACAAGGTCGGTTCCTTTATGGAAGCCTCTGATGCTGAAGAATGGCTCAACCGTTGGATCTCTAACTATGTCAATGCCACGCCGGGCGCCAGCGCTGAAATGAAGGCACGCTTCCCGCTGGCTGAAGCCACTGTCGAGGTAAAAGAAGTACCGGGTCAACCTGGTGTCTTCAGCGCTATCGCCTGGATGCGTCCATGGCTACAGATGGAAGAACTGACTGCTTCATTGCGACTCGTCGCGAATATTCCCAAAGCAGGTTAATGTGATCGCGGGGATCGATTGATCCCCGCTTCATTAAAATGGAATTTCTGTGTCATCAACGAGCACGCCTATCCTTCCCGCTCAGTCAGGTACGCCTTCTACGGGTGTAGACTTGGACAGCCTGTTTTCCCAGCAGGCCTACATTACCAATCTTGCCGAGTTTCTTGATGAACCTGATGTCAAACGAGCGCTGTTGTATTGGCTGATTGAATATGAAAACTTTGCGCAGATAAGAACCAAACAGGATATCGTCAATACTCTCAACCGGGCGATAGCCAACATTGATGAGTTGGTCAATGATCAACTCAACCTGATACTGCACCATGAAAAATTCCAGAAACTGGAAGCCTCCTGGCGTGGCCTATGGTTTCTCGTCGTACAGGCCGATGGTGCGATAAACATTAAAATCAGATTACTGGATATTAGCTGGGCTGAAGTTGCTAAAGATATCGGCCGTGCACTTGAGTTCGACCAAAGTCAGCTATTCAAAAAGATTTATAGCGAAGAATATGGCACACCCGGCGGTGAACCTTATGGTGTCATCATCGGTGATTATGAAATCAGTCATAAGGTTTCTAAAAAACACCCACTTGACGATATCGCAACCCTTGATGGTATTGCCCAAATCGCCGCAGCCTCCTTTGCGCCTTTTATTGCCTCAGCATCAAGTGAACTGTTTGGTGTGGATGATTTTTCCACCCTGGGAATGCCCTTGAACCTGCAAACCATTTTTGGTCAACAGGAATATATTAAATGGCGCGCCTTACGGGATAAGGCCGACTCACGATTTGTTGTGCTGGCTGTTCCCCGCATACTCATGCGTCTGCCTTATCGAACCCGGCCCGGGTCCTACAAGGGCATCTACTTCTACGAAAAATCTCATGCCTCGGGTATGAATAATTACCTGTGGGGTAATGCTGCCTATGCCATGGGTAGCATCCTGGTGCGCGAGTTTACCAATGTCGGCTGGTTTGGCCATATTCGTGGCGTACCGCGTAATCACATCTCTGGCGGCCTGCTGACTAATCTGCCGGTAGATTGCTTTGCGACGGATAGTGATGAGATTGCCCATAAACCGGTTACCGATGTCATTATCACTGATACATTGGAACGTGAACTTAGCGACCTCGGGCTCATGCCGCTTTGTCAGTGCTACGACACACCGTTCGCTGCTTTTTATAACAACCAGTCTATCCAGAACCCGAAATCCTACTCCAATCATGACGCCAATGTTAATGCCAAGTTATCCGCCATGCTGCAACATGTTATGTGTGGTTCACGCATCGCCCATTATATTAAAGTCATGATTCGCGACAAGGTTGGCTCGTTTATAACCGCAGCGGACTGCGAAGAGTACTTACGAGAATGGTTGTTCAAATATACCACCGGCCGGGAAGACCTGGACTGGGAAGAACAGGCCCGTTATCCATTACGAGAAGCCGCCGTCAACGTGAAAGAACACCCGGCCAAGCCTGGCGAATATTTATGTGTTATCCATTTGCGTCCCCACTACCAGCTTGACCAGATGGTATCGGAGCTCGAACTGGTCACAGAACTGGCGGCGGGGGGTTAGTAAAATGGCGCGCGTCGATAAAAAGAAAAAACTCAGACCCTCTATTCTGGACCGGCTACTGGATGATGAACCACACAACCAGACCGAGATCGACCCTGGAAAGCATCAGCGTCTAAGAGAATTAAGAAGCAGTGTGCGCCGCGACCTGGAGCGTTTATTAAATTCCCGTTTCCGGGTCGTCGAACCGCCGGAAGAATTTGTAGAAATTGAAACCTCACTGCTCAACTATGGCATGCCTGATTTGGCAACTGTCAATATCATCGACAATGACAAGCGCAAGGAATTTACCCATAAACTGGAGAACATCCTTCGCCTTTATGAACCCAGATTCAAAACTGTAAAAGTGCAATATCTCGATAATAAAGACAATACCGATCGAACACTACGCTTCAGGATCGATGCCGTTCTGTATGCCGATCCGGCACCTGAAGTTGTAGTCTTTGACTCCATACTTGAATCTGTAACCCGTAACGTAAGTGTAAAAGAAGTAGGCCATGGCTGACGAATTACTCCCCTATTACGAAAAGGAACTGGCTTTCATCAGACAACTCGGTAGCGAGTTTGCTGAAGAGCACCCCAAGATTGCCGGCCGTCTCGGGATTAACGCCGATACGATTGAAGATCCTCACGTCTCTCGCCTGATAGAAAGCTTTGCCTATCTAAATGCGCGAATCCAGCACAAGCTGGATGATGACTTTCCTGAATTGAGTGATGCCCTGCTAAGCGTACTTTTCCCGCATTATCAGCGCCCTATTCCATCCACAACTATTGTGCAATTTGTTGGTGATGAAGAACAACTGGAATCCCGCTATCGGCTTGAGAAAAACACTTTACTCGAAACCGAACAGTTTCAGGGTGAAAACTGTCGCTTTTCGACCGTTTATCCCACTGAGCTCTATCCCGTCAAGGTGGTTGATGCCAGTCTCATTGGCCGCCCCTTCACTACGCCCGGCTCAACGGAGGTTAAAGGTGCCGGCGGTGTACTGAAACTCAGTCTGGAAACATATAACGAAGAAATCACCTTTGCCGAGATGCGGCCTGAAAAACTCCGTTTTTATCTGAAAGGTCAGCCACAACACATCAATCCACTCTATCAACTCCTGTTGAAAGACTGTCAAAACATTGTAATGTCATTGGGTGAGGAAAGTACCTCGCCGATCTTTATGGGTAAACAGGCCATTCAAGCTGTTGGCTTTGATATGGATGAGGGCCTGTTACCCTATCCCGATTCCTCTTTCCTGGGATATCGCCTGCTGACAGAGTATTTTGTCTTCCCGGAAAAATTCATGTTTGTGGATATTGTTGGACTTGCAGACAGAATTCCCGAAGATGCCGCCAACAAACTTGAGCTCTATATTTACCTTGGCTCTTCTGATGTTGAACTGGAACATAATATATCAGAGGAAACATTTCTGTTGGGTTGCACACCGGCCATAAACCTGTTCGATCAGCGAACCGATCCTATCAAGCTGGACCATACCCAGCTGGAGTATCAGGTGACCCCTGATGCCCGTCGCCCGGTCGGTTATGAGGTGTACTCCATTGACAAGGTAACCGCCACATCTTCAACAGGTGATGAAGAAGATTATCTACCCTTCTATGGCTTGGATCACAAATATCAGGACTCTGACAACTACTCCTACTGGTTCGCCAATCGTCGTAGCGCCAAAATGAGCGCCTATCATCGCGATGAAGGCACCGATGTTTTCCTGAGCCTGGTGGATCTGCAATTCGACCCGAACATCCCGCAAGAACGCACACTGATTATTGATTCTACCTGCAGTAATCGCAACCTGCCGGAAAAACTACCTTTTTCATCGACCCAACCCAAACTGCAAGGTGTGGATTGTGCACCACCAGTGGAACGAATTCGTTGTGTCACCCAGCCATCAACAGTTGTCCGACCTCCAATGCGTAACCACGCGCGCTGGCGTTTGATATCACACCTGAACCTGAATCATCTATCGCTTACCGGTCGAGACGATGCGACAGAGGCATTGAAGGAAATTTTACGCCTGTATGATTTCAAAGAGTCATCCATTACACGAGGTCTGATCGAATCTATTTTATCTGTTCAGGCACGCCCGATCAGTGCACCGCTGACCATTGACGGCCATGCCACCATGTGCCGGGGCATGGAGGTTGAAATTGAACTGGATGACACCCAGTTAACCGGCAGCAGCGCTTATTTATTTGCCTCTGTTCTGGAACACTTTTTTGCATTGTATTGCTCGATTAATTCGTTTACCCGGGTTTTGGTTAAACTAAAAAACAAAGAAGGATATCTCAAGAAATGCCCTCCACGAGCTGGCGAAAAAATTCTGCTGTAATCGAAAAACTGGCAGATAACCCGCAGATCTATTCATTCTTTCAGGCAGTTCGCCTGTTGGAACGATCTGCTGTGCTAGCTGAAAACGATCCCAAAAAGTCAGCCAGAGCCGTGGCGCGTTTTACACCACCCGGCACAGAAGCAATACGCTTCCACACTCAACAGAGCCTTAGCTTCCCGACGTCTGAAATAAAATCGATCAAGCAACAGGATCGAAAATCCGGTAACAAACAGTGGCACATGAATATCAACTTCATGGGACTGACCGGTGCGATGAGTGTGATGCCGTATCACTATACCGAAATGATACTGCAACGACTCAAGCTGAAAGACGAGTCAATGCGCAAATTTTTTGACCTGTTTAACCACCGGACGATCTCATTATTCTATCAAGCGGCCAGTAAATACCGTTTACCCATCGAATATGAGCGTAAAAAACTGCATCCCCCCGTTAAGGAGGACAATGACCATCACTCGCAGGTATTGCTGTCACTTATCGGACTGGGCACCCGTGGTCTGGCCAACCGTCTCTATACCCGTGATGAATCCCTGATTTATTACAGCGGACTGTTTACACAACAAATTCGCACCGCCTCCGGCCTGAAGCAAATCCTCAGACACCACTTTGATATTCCTGTCGAGATAAAAGAATTTGTCGGGCAGTGGCAAAACCTCATCGATGATGTCCGTACCCGCCTGCCGGGCCGCGAAAACCCGCAAGGCCAGAACAATTGCCTGGGCCGCAGCATTATGCTGGGCAACAACGGCTGGTTTGCCCAGGGCAAAATCCGCGTCATCCTCGGGCCGTTAAATCGCCAGCAGTTACATACCTTCGCCCCCGGTACCCGCGCGCTGAAGGCGCTGGACGAATTAATACGTATATATATAGGTATGGAGTATGACTACGATTTTATAATCCGTGTGAAACGTAAGGATATTCCGGACAAAATCCAGTTAGGTGCAAGGCAAACCACGGTCATTGGCTGGAACACCTGGTTGTCGAGCAAGCCGCAGCGTTTCGACCAGGATGAGACCGTGGACATCTCGGTTTCTGCCGGTCGAATCAGGTAAGCATAAATTCATAATAACAATGTATTGGAATATTTGAGGGAGAGGACATGATTACAATTGATCTTAAATCACTGGTTGGCAAGTTTAACGAACACACCCGTAACTCACTGGAAGGGGC
>JGI24023J19991_10002505_pt1 | contig 13338 bp, 12 predicted proteins | sample Cruoilmetagenom1_FD_19991 | JGI IMG/M metagenome (IMG submission 19991)
GGCGGCGACCTGCGGGCCGACCTTTCTAGCCGGGTCGAACAGGCGGCGGTCCGCCTTGTCCTCGACCATTTCGACCGCGGCGAGCAAGCCTTCACCGCGCACCTCGCCGACGATTGGAAGATCGCCGACCGCCTGAGCCAGCGACCGGTTGAAGTACGCGCCGACCTCGCGTGCGTTGTCGACCAGGCCAAGCTCGTCGATCAGCTCCAGGTTCGCGACGCCGGCCGCGGCGCACAGCGGATGCGCCGAATAGGTCCAGCCATGGCCGATAACGCCGAACTCGTCCGAGCCCTGCTCCAGGACCTTCCAGACTCGCTCGCCCACAATGACGCCGGAGAGCGGCGCATAGGCGCTGGTCAGGCCCTTGGCGACGGTAATGAGGTCCGGCTTGATACCGTAGTGGTCAGAGCCAAACATGGAACCCAGTCGCCCGAACCCGGTGACCACCTCGTCGGCGATCAGCAGGATGTCGTATTTCTGCAGGACCGCCTGGATCTTCTCCCAATAGCCCTTGGGCGGTGGCACGATGCCGCCGGTGCCCAAGACGGGCTCGCCGATGAAGGCGGCGACGGTTTCCGGCCCTTGTTCCAGGATCAGAGCTTCCAGATTGGCGGCGCACTGCTGCGAGAACTCCTCCTCACTCTGCCTATGGTCCGCGCGGCGGAAGTAATAGGGCGCGTCGGTGTGCAGGATCGGCGCGCGCGGCAGGTCGAATGCCTTGTGGAATAATTCCAGCCCGGTCAGGCTGCCGGTCATCACGCCCGAGCCGTGGTAGCCGCGCCAGCGCGAGATGATCTTCTTCTTCTCCGGCCGGCCTAGGATGTTGTTGGTGTACCAGATCAGCTTGATGTTGGTCTCGTTGGCATCGGACCCGGAGAGGCCGTAGTAGACCCGGCTCATGCCGGCCGGCGCGCGCTCGATGATCATGCGGGACAGGCGGATCGCCGGCTCGGAACCATGCCCGGCATAGGCGTGGTAGTAGGCCAGCTTGTGCGCCTGCTCGGCGATCGCCTCGGCGATCTTGGTCCGGCCATAGCCGACGTTGACGCAGTAGAGCCCGGCGAAGGCATCCAGGCTACGCTTGCCGTCACGGTCCACGATATAGACGCCCTCGCCGCCCTTGATCACGCGGGCCGGGCTCTCCCCCCGTGCGTGCTGGGCCATGTGGGTCGAGGGATGGAAGAAGTGCTCTCTGTCCCAAGCATCCAACTCGTCGCGGTTTTCCAGCATGATCGAACTCCGATTCTTTTTGCTGCCGAGGCGCGGCGCGCTCAGGCGTTGTCCAGGCAGAGATACTTGATCTCAGTGAAGGCCTCTATCCCCTGGCGCCCGCCCTCGCGGCCCAGGCCGGACTGCTTGACCCCGCCGAAGGGGATCGGCGCGCCGGTGATCTTGGCCCGATTGACCGCCACCATGCCGTATTCCAGCGCGCGCCCGAAGCGGCTGATCCGGCGGTAGTCGGCGGTGTAGAGATAGGCGACCAGGCCGTGCTCGCTGGCGTTCGCTGCAGTGAGCACGGCGTCCTCATCGTCGAACGGCGCGAACGCCGCGACCGGGCCGAAGGTCTCCTCGTGCCAGATACGAGCATCCGGCGGCACGTCGGTCAGCACGGTCGGCTCGAAGAACAAGGATCCGGCCCCGTGGCATTTGCCGCCGGTGACCAGCCGCGCGCCGTGGGCCAGCGCGTCGGCGACGTGATCCGCGCATTTGGCGGCCGCCCGCTCGTGCATCAGCGGACCGATCTCGACGCTTTCGTCCAGGCCATTGCCGACGTTGAGCGCACGGGCGCGCCGCGTGAAGGCTTCGATGAAACGCTCGTAAATATCCCGGTGAATGAAGAAGCGGTTGGCCGCCAGGCAGTCCTGCCCGGAGGTCGCGAACTTGGCCGCCATCGCGCCGTCGACGGCGCGCTCGAAGTCGGCGTCCGGGAAGACGATGAACGGCGCGTGGCCGCCCAACTCCATGACCAGGCGCTTGACGCCGGGCGCGCATTGCGTGGCGATCAGGCGGCCGACCTCGGTCGAGCCGGTGAAGCTCACGACCCGCACCGCCGGGCTGTCGCAGAACGCGCCGACGACCTCTGGCGCATCGCCGGTGACCACGTTGAGCACCCCGGCCGGCATGCCCGCCCGTTCGGCCAGCTCGGCCAGCGCCAGGGCGGAGAAGGGTGTGTACATAGACGGGTGCACGACCACGGTGCAGCCGGCGGCCAGCGCCGCCGCCGCCTTACGGGTGATCATGGCCGAGGGGAAGTTCCAGGGCGTGACCAGCGCGGCGACCCCGGCCGGTTCCCGCCGCACCATCATGTCGGCGTCGGCGAAATGGCTGGTCACCGACTCGACGTTCAGGCGTTTGGCCTCTTCGGCGTACCAGGCGACGAAGGAGGCGGCGTAGTCGATTTCGCCGCGCGCCTCACCGATCGGCTTGCCCTGCTCCAAGGTCATCAGGACTGCCAGGCCCTCACGGTTGGTCAGGATTGCGTCGTGCCAGGCACGCAGGATCGCGGCGCGCTCCTGCGGTAGGCGCGTACGCCAACCGCGGAACGCGGCCTCTGCGGCGGCCACGGCTGCGCGCGCCTCGGCAGCGCTCAGGGCGGCGACCGTGCCCAAGCATTCGCCGGTCGCCGGGTTGCGGACCTCCCGCACGGCCCCATCGGTGGCGGCGCCCCAGCGGCCATCGATGTAGGCATGTTCGCGGAACAGCCGCGGATCATTCAGACGCGACAAGTCGCTCCAAGTCACCATCTCGGCCAGCATCGGTCATTCTCACAAATCCAGGGGCGAATCCAATTGCTGGAAAGATGGTCGAAAAGGACAGGCGGGTGGGACCAAAGAATCGCCCCGGACAGGCCATGCGGTCTGCGTCAGCTTCCGCCGCCAGACGATCTGTCGGAACGGTGGGCAGGCGCCTCGCCGAGTGCCTCGATTGCCAGGCCGACCGGGGCCTGGGGTAGGTCCTTGACCGCGCGTGTGACGATATAGGTGAAATAGCGGCCAATGCCGATATCAGCGACCAGCAGGTCGTCGATCAGGCGCTGGTAAGCGTCCACGTCGCGCACCAGGATTTTGAGCAGGTAGTCGATTCCGCCGCCGGTCGCGTGACATTCGAGGATCTCGTCAATCCGCCTGACGTGGCGCTCGAACAGCTCGAAGTCCTGGTAGCGGTGTTGCTTGAGCGTGACCTCGACCAGGATCGTGGTCAGCGGGACCAGTTTCTCGATGGCGATGTCGGCCCGGTAACCGCGGACGTAACCCGCCTTTTCCAGGCGCCGCAGGCGTTCCCAGCACGGCGTTGGGGATAGGCCGACCCGCTGCGCCAGCGTGGCCTTGGTCAGACGACCCTCGTGCTGCAGCACGGCGAGGATCTTGAGATCGATGGCATCTGGTCTGGCGTCACGCATGTCGGCACGATGGGGGCTCCGAATATCGTTGTCAATTGTCATGACTTTGCGCATGGTGGAATCATGACAAACTGGCCGCCAAACCGGGACACTTTGAAGCGCCCGGTCTATCGCTCGTTGGTCGACTTGGTCGCTCGGGCGGTCGAGACCGGCGAGCTCGCGCCCGGCGCCCGGCTGCCCACCCACCGAGATTTGGCGCACCGGCTTGATATCAGTATCCAAACCGTCAGCCGGGCATACGAGGAGCTGATCCGGCGCGGCCTGATCGTCGGCGAGGTCGGCCGCGGCACGTTCGTGCGCTCCGACCGGCCCGATCCGGGGCCGCCGTTCATCACGGAGCGCGAGCCCGGCACCCTGATTGACCTGTCGATCCTGAAGCCGGTCGGCGATGCGCTTCATCTCGAACGTATGAAGACGGCGCTCGCCACGCTGCAAGATGACTTGCCGCTCAGCACGCTGTTCTCTTTCCGGCCGAGCCTGGCGCATCGGCGATACCGCGAAGTGGCGGTCGATTGGCTACAGCTCTGCGGCCTGCAGGCCTCGCCGAACGCCGTTCTCATCACGAATGGCACGAGCCCTGGCTTGACTATCGCGCTGATGTCGGCGGCCCGGCCGGGCGACGTCGTGGCGACCGAGGCGATTGGCCATCACATGCTGCGGCCGCTGACCGGTTACCTCGGAATGCGCCTCAAGGGACTGCCGATCGACGACGACGGAATCCTGCCCGAAGCGCTCGATCAGGCGTGCGGCAGCGAGGCGATCAAGGCCTTGTTCCTGGTGCCCTCGGCGGCCAATCCGACGGTGGCCATGGTCAGCCGCGCCCGGCGCGAGGCGATCGTGGAGATCGCCCGGCGACACAACATCTACATCATCGAGAACGATGCCTGGGGACCGCTGGTCGAGGGTCGCCCGCCGCCGCTCGCCAGCCTGGCGCCGGAGCGGACATTCTATGTCACCAGCTTCACCAAGTGCGGTATGCCCGGTCTGCGCGCCGGCTACCTGGTGGCGCCCGAGGTCATGATCAGCGCCGTCGCCAATCGCCACCTGGTAACCAACTGGAGCGCGACCTCGATCATCGCCGAGATTGCGACCCGCTGGGTCGCCGACGGGACCGCCTGGGAGCTTCTAGAATGGCAGAGGGCCGCGCTCCGCACGCGCAATGCGCTGGCCGCCGAGGTGCTGGGCGACATCACGCGCCGGCAGCACCCGAACAGCCTGCACATCTGGCTGCCCCTACCGCCCGCCTGGCGCGAGGAGGAGTTCGTCGCCCACGCCCGCCTGCACAACGTCGCGGTCGCGCCGGGCGTTTCGTTCGCCGCCGAGGCGTCGGTGAGGACCTCCGCGGTGCGCATCAGTGTCGGCGCGACGACCGCCGACGAGTTGCGCCAAGGGCTTGAGGTGGTCTCGCGCATGGTCCGCACCGAGCCGGAGCCGGCGCTGCTGGGGATGTGAGGCGCCGGTCGGAGCCTGCTGCAGAAATTGTCATGAGATAATATTTCGTTTGACGGCGAATTGTCATTGTTTCATCGTTTGAGAAATCATAACAATACCTGGGTGGGGGAGGATGCGCCCCGATGTCGGCGCCGATCATCGAAATCGACAAGGTTTGCAAAAGCTTCGGTGCGTTTGAGGTGCTCAAGGACCTGAGCTTCACCGTCGAACCGGGCGAAAAGCTGGCGCTGATCGGGCCGAGCGGCTCCGGCAAGACCACGATCCTGCGTATCCTGATGACTCTGGAGACGATCAACGCCGGCCATATTAAGGTCGACGGCGACCACCTTTGGCACAAGCCGGCGAACGGCAACCTGGCGCCTGCCGACGAGGCGCATCTGCATAAGATGCGCGCGAAGATCGGCATGGTCTTCCAGCTCTTCAATCTGTTCCCGCATATGACCGTGCTGCGCAACGTGACCCTGGCGCCGATGCTGACCAAGGGCGTGCCGCGCAAGGAGGCGGAGGAGCGCGCCATGTCACTGTTGAACATGGTCGGCATGGTCGACAAGGCTGATGCCAAGCCGGCGCAGCTATCCGGTGGCCAGAAGCAGCGCGTCGCGATCGCCCGAGCGCTGGCACTTCAACCCAAGATCATGCTGTTCGACGAGGTGACCTCGGCGCTCGACCCCGAGCTGGTCGAGGAGGTGCTGAGCGTGATGCGCAAGCTGGCTAAGGAAACCGACATGACCATGCTGCTGGTCACGCACGAGATGAGCTTTGCGCATGACTTTGCCGACCGGGTGCTGTTCTTCGACGGCGGGCGGATCGTCGAGGAGGGTCCGCCGGATCAAATATTCACCGATCCCAAGGAGGAGCGGACCCAGGTCTTTCTCAAGAAGATCATCGCCGCCGGCCAAAGGATTTGAGGCAGGTGGCCGTTTGCCGGGATACCCGGAATTGTGGAGATAGACTCCAGACCGGGACCATAAACAAGAAAGGGAGGTTGTCACATGAGATCACTATCAACAACGCGTCGCAGATTGCTCCAAGGTGTGGCCGCGACCTCGGTCATGGGGATCACGGCCGGCCTGTTCGTGGGTCGCCCCGCTAATGCAGCGAGCAAGCTCGAGCAGTTGAAGGAGCAGGGCTTTGCGCGCATCGCCATCGCCAACGAGCCGCCCTGGACCGAGGTTAAGGCCGATGGCAAGGTGACCGGCGCCGCGCCGGAGGTCGCCCGCGCCGTCTTCGCCAAGCTGGGCATTCCCGAAATCGTCGCTTCGATCTCCGAATACGGCGCGATGATTCCGGGGCTTCAGGCACGGCGCTTCGACGCCGTGGCCGCCGGGTTGTTCATCAAGCCGGAGCGCTGCGCGGCCGTCATCTTCTCCGAGCCCGACCTCTGCGATACCGAATCCTTCGCGGTCAAAAAGGGCAACCCGCTCAACCTGACCAGCTATGCCGACATCGCCAAGCACCCGTCAGCCAAGGTCGGTGCGCCCGGCGGCGGCACCGAGGAACGCTTGGCACTGGAGGCCGGCGTGCCGCGTGACCGGGTCATCGTCGTGCCCGACGCGCAAAGCGGCGTCAAGATGCTGCAGGGCGGTCGGATCGATGTCTACGGCCTGCCGATCTTGTCGATCAGCGACCTTCTGGCCAAGGCGGACGATCCGAACCTGGAGATGTATGCGCCCGTCAAAGATACGCCGGTGTTTTGCGCGGGCGCGGCGTTCCGCAAGGGTGACGAGGACCTGCGCGACGCCTACGACAAGGTGCTTGCCGAACTCAAGGCGAGCGGCGAGTTCGCCAAGATCGTGGAGCCGTTCGGCTACTCCGGCGAGGCGCCGAACCTGACCAGCCGCGAGAAGTTGTGTGGCGGCCCGAACTGAGTGAAGGGTCCGGCGCGCACCCGAGCCGGGTGCGCGCCGCTTTTCTTTAGGCCGGCGTGCAGGCTGAAACGTATCTCTTAGGTTGCCCGAAATGTCGCAATGGTCCGGATATCTCTCGCTGATCCTCGACGGCGCCTGGGTCACCGTGCAGTTGACTTTGGTCGGGTGCGCGTTCGCGTTGGTTGTTGCGTTCGCTGCCGGCCTCGGCCGCTTGTCGCAACGGTGGCTGGTTCGGGCCTTGGCCACCACCTATATCGAGTTCTTTCGCGGCACATCAATTTTCGTGCAGCTATTTTGGGCCTACTTCGTGCTGCCGCTTCTGGGGTTCCCGTTGACGCCGCTGCAGGCCGGTATCCTGGCGCTCGGCCTCAACGTCGGGGCCTATGGCGCCGAGGTCGTGCGCGGCGCGATCCTGGCCATACCACGTGAGCAGAACGAGGCCTGCACCGCCCTCAACCTCTCCCGCTGGCAGCGGATGCGCCACATCATCCTGCCCCAGGCCTTCGTCTTGATGTTGCCGACCTTCGGCAACAATGCGATCGAGCTCATGAAAGGCACCGCGGTGGTCTCGCTGATTTCGCTATCGGATATGACCTTCCAGGCGCAGGTGGTGCGCGCCCAGACCGGCAGCACGGCGTTGCCGTTCCTGACCATCCTGCTGCTCTATTTCCTGATCGCGACCGTCATCACCTTCTTTATCAGAGGCCTGGAGCGGCGGCTCTCCGAAGGCCTCGACGTGACCAAAGCTTAGGGCGCCGCCATGGAATGGGACTGGAAATTCGCCTGGGAAATCATGCCGACCCTGNGGCAGGGCCTGATCGTGACCATCCAGGCCACAATCCTGGGCACCATAGTGGCCATGATTGTCGGCATGGTCTTCGCGATCCTGCGCCGCTCGGAGAACCGGCTGATCGGGCGCACTACCGGTTTCTTCGTCGAATTCATCCGTGGCACCCCGCTGCTGGTGCAGCTCTATTTCCTGTTCTATATCCTGCCCGACGCCGGCATTCTGCTCAGCCCGTTGGTCGCCGGCGTGATCGGCCTCGGCCTGCACTACGGCACCTACATGGCGGAGGTGTACCGCACCGGCATCGACAACATCTCGCGCGGACAGTGGGAGGCCGCCAAGGCGGTCAACCTAAGCAAGCGGCAGACCTGGGTGCACGTGATCATCCCGCAGGCCGTGCCGCCGATGATTCCGGCGCTGGCCAATTACTTCATCGCCATGTTCAAGGAGACGCCGCTCCTGTCCGCGATCACCGTAGTCGAGTTGATGAACCAGGCGCGCAGCGTCGCCAACTTCAACTACCGTTACGTCGAGCCGATGACCATGGTCGGCGTGTTCTTCCTGGTCATCAGCATCCCGGCGGTCATCTTTCTGCGCAAGCTGGAGCGCCGATACAGCGGCCGGCCGAGCAGGTAAAGGCGAGGCATGGCAGCAAGTATCGTTGCGCAAAGTCAAATGCCCTTGGATTTCGATGCCCGGCCGGTGCCGCGCCGGATCGGCCTTGTTCTGCTGGCGACGGATCACACAACGGAGCGGGATGTCGCCCGGATTTGCCGACCCGATGAGGCCGGGGTCTACGCCAGCCGGATTGCTTACGAGAACCCGACCACGCCGGAGAACCTGTTGCGCATGCAGCCGCGCCTGACCGAGGGCGCGGCGCTGATCCTACCCGGCGAGTCGCTCGATGCGCTCTACTACGGTTGCACCGCGGCCTCGGTCGTGATCGGCGACGAGGCCGTGGAGGCAGCCGTACATGCCGCCAAGCCGGGCGTACCGGTGATTACGCCGAGCGGCGCCGCGCGCACCGCCTTCCGGGCCTTAGGTGTGCGGCGGATCAGTATCCTGACTCCCTATCTGCCGGAAACCAGCGCGCCGATCGCGGCGTACTTCCAGGCACACGGCCTGGAGGTGGTCAATCTGACCTGCTTCGGGCTCGACGACGACCGGGAGATGGCGCGGGTCAGCCCAGCGACCATAGTGGCCGCGGCGTGCGAGACGGTCGCGCCAGATGCCGAGGCGCTGTTCATCTCCTGCACTGCCTTGCGCGCGGCCGAGGTCGCGGCCGAGATCGAGCGGCGCACCGGCAAGCCGGTCGTGACCAGCAATCAGGCGGGGGTCTGGCTGACCCTGCGCCGGGCCGGGATCGAGCGGCCGATCGACGGCTATGGCCGCCTCTTGCACCTGCCGTCGCCAGAACCGGATACGTGAGCGGCCAGTGCCTAACTCCGCCACAGTGTCTCTTAAGGATATCGAGCGCGCGCGCCGGACGCTCGCCGGGCGGATTCGCTTGACCCCGGTCGAGGTGTCGGCCGCCTTGAGCGCGCTGGCCGGCGCGCCGGTTCACCTGAAGCTCGAGCATCAGCAGATCACCGGCAGCTTCAAGCTGCGCGGCGCGACCAACGCGGTCCTGAACCTGAGCGAAGCGCAAAGAGCGCGCGGCGTGGTCGGTGTCTCGACTGGCAACCATGGGCGCGGGCTGGCTTACGCGTCGCGCGAGGCGGGGGTGCGCTGCATTATCTGCATGTCGGCCCTGGTTCCCAAGAACAAGGTCGATGGCATCGAGGCGCAGGGCGCGGAGGTGCGTATCGTCGGTCGCTCCCAAGATGACGCGCAGGAGGAGGTTGATCGCCTGGTTGCCGAGGAGGGCATGACCATGCTGCCGCCCTTCGACCACCCGGACATCATCGCCGGGCAGGGCACCCTGGGCCTCGAGATACTGGAGCAGGTGCCGGAGGTTGAGACCGTCGTCGTGCCGATCTCCGGCGGCGGGTTGATTTCCGGCGTGGCCGCCGCGCTCAAGGCGCTCAAGCCTGCCGTGCGCGTTGTCGGCGTCTCAATGGAGCGTGGCGCCGCCATGTACCAGTGCCAGAAGGCCGGCAAGCCGGTCGTCGTCGAGGAATTGGCAACGCTCGCCGACTCGCTCGGCGGTGGGATCGGTCTCGACAACCGCTACACCTTCGCGATGGTCCGCGACCTGGTCGACGATCTGGTGCTGGTCGGCGAGGCGGAGATCGCCGGGGCGATTCGCCACGCCTATTGGGAGGAGCGCCAGATCATCGAGGGCTCCGGCGCGGTCGGCATCGCCGCGCTCAAGGCCGGACGCATCGCCGATCCCGGCGCCACGGTGGTCGTGGTCAGTGGCGGCAACCTCGACATGGACCTGCACTATCGGATCATCGGCGGCGAGAACGTCGACGTGACCAAGGAGTAAGGCGGCGCGCATGCCCACGATCAAGATTCTGACCGAAGCCGACCTGCGTGCTGCCGTTCAGCTCGACCAAGGTGCAGTCGCGTGCGTCGAGGCCGCCTTCACCGCGCTAGCGACCAAGCAGGTCGTCATGCCACCGATCCTGCGGCTCGACATCTCGCAGCATAACGGCGAGGTCGACGTGAAGACCGCCTATGTGCCGGGGCTCGACAGCTTCGCGATCAAGATCTCGCCGGGCTTCTTCGACAATCCGAAATTGGGTCTTCCCAGCGTCAACGGCCTGATGGTGCTGTTTAGCGCCCGGACCGGGCTGGTCGAGGCGCTGTTGCTCGACAACGGTTATCTGACCGACGTGCGCACCGCCGCCGCAGGGGCGGTGGCCGCGAAGCATCTGGCACGCGCCGATGCGAAGAGCGCGGCGATCCTGGGCGCCGGCGTGCAGGCGCGGCTGCAGCTCAAGGCGCTGACCCTGGTGCGGCCGATCGCGCGCGCCCGCATCTGGGCGCGGCGGATGGACCAGGCCGCCGCGACGGCGGGGGCGACCTCGGCCGAGCTGGGCATCCCGGTGGAGCCGGCCGCAACCGCGGAGGACGCGGTGCGTGGCGCGGATATCATCGTCACCACGACGCCGGCGACCAAGCCGATCCTGATGGCCGCGTGGCTCGAGCCCGGCCAGCACGTCACCGCCATGGGCTCGGACGCCGAGCATAAGAATGAGCTCGATCCCGCGCTGGTGGCGCGCGCCGATCTCTACGTCGCCGATAGTTTGGCCCAGGTGCGCCGTCTGGGCGAGTTGCATCACGCCATCGGGGCGGGTGAGGTTCGGGCCGAGGCGGTATTCCCCGAGTTGGGGGCGGTTACGTCCGGCGCACATCCGGGCCGGCCATCGGCGACGGCGATTACGGTCGCCGATCTGACCGGCACCGGGGTCCAGGATACCGCGATCGCCACCCTGGCGCGCGAGCGGGCGATCGCCGCTGGCGCCGGCACCGACTTTGAATCGTAATGGGATCTGCGGAGACGCCGCCATGAATCAGGTCAAATTGAATTTCAGCCGCGATGAGTACGCTGAGCGGCTGGCCAAGGCCCGGGCGGCAATGGAGCGGGCCGGCCTGGACCTGTTGATCGTCTCCGACCCGTCGAATATGGCCTGGCTTACCGGCTATGACGGGTGGTCGTTCTACGTGCATCAATGCGTCCTCGTGCCGCCCGAAGGCGAGCCAGTCTGGTTCGGGCGCGGCCAGGACGCGAACGGCGCCAAGCGCACGGCTTACATCGGCCACGACCGGATCATCGGTTACCCGGACCATTACGTGCAGTCGACCGAGCGGCATCCCATGGACTACCTGTCGGGGATTATCGAGGAGCGTGGTTGGGCGAAAGGGCATGTCGGCGTCGAGATGGACAACTACTGGTTCTCCGCCGCCGCCTTCGCCTCGCTGCAAATGCATCTGTCAAACGCGCGCTTCAAGGATGCCACCGGCCTGGTCAACTGGCAGCGCGCGGTCAAATCCGAGCAAGAGCTCGACTATATGCGCCGAGCCGCGCGCATCGTCGAGGCCATGCACACGCGGATCGTCGAAAAGATCGAGCCGGGTATGCGCAAATGCGACCTGGTGGCGGAAATCTATGACGCCGGCATCCGGGGTGTCGACGGGTTCGGCGGCGACTATCCGGCGATCGTGCCGCTGCTGCCCTCCGGCGAGGACGCCTCCGCGCCGCATCTCACCTGGGACGACAAGCCGATGCGCACAGGGGAGGGCACGTTCTTCGAGATCGCCGGCTGCTACAAGCGCTATCACTGCCCACTGTCGCGCACGGTCTTTCTGGGCAAGCCGTCGCAGAAGTTTCTCGACGCCGAAAAGGCGGTACTCGAAGGCCTGGAGGCAGGGCTCGCCCAGGCCAAAGTCGGCAATGTCTGCGAGGATATCGCGAAGGCCTTTTTCGCGGTGCTAAAGACGCACGGCATCGTCAAAAACAACCGGGCCGGCTATCCCATCGGCATCAGCTATCCGCCCGACTGGGGCGAGCGCACCATGAGCCTGCGATCAGGCGACCGGACCGAATTGAAGGAAAACATGACCTTCCACTTCATGACCGGGCTCTGGCTCGAGGATTGGGGTATGGAGATCACCGAGAGCATCGTCATCGGAGCGAACGGCCCGGAATGCCTGGCTCGCGTGCCGCGCAAACTTATCATCAAGAATTGAGGTGAGGTGTGAGAGTCAGGCAGCCGATGAAAGCGAATCCGATCGCCGCGAGCGTCGATTATCTGAAGGACGGCGTGCAGCACGGCCATTTGCGCCTGCCCTATAGCCGCGACGATTCGGCCTGGGGCTCGATCATGATCCCGATCGCGGTAATCCGAAACGGCGACGGCCCGACCGCGCTACTCACCGGCGCGAACCATGGCGATGAGTACGAGGGGCCGATCGCCTTGTTCGATCTGGCCGCCGACCTGCGGCCCGAGGAGGTCACGGGCCGGGTCATCATCGTGCCGGCGATGAATTATCCGGCGTTCCGCGCCGCCACCCGCACCTCGCCGGTCGACAAGGGCAACTTGAACCGTGCCTTTCCCGGCCGTCCGGACGGGACCGTGACCGAGAAGATCGCCGACTATTTCCAGTGCACCCTGCTGCCCATGGCCGATGTCGTTCTCGACATTCACGCCGGCGGCAAGACCCTCGATTTCGTTCCCTTCGCCGCGGCCCACGTCCTGCCGGACAAGGAGCAGCAGGCCCGCTGTGTCGACGCGATGGAGGCGTTCAACGCGCCCTATTCGATGATGCAACTCGAGATTGACGCCGCCGGCATGTACGACACTGCGGCGGAGGAGATGGGCAAGGTCTTCGTCTCGACCGAGCTGGGTGGCGGCGGCACCGCGACCGGCCGCTCGGCAGCCATCGGCAAGAAAGGTGTACGGAACTTACTGATCCACGCCGGCATCCTGAATGGCGCGCCGGTCGTCGAGCCCTCGATCCGCCTCGACATGCCGTCGGCCGAGTGTTTTACATTCAGCGAGCACGATGGCCTGTTGGAGCCGTATGTCGACCTCGGTCAGGCGGTAGGAAAGGGCGACCTTCTGGCCCGAGTCTGGCCGATCGACCGTACCGGCCTACCGGCCGCCGATTATCGGGCCAAGATGGATGGCATCCTAGCAGCGCGGCATTTTCCGGGCCGCATCACCCTGGGCGATTGCCTGGCGGTGCTGGCCGTCAAAGTCGATTAGGCCCGGCCGGTGCGCACCGAGAGTCGCCGTGGGACCCGATGGAGACTCGCGAATCCCTGGGCGGAAACCCAGGCTCCGGCACTGTCAGATTAAAATTCTGGGCACTTTTTAATCGCCTAATAGTTGTGGAAAATCACTGGTTTTCTGCGCGCTTCATGGGCAGCCTAGAATCAC
>JGI24023J19991_10002508_pt1 | contig 13332 bp, 16 predicted proteins | sample Cruoilmetagenom1_FD_19991 | JGI IMG/M metagenome (IMG submission 19991)
TTCCTACCTTGGCAGGAATGACAACACTATTAAAATGACAACGATTAAACAAATCCACAATTAAACGATTAAACATTTTACATTAACATGGGAAGAGCATTTGAATTTAGAAAAGCACGAAAAATGAAGCGTTGGTCCGCTATGGCGAAGACTTTTACACGCATTGGTAAAGATATTGTAATGGCAGTAAAAGAAGGAGGTCCAAATCCCGAATCTAATTCACGTTTACGTGCCGTAATGCAAAATGCAAAGGCTGCCAACATGCCAAAGGAAAACGTTGAGCGTGCTATTAAAAAAGCCTCTGACAAAGACACCGCTGACTATAAAGAAGTACTTTTTGAAGGTTATGCTCCTCACGGAATTGCTGTTTTAGTAGAAACAGCAACTGACAACAACAACCGTACTGTTGCTAATGTTAGAGCTGCATTCAACAAATGTGATGGCACTTTTGGCACTTCAGGTTCTGTAGTATTTATGTTTGACCATACTTGTAATTTTACTGTTAAAAAAGAAGATATTACGATTGATATGGAAGAACTTGAATTAGAATTAATAGATTTTGATGTAGAAGAAATTTTTGATGATGAAGAAGGCATTATTATTTATGCTCCTTTTGAACAATTTGGTGCTATTCAATCCTTTTTTGAAAAAAACAATGTTGAAATTTTATCTTCCGGGTTTGAGAGGATACCTACCTCAACAAAAAAACTATCTGAAGAACATCAAGCTGATGTAGAAAAATTATTAGAAAAAATTGAAGAGGAAGATGATGTGCAACATGTATATCATTCTATGGAAATGTAGATTAGTACTCAGTTAGCAGTACATTTTAATTTGTTATAAACTAAAAACTAAAATATATGATTTTTTATGGCTCAAAAGGCGTACACCTTCATACTGAACAAGTAAGTGGAGTTAAATGTTCTCACTGTGAACAAACCTCATCACATACTGTCAGTATTTATGGAAAATATGCCCATATATATTGGATTCCCTTTTTCCCTTTAGGTAAAAAAGGTATTTCTGAATGCAATCATTGTAAGGCAACTTTTGAACCAAAAGAGATGAGTGAATCTTTAAAGTTAGCTCATAAAAATGTAAAAGGCAATGTAAAAACACCTATTTGGCATTGGTCAGGTATAGGTATTATAGCTGTAGTTATTGGTATTTCAGGTTTTTTAAGTGCTCAACATGATAAAGATGTGGTTACTTATATTGACAAACCTAAGGTAGGTGATGTTTATGAATTCAAACCAAATGAATATTACTCATTAGCAAAGGTAACTTCTGTAGATCAAGATTCTGTATATGTCATTTCAAATGATTACGAAACTGAAAAGCATTCAGATTTAAATACTATTGATAAAGCAAGTAATTACACTACTGAACCTTATGGAATTTCAAGAAAAAAAATAAAAGAATTATTCAAGTCAAAAGAAATTTTAGATGTCAATAGAGATTAATTTTTTATGAACATAAACTATACGTTAAACCAACTACCTCAAATTGCAGAACAAATTATCGATGAAGCTTCAAATAAAATCTTGTTGTTTTACGGTGAAATGGGTGTTGGGAAAACTACATTAATTAAAGAAATTGTAAAACAACTAGAAATTGATGACGTAGTTACTTCGCCAACATTTTCGTTGGTAAACGAGTATAAATCTCGTAAAGGAGAAATTATTTATCATTTTGATTTTTATCGTATTAACAGTGAAGAAGAGGCAATGGATATTGGTATTGATGAATATTTTGAAAGTAATCACTGGTGTTTAATTGAATGGCCAGAAAACATTAAAAATATAGTACCTTTAAATGCTGTAGAAATATACATTTCACTTAATGATGATAAAACTAGATCAATTCAAATAGAAGAAAAAGGAACACAAAACCTCAAACTTGAAACAGAAAAACCATGAGCAAACAATTTTCACCTTTTAGCAAAGAAGAATTAATGCCAAAACCAGAAATGCTTGAAGTAAAAAAGCAAAAAGGTGAATTATTTATTGGTATTCCAAAAGAAACACATTTACAAGAAAAACGAATTTGTTTAACACCAGATGCTGTTGCTGCTTTGACCAATCAAGGACATCGGATAATTATTGAAACTAAAGCAGGAGAAGGTGCAAATTATAGCGACAGTGATTACTCAGAAGCTGGAGCCAAAATTTCTTATGATGTTGAAGAAGCTTTTGGGTGTACTATTGTTTTAAAAGTAGAACCACCTTCTATAAAAGAAATAGAATATATCAATCCCCAAAGTGTCTTATTTTCTGCTTTACAATTAAAAACACAAAACAAAAAATACTTTGAAGCTTTAGCTAAAAAACGTATTACTGCCATTGCTTTCGACTTTATTTCTGATGAACATGGGGTATTTCCTGTAGTAAAATCTTTAAGTGAAATTGCGGGAATATCATCTGTCTTAATTGCTTCTGAGCTGATGGCAAAAAGCAGTAAAGGTAATGGTCTATTATTAGGTAATATTGGTGGCGTTGCTCCACCAGACGTAGTTATTTTAGGTGCAGGTACCGTTGGCGAATTTGCTGCCAGATCAGCCTTAGGGTTGGGAGCTCAAGTAAAAGTATTTGACAATTCTATTACCAAATTAAGAAGATTACAGCACAATTTAGGTGTCCCTATTTTCACCTCTACTATTCAACCAAAAACGTTGTCTAAAGCATTAATGCGATGCGATGTGGCTATTGGTGCGGTAAGAGGTAGAACTAGAACGCCCATTTTAGTAAATGATGATATGGTGCAACAAATGAAAGATGGTGCTATAATTGTTGATGTAAGTATTGATAGTGGTGGTTGTTTTGAAACTTCTGAAATCACCACACACAACAGTCCAACTTTTATAAAACACGGTGTTATTCATTATGGTGTACCCAATATACCCTCAAGATATTCAAGAACAGCTTCATTGTCAGTTAGTAATATTTTTACGCCTTATCTTTTAGAAATTGGAGAAGAAGGTGGTATAGAAAACACAGCAAGATTTGATAAAAGTCTGCAAAGAGGTATGTATTTTTACCATGGTATTTTAACCAATAAAACTGTAGGCGATTGGTTTGGCTTACCCTACAGAGATATCAACTTATTGATTTTTTAATTTATGGATCTTAAACGTCGTTTTTTCTTATTTGGCATCGGATTTTCTATTGGGATCGTTTTATTACTCTTTTTTTTAAACGGTAAAGAAGCTTCTTGTAATTATTTACCCAATGCTAGAATGTTAGAAATATTAAGAAGTAAACATAGAATTTATGCTGATGATGTATTACAATTAATGTCTGATAAAAAAATTGATTCTACTGCTATAATCAACTTATTACTAAAAGGTGATATTGATTTTTCTAAGAGTAAAGTACATCAAGAGCCTTGTCGTTATTATTGGATAGATGGCTATATACAAGAAAAAGAAACCTCAATTTATGTAGAAAATTGTGACACCATAGTTACTATTCAGCAAATTAATTTTGAATAATCCTATTTTTTATTTTCACATTTAATACAATTAATTTTTTAAAATATCATTATTAATTCTATATTTGCGTAATCAATTACGTAATTAATATTACACTTATGTTTTATACTAAAGTTGGAAAAATGGCATTAGGCAGCAGACTCCGTATGCTCAGTGAAAAAGTTACAGAAAGTGCAAAAGAAATCTATGAGCTCTATGATGTCGCCTTAAAGCCAAAATGGTTTCCTGTATTCTATGTTTTGTCACAAAACCAAGAAAAATCAATTACAGAAATAGCTGAAGAAATCGGACATTCACACCCTTCAGTAAGCAAAATTGCAAGTGAAATGTCTAAAGAAGGACTTATCATTGAGAAAAAAGATAAAAAAGATGGTAGAAGAAATATGATAACATTACATAAAAAAGGAAAACTACTCTCCACTAAAATAAAAGATCAATATACCGATGTAAATAGTGCAATTGAGCTTACTTTAAATCAGACACAGCATAACATCTGGTTGGCTATGGATGAGCTTGAATATTTACTGAGTCAAAAATCTTTAGTAGAAAGAGTAGTAAACGAGAGAAAAAAAAGAGAAACAAAAAAAGTAAAAATAATAACTTATTCTTCAAAATATCAAAAACAATTTAAACTATTAAACGAGGCGTGGATAACACAATATTTTAAAATTGAAGAAGCTGACAGCATAGCATTAAATAATCCGAAAGAATATATTTTAGATAAAGGTGGGCATATTCTAGTAGCCATGTATAATAACAAACCTGTTGGTGTCTGTGCTTTATTGAAAACAAATAATGATTGCGATTTTGAATTAGCTAAAATGGCTGTTTCTTCTCAAGTTCAGGGCATTGGTATAGGCTGGTTACTTGGCAATGCTATTATTAATAAAGCAAAATCATTACATGCAAAGAAAATATACTTAGAAAGTAATACTATTTTAAAGCCAGCTATAAAATTATATCAAAAACTTGGTTTTGAAAAAGTATCAGGATACCCTACTCCTTATGAAAGATGCAANATACAAATGGTTTTAAAACTAAATTAGTAATCAAGTTTTCTTTATAAAAATATTTTTATTATAATTCTCAGGATATTTACCAGAAATAGTTGCATAAAATTCTTGAATAACGGTCATGTCTTTTTCAAAATTTCCCGTAAGATGTATCAAATCACCAATACCAGCAATTTTTTTTGTGTAATCTAAAAACCCCAAAACAACAGGCACTTTAGCATTTAATGCAATATAGTAAAACCCTGTTTTCCATTTTTCTACATATTTCCGTGTNCCTTCTGCTGATAAGAGCAAAANCATTTTATCATGCTTTTCAAATAATTCGACAGAAAAATCGACCATATTATTATGTTTAGATCTATCTATACCAATACCNCCTAACCATCTAAAAAAGAAACCATGCAAACCTTTGGTATAACTATTTTTAATGATAAATCGAATTTTTATTTCTTCTTTCCAATAGACAGCAATGGCAAAAATTAAATCCCAATTTGTGGTATGAGGTGCAGCTATTGTTACACATTTATTTACTTTATATTCTTGTGGATAAACACATTTCCATCCAAAAATAACTAATACAAGACTACCAATAATTTTTTTCATCTAGTAGGTATTATATATTTGCAACAAGGTCTTCTCCATAGTTGCTTTTACTTCTTTTGAACTCACTTTATAATGGTTGTTCATATAACTAAAAATTAGAAATGTTCCTTTTTTAGTTATGATATATCCGCTTAAACAGTGATTGTTAGACAACGTTCCTGTTTTTGCATAAATATAAGGTTTATCCTTGGTTTTATATGATTTTTCTAGTGTACCAGACGCTCCTCCAACAGGAAAATAATTCAATAGTTTTTGAGTAGGAATCTCTAAATACATTTTTTCAAGAAGCTTCACCAAACTTTCTGGTGTAAACAAGTTATATCTAGACAAGCCTGAACCATCAACCCAACGTGGTTGTTGAGGCAAATCTTGTAAATAATGTTCAAGTGAATACTTAATTGCAGCACGTACACTATACATATCAGCCACCTCTTTACCTACTTGCAATAACAATTGCTCAGCGATAAAATTATCGCTTACTGTCAACATTTTCTTATAAATACTATCAGTATTTTGAGTGTAGATATACTTAAAATCTAACTCTTTTTGATTTGGTATAAGCGTTATATTTTTATGTAATTTATCACTTAATAAATTAACGACAAGACTATTAGAAGTTATAAAAGGTACTTCATAATCTTTTTGTCTATTTTTTTGAACATAAAACAAATTCTCTTTCCGTTGTCTTGAAACCAAAACAGAATCTAATCGTGTTATCTGAGTTTTAAAATAATGAGGAGTACTTTCTAGCATTCCATCAGACAAATTGTACTTTACTATATTTCCATAGATGGGAAATAAGCTTTTCTCTGGCATATAAGAATAAGCATAATCGTCCCATGCCCAGCCACTTCCATAAAGAGAATCATCAATATTGGCATCTAACACATAAATATCATCAGGTTCATTTTTTAAAAAGTCTAACACTTTTGTACTTTCAAAACTATATAAAAAAGTAGGATCTGCTGTACCTTTAATAATTAATGAATCGTTGGTTTTATAATATGCTAAACTTTTTATAGAGTCCTTAAAGGTTTTATATGCTGTGTAAAATGTAAATAATTTGGTATTTGAAGCAGGTGTAAAATAGTTAGCTCCGTTATGGTTTAGGATTTCTTTTTTAGTTTTGGGATTGTATAGTACAAAGCCATTAAAATAGGATGATGACTCATTATGTGCTTTCAACTCACGTTTAAATTTATTGGATGTACCACAAGAGCTAAGGGCGAATAATAAAACAAATAATACTATAAAACATCTCATCTATCAAAAGTATAAAATTTTAAAGTTTTGAAATTAATCATTTTTTTACTTCCAACCTGAAAATTATTAAAAAGAATAATTTGAATCAACTTTTAGATACTAATTCTTTGCCAAAAACGTTAAATTTTAAAACGAAACAAAATGAAATTTGAAAAAATTATTTTTTTAGTAGGTATTCTATTTTTAAGTTCTTGCTCAGAATTGCAACAAGTAGTAAATCAGATACCACAAGATGTTATTAGTAATACAGATATAGCTTCAGGGTTAAAACAAGCATTAGATAACGGTATTGACAAACAAGTAAAAAAACTAACTTTAGAAGATGGTTATTTTAAAAATGATTTGGTTAAGATTGGTTTACCTGAAGAGCTCTTAAAAGTTGATAAAGCATTGAGAGATATTGGTTTAGGTAATTTAGCAGATAAAGGCCTAAAAACATTAAATAGAGCAGCTGAAAGTGCTGTTCAAGAAGCAACACCTATTTTTGTTGAAGCTGTAAATGGCATTACCTTTAATGATGCTAAAAATATATTATTAGGGTCTGATCATGCTGCAACTCAATATTTACAAAGCGGGACTTCGAGTGCATTATATACTAAATTTAATCCTATAATTAAGAATTCGTTTACTAAGGTTGGTGCAGATAAAATTTGGTCAACTATTATTCAGAAATACAATACCATTCCATTTGTTAAAAAAGTGAATCCAGATCTAACAGACTATGTAACACAAGAAGCTTTAAAAGGAGTGTATACAATGATTGCTGTTGAAGAAAAAGAAATTAGAACTAAAATTTCTTCAAGAAGTACAGATTTATTGAAAAAAGTTTTTGCAATACAAGATTAAATTGTTAATCGAGAATTCGCATTATCGAAATTCTATTCTATAAAATACTCATCAGAAAACCCTATTAAATACAATTTTTCTTGTGCTCTAGTGAGTGCCGTATACAACCATCTAAAGTAAGAAAGACTTTGACCTTCTGGCAAGTAAGGTTGTTCAATAAAAACTGTTTTCCACTGACCACCTTGCGATTTATGACAAGTTACTGCATAAGAAAACTTAATTTGCAACGCGTTAAAGTATTTATTTTTTTTGATAGCTAATAATCTTTTATAAGATGATTTTTCATCTTCATAATCCTTTGCTACTTCTTGATATAATCTATTAGACTCTTCATAGGTTAGTGAAGGCGTAACACTTGTTAAAGTATCTAATAATACAACCGTATCAAAAGGTTTTTCATCAGGATAGTCTATCATTCTAACAGTTACCTCTGCAAATTTAAATCCGTAGAGATCTTTATAGCCAAAAATTCTTAAAATTTCACAAATATCACCATTGGCAATAAAACCTGCTTTAGAAGTATCATCTAACCAATAATAGTTGTTTTTCACAATCATAATATAATCACCAGCAGCAATTTCATTTTCTTGTCCGCGTATACTCACTCTAATTTGTTGATTGTACTGATTGGCTCTTTTATTTGAACGTACAATAAAAGTAGTATCCTCAACACCAATACTATCATAAGCAACCGTAATAGCATCTTGAATATCGTAACCATCCGTTAAACGGATAATATCAGGAAAATTTAAATCAAATTGAAAACCATCATAAATTCCACTATTTAATAAAAGACGTAATTCAGTTGCATTGGCTAAAATACCAGAATCTTGATGTTGACGCATCACTTCATCTAATTCAAGCTCTATAACTTTTTTATCATAATCATATACTAAGGTGTCTGCTTGTAAAGCAGGACTCAAATCTAACTTTACTGGAGGTAACTGTGCAGTATCACCCACAAAAATCAATTTACAATTTTTACCAGCATAGACATAAGAGAGTAAATCATCTAATAATGAACTTTGATCAAAAAAATTAGTATTTGCCTTACTATCAGGTATCATTGAAGCTTCATCAATAATGAAAAGTGTATTGGTATGTTTATTTTGTTGTAATGCAAAAGAAACACCACCATTTTTTGCTTTACGCGGATGGTAAATTTTCTTATGGATTGTAAAGGCTTTCTTATTAGAATAGTTGGCTATAACTTTGGCTGCTCTACCTGTTGGAGCTAACAAAACCGACTTCATACCAACTTGCCATAAATTATTCACTAACGTGCTCATTGTAGTCGTTTTACCTGTGCCTGCGTAGCCTTTTAGTAAAAACAACAGGTTTTTATCTTTATGAAAAATAAATGACGACAATTGGTCTAATAAAGTATTTTGAAGTTCGGTAGGCACGAACGGAAATTTACTTTTTAAAACTTTATAAAACTCTAAAGGGTCAGTAATCATTGGCTTCATTGATAAAAAACCAAAGGTACAAATTGATTTATCACTAAAGGTTTTTAACTTTAAAAAATTTTTGTAGATTTGCTGTATAACCATCACTAAACAAATTAATTTATAAGATGTATACTTTTCTAATTATCATTGCAGCAATTATAATAGTTAGCTTGCTTGCTTATTTAATTGTAAATAAAATTCCAAAAGGTGCAAGACCTGTAATATCCATTTTACTATGGTTGCTTATTGGCTTTCTCGGATACAGTATTTTTCAATCTATAATGGGGCCCATAAAATTTAATAAAGCTAAGACTTCTAGGTACGGAAAAGTAATTAAGAATTTAAAAATGATACGTGATGCTGAAGTTGCTCATAAAGAAGTTACGGGTAAGTTCACAAAAAACAAACAAGGTCTGATCAAATTCTTAGATACTGCAAAATTTGCAATAACTGAAGTGAAAAATATAGTTGTTGATGAAGATAAAGGTGGTGGTATTGTTATACAAGTTGAAAAAAGAATTGTAGATACCATTGGCTTTAAAGATGTAAGAGCTAGTTTTGCTGGTAGAGATTATAAAAGCATGTTTAATGTACCAGGTACAGATGCCGAATTTTCTTTAGAAACAGGTTTCGTTGAAAAACTTGAAGGTATTAAAGCTTCAGTATTTGAAGTCAAAGTTGACAAAGAAGTAGTTTTAAAAGGCTTAAACAAAGACTTAATCCGTCAAGAAAAAGAATCTCTTGGAGGTTCTGAGGTGAAAGGCGAATTTATTTCTGTTGGGTCTTTAGAAGATGTTAAAGTAAGTGGTAACTGGCCACCTTCATATGATACAGCCGAAGAAAAAGATAAGGACAAATAATTTAGATGTAAAACATCTAAAGAACAATCATTTATCCATCCAATTCAGTTTGGATGGATTTTCTTTTTGTATATTAAATAAAGAGAATTCTACTTTTATTGCTCTTTATGATTATCAGTTTAAAGAAGTCAATAATTCTCCTCAAAAATTGATAGAAAACATTTCTTCAATTTTTAAGAATGAAGAATTGCTTCAACAAAAGTACGCATCGGTTAATGTAGCACACATCAATGATTTATATAACTTAGTACCTAAACCGCTCTTTGATGAAAATAAGTTAAATGCTTATGTAAGCTATAATAACAAGGTTTATCCTCAAGATTATTTAGTTTTTGATGAAATTATAAATCAAGACATTATTTCAGTTTTCATCCCTTATGTAAACATCAATAACTTTCTATTAGACAAGTTTAATGGTTTTGATTTTATGCACAATTCTAAAATTTTAATTGAGAGCCTTTTATCTATTTACAAATACAGTGTAACACCTCACGTATTTGTACATATTGACAATCATCATTTTGAATTGATTGTTATTAAAAATAAAAAATTTCAATTGTATAACACTTTTAAATTTTCTACCAAAGAAGATTTTATTTATTATGTGTTATTTACTGCTGAGCAACTAAAATTAAATCCAGAAAAATTTGAGTTGGTAATGTTGGGTAATGTCCAAAAAGATGATGATTTATATAGCATCGCCTATAAATACATAAGAAATGTAAGCTTATTAGAGAACAGATCTAAATATAGTTTTGATAAAGCTTTTACTGAAACTGACAAACGGACTTACTACGCTATTTTAAATCAATATTAATGCGAATTATTTCTGGAAAACACAAAGGAAAACGTATTAGTGCTCCAAAAAAATTACCTGCTAGACCTACAACTGATTTTGCAAAAGAAGCCTTATTTAATATTTTAAATAACAATTATTACTTTGAAGAGTTGTCAGTTCTAGACCTATTTGCTGGTATTGGTAGCATCAGTTTTGAATTTGCTTCNAGAGGAGCTAAAGAAGTGATTAGNGTTGACCAACANTACAATTCTATAAAATTTATTAAGCAAACTTCTGATGCATTAGAATTGAGTATNAAAACTATAAAAAGTGATGTTTTTCCTTATTTAAATAAAGTAAAAAAACAACANGATATTATTTTTGCTGACCCTCCTTATGCATTTAGCAAAGAACAATTAGAAAAAATTACAACACTTATTTTTAAAAATGAATTGTTACTAAATGACGGGTTATTAATCATTGAACACACCCAGCATACTGACATGTCAGATGTACTTAATTATAGCTACTCAAAAAGATANGGAAGTAGTATGTTTAGTTTTTTTTGTCACAAAGTCTCAGAATAAATCATTACTGAATCCAATCTTTAAAATCGCGTACTCTTTCTCTACTCACAATAATTTCTTGAGATTTATAAGAGTTTAGTTTTATTTGCAACCTTGAATTTGTGTATGATATAATATCTTTTATGGCATTTATATTGACATAAAATTTACGGCTAGTTCTAAAAAAAATTTGTGGTGCAAGTTCTGGTTCTAATTGTTCTAAAGTTAAATCTATTGGATAATCTCTACCTTCGGTAGTATGTATATATGTGCCTTTATTTTCACTATAAAAGCATTCTATAGCTTCAATAGGTATCATTTTTAAATGTTGCCCTACTTTTACTGTAAATCGTTTTTTATAATCTCGCTCTATCGGATTTACCAATAATTTTTTAATATCGTCAAAATCAATAGAAATATTTTTATTTTCTGTAATTCGTTCGTTATACTTATGTATTGCATTTTCTAAATCTTCATTATCAATAGGTTTTAGTAAATAGTCAATACTATTTAATTTAAAGGCTTGTAAAGCATACTCATCATAAGCGGTAGTAAAAATAATAGCACTTTTAATCTCAATACTTTCAAAAATTTCAAAAGACAAACCGTCAGACAATTGAATGTCTAAAAAAATTAAATCAGGATGTTGATTCGCACTAAACCATTCAATAGATTCTTCAACGGAATGCAACATTGTCTTTGCTTCTATATCTAAGTTTTGCAACATTCTATTAAGTCTTCTTGCTGCGGGCTTTTCGTCTTCTATGATAATTATATTCATGGTTTATTTTAAATGTTGAATTCAAATTTGTGATTCTATAAAAATGTGTACAGATAGTTTATCAAACTGGATACTATAAACCTGAGTCGATTATTACTTCCATTGTTGTTTATCTTCATCCATAAACTCTTTAATTTTATGCTCTTCCCAATCTTTACCGAAAAATATATTTTGTCCAAAAACTCCCATAGCATGGAAAAAAATTCCTATTCCCCAAAAAAACCAAATTGCAAAAGTTCCAAAATCCCAAAAAGCATCTAAAAAAGTTTCACCACCAATAATATTTCTTATTATTTTACTGACACTCAAAAACATACAGACAACAAAATAAACTGCAAAATGCCAATAAAATCCTTTTATTTTCTCTACTTTTTTCTTCGCTCTTAAATAGCGTTCTTCTTCACTATAATTTTCCATAACTATTCCCATTGATTTGTATCATTTAATTGATCTTCTTTAATAAACTGATTTAGCTTTTCTTTTTCCCAACGTTTTATAAATGATAAATTTGGGCCAAAAACAACAATGGCATGTATTGCCAGACCTAAGCCCCATCCTAAAGGCGTAATAAAGGAACCTAAATTCCAAAAATTTCTTTTCACGTTATATCCATTATAAATAAGGATTAACAGCACTATATTCACAATAATATAAACACTTAAATGTATATAAAATGCTTTTAATTTATTTACCTGCTCTTTAGCTATTAAATAGCGTTCTTCTTTATTATAATCTTCCATAATATTCTTAGTTAAAATTATTCCCATTTATTGCTTTCATTACTATCTTGTTCCATAAACTCCTTCATTTTTTTATCTTCCCAAGATTTTCCAAAATATTTATCCTTACCAAAGACTTCATAGGCTTGAAAAGCCAAACCTACTGCCCAGCCAAACATTGGAAACCAAAACCATTGAAAGCCTGAATAGGTTTTTATATTGATAAAGATCAAAAAAGGTATTACAATTACATAAGCAACTAAACTACTATAAAAATCTTTTAATTTTTCTACTCTTTTTTTAGCTCTAATATAATTTGAATTGACTCTATTTGATGATTGTGTTCTCATAACTGATGATTGTTTTGTTAACATTGGCAATTGCACTATAAATGCCGATGGTGTTTTGTTAATATTTACTTTACGTTGGGTTAGCAAACTATAGCGTTGTTGTATATTTACTAAGCCTACTCCACTTCCCTTTTTTAGCACTTTCTTAACTTGTAGATTATTCTCTACAATTAAATTATCTCCACTTTCATAAATTTTAATTCTTAAAGGGTTAGAAGTATTTACAATATTGTGTTTGACTGCATTTTCTAATAGCAACTGCAAGGATAAGGGTACAACTTTAGCCTCTGAATTTGTTGCCTTCTCAGGTATTTCAAAAATAATACTATCTTCAAAACGCATTTTTAGTAGCCTGATATAAGTTTTGGCAAATTTTAATTCTTCATCTACCGATACCAATTCCTTATTTTTTTGTTCTAATACATAACGATACACTTTAGATAGCGAAGTTGTAAATTTCTGAGCTGCTTCAGTATTCTCATCTATCAAACTGGTCAATACATTTAAGCTATTGAATAAAAAATGAGGATCTAATTGATTTTTCAATGCATCAAACTGAGCAGATGCTGTCCCTGCAATAATTTTTTGTTCAGTAACTTTTTTCTTTTGCAA
>JGI24023J19991_10002513_pt1 | contig 13320 bp, 12 predicted proteins | sample Cruoilmetagenom1_FD_19991 | JGI IMG/M metagenome (IMG submission 19991)
CTAATCATCCTGAGGTCCATTATAACATAACAAAAGCTGGCTGTGCACTCGAAATCTATCCCGGAACAGTCTGGTGAAAACGCCTATTCACAGTATTTCCCCGGAGGGATGCCAGATCTTATCATTCAATTAGGCATTCGGGATCAGGCAACTGGCAATTGACTGGGGGTCTGTCGACATATTTAACGACCTCTGAACAAGAGGGGAGAGTCGGGTTTATACGTGTATCCCCCAGATATTAAAGGCCCCAAAGTTCGGGAATAGAGGGGGTTAATCAGAGCTTCCGTAATCCGATCCGTTCCGCCGGCATCGTCGGAAGGGCACAATCGGAATTCGAACATGAATAATCATTGGACCGCAACGTCGAGTGAAGCAACGCGGATTGTCCGCGAGACGGTCTTCACTCTTTAAGCTAAAGCTCAGTCAATCTCTCCCGTCCGGCGCGAAAAGTCCTGAGGGTAAATCGGTAAATGCCTATCTTTATCGGCTGATAGTAATTTGCTTTATGGGAGCGCATCAAGCAAGCCTTTCATTTGTGTATCGCAACAGGGTTGATAACAATATATTGCATCCCTATCCCAACGCTTAGCACTCAATTTTTGTCAAAACCTGTGATGTTCAGATATCGGATGAAAGCCAAATTGTCAACTCGGCATTTTCCTCTCAACTGAACCGGTGCCCAGTCAATTAGGGACGATCTTTATTTACGCCGCTCTTTCAGGGCTAAATCAAACTGAAGATTGATGGTTCCATGTGGGAGCGGCTTCCATCCGGGATCAATAGGTTTAGGTGTTCCTATATCGCGGCAAGATGCGGCTCCTACAACTGAATTCAATACATTTTAGTGCGGTCGCTTCAGAACTTTCAAGAGATCATCACACAGATTCAATCGTTAGAGCGTTCGGCCTGAGACAAATTGGACGGCGCCGAATTCCGCTTTGAGGACGGCGTCAAGAACATTTCCCGCCGTTTCCAGATTTAGATTCAGATCCCTGGTGGCCTGTTTGAGGGTCAGGGATGCCATTGTGAATTTGCCGCATACCTTTTCCAGGATCGCTTTGGAAGCACCACCCAATGATTGACATACAACTGCTTTTCTGCCTTATTAGTAAACTGTGCCACAAAGGGAAGAAGGTGTCTGACCAACAAATGCGGCAGATCGTTTTCAAACGCTATACTCAACGATAAAATTGGAATAGTGAGCGTAAGGGCTGATATTATCCGGGTGTTGAATTCAATTACTATATATTAAGGGTAGAACAATGGCTGCATATACTCAACGGGCAGGTGCGATGATAGTTATTGGCCTACTTTTGGCCAGTGTCTGCTACGGTATAGACACGAAAGTAGAGACGGCCGATACGACAAGCGCCTCCAATAAGCCCACCATTTCAGAAGATAGCGCCAAAATGGATTCGGACAAACCGGAAGAAACCGTTGCGTCATCCGGATTTTTTCCTGTTAAACAGCTGCATGGGGTTATTCGGGAAGAACGTACTAAAACCCTTTTGGAGATTGATAAAGAACGTAAAGCAACATTAGCTTATATGACCCGGGAACGGCGCGCTGTGGTGGAAGAACTGAAAACAGAACTAATTCGGATTACCGAGCTTCTGATGTCGGAGCGGAAGGCGACGGTAGTGGAGTTGGAAGCAACCGGAAACCAAATCGTCGAGAACGCCATACTCAAGAGCGAACGATTAATTGATCATTTTTTTGTCCGTGTGNTGCAATTGGCGATGATCATCATCCTGGTCTTCAGTATACTCGGTTTTATTGTCTTTCGCATAATAGCGAGAAGAAAAAGTCAATCTTGACCCTTGGTAGGTCGATCCTTATTTTAAGACTAGAACGGAGCAACGCAACGGGCACTCAGTTGCCCGACTGATCACAACCTCTTGATCAGCCTTTCGCCACCCCCTGCTCCGGTTTCCGTATTTTGTTATAATACAAACAGTTACAAACCCAGTTGACATGGCATATGCGTTGCTATACGCTATCATTGAGGTGTTTTCTGCGCTTATTGCTTTTCGCTGCCGGTCCCTTGCGCCCCTCACCCCAATACGCTTGTATCGCCAGCCTTTATGGCCATCCGGACACGTTAATCCGGGAGCCGGTGTCAACCAACCTGCAAAGGAGAATGAAAATGGCAACTTCGCCCAAAACCACCATCGGTATTTTAACCGGCGGGGGAGACGTCCCGGGTCTCAATCCCTGCATCAAACAACTGGTCCTCGACGCCCATCAGGTCGGCATGACGGTGCTGGGCATCCGCCGAGGGTGGGACGGACTGATGGCCTTCTCTTCGTCCGATCCCGATTCGCGGGTACGGCATATCATACCCCTTGACCCGAACCGGGTGCGAACCATCGACCGATCCGGAGGCACCATCCTGCACACCTCCCGAACCAATCCGTCCGCCGTGAGCCATAAGGACGCCCCGGAATTCCTCAAAGACAGCTTTGCATCGAAGAAGGATACGCTCGATTTTACCGATCATGTCCTGGACAACCTATCCAGCCTGGGCATCGATGTGTTGGTGGCCATCGGCGGCGACGACACCCTCTCCTTTGCCTTTCGGCTTCACCGTGAGGGATTCCCGGTCATCGCCATACCCAAAACCATGGACAATGACGTGACGGGAACGGACTACTGCATCGGGTTTTCCACGGCCGTAACCCGTAGTGTCAACTTCATCCATGCGCTACGCACCTCCAGCGGCTCCCACGAACGCATCGCCGTCGTGGAACTGTTCGGCCGGTATTGCGGAGAGACATCACTGGTGTCGGCCTACCTGGCCGGTGTGGAGCGCTGCGTCATCTCGGAAGTGCCCTTCAACATCGACACCCTCTGCAGATTTCTTGTGGCGGACAGGGAGAACAACCCCAGCCGCTACGCCATGATGACCATCAGCGAAGGCGCTGTCATGGAAGGTGGAGAGATGGCCCTTTCCGGTGAGGCAGATGCCTTCGGCCACCGAAAATTGGGGGGCATCGGGGCCGTCACGTCTGAGGCTGTTAAGAAGATCACGGGTATCGGGATCATTTTCCAGCCGCTGCTCTATCTCATGCGCAGCGGATCCCCCGATTCGCTGGACCTGATGGTGGCCTTTAACTATGCCAATATGGCTGTGGACCTGATCCGCAAAAAGAGTTTCGGTAAAATGGTGGCCCTTTCCGGGGGGCAGTACAGGGCGGTCGATATCTCCGTTGTCACCGGCGGGGCCAAGCGGGTTGATGTGGACGGGCTGTACGATGCCGACACCTACCGCCCCCGCATCCGCACCGTGCATGGAAAACCCATGTTCCTGTATTAAAGCAGGGTCGATCGGGAAAAAATCATCAACTGATATGGCGATTTTGTCACGGCGATGGGACACGGCATGTTCATCAACAATCTATTCAAACACTGGATGTATCAGCTCTTTGCACCGGGTGCGGTTCTCCGGAAAAAATATGAGGCGTATAAATCCCTGCTCAGCCACGACAAAAATGCCCACGAATTGATGGCCGAACTGGAAGAGATCTATTATCGGCAGATTCCCGTCGATTTCATGGTCATCCAAGAAAAGTACGAGGAGTTGTCCCGACATGTGGCGGCGATTATCCATCATCTTTCCCGCATCTGCCCCACTCGGTATAGGGCTCTCGGAGACTATTTCAAAAAACTCGACATGCTGGGCCGTCTCCTCGGGGCACACGGCTGATGGACATGTATCTCAAGGACGAATCGATGGTGGATGTTTACGCACAAGCATTTATGAACGGCAGATACCACTTCGCCACCGAGGATCTGAATGCCTGACACAGAGAACTTATGGCACCGGGCCAAAGCGCTTGAATTCAGCATCAAGTTGTGTCATATTTTTTACCGTGGGTAACGGGCTCGATGCGCTTCCGTCGATAACGATTGATGCCCTCGATAAGACCCTCTTGCTCAGATGTTCTACGCTGACGGTTTTGGGACAAGAAACGGGGAGCCGGCCGATTCGGCCACCCTCCCCCGATGTGATTCTGTTTTTTGTCTTTTTTAGTGACCTTTAAAAGCGAAACCAGAGAAAAGTATTAACTTTCTCATCGATCACCAATGTCCCCAATGCGGGGCACCGGCAGAACTCAGCGAAACGGACCGCCTGTTTCAGTGCGCGTATTGTAAGGTCAATTCCTATCTCATGGCGCAGGGCTATTTTCGCTATCTGCTGCCCCACCATGCGCCCGAGGGCGAGGATTTGGTGTACGTCCCCTACTGGCGGTTCAAGGGCATGGTTTTTTCCTGTCTGCCATCCGGTATCCAGACCCGATTTTTGGATGTCAGCCGACAGGCAGTGCCATCCCCGTTTTTTCCCGCATCCGTCGGTCTTCGCAGCCAGGCCATGAAGCTTCATTTTGTCAGCCCCGACGCCAAGGGGTGGTTCATCAAACCCACCCTGCCCTTTCGTCGGGTAATGGATACGTTTCTGACGCGTTTTAACCGTGGCATGCCCGGGCCGATACTTCACCAGTGCCACATCGGCGAGTCCTTGAGTCTGATTTACGCCCCTTTCTATATTGGGAAAAAAATAATCGATGCGGTGCTCAATCAACCGGTATCCGCAGAGCTGGATGAAACATTCGAATTAAACCAATTTAGCGGTGGCACAGTGGACTGGCGCATCCGTTTCATGCCAACCCTGTGTCCGAACTGCGGTTGGGACATGCAGGGGCGTCGGGACGCCTTGATCCTTTATTGCAAAAACTGCGAATCCATGTGGCAGGCCTTAAAACAGGGCATGACCCGAGTCAACGTGGCCCATATGCCGGGCGATGAGGATGAGAATACGGTTTATCTGCCCTTCTGGCGCATCAAGGCCGATGTCGTCGGCATGGCTTTTAACAATTTTGCCGACCTGGCCAAGGTGGCCAATCTTCCCAAAGTCGTCCAACCCGGGTGGAACCGTCTTCCCTTACACTTCTGGGGACCGGCCTTCAAGGTTAGGCCGCATAGTTTTCTGCGTTTAACCCGCCAAATCACCCTTGCCCAACCCCGTGATCATCTGGTGCCCCAGGCGCCCAAAGGGGCCATGCATTCGGTTAACCTGCCGATCTCCGAATCCATCGAAAGTCTTAAACTCAACCTGGCCGGCATCATCCGGCCCAATAAAGCGGTGGAAGCCCACATCGCTGAAATTCAGGTCACGCCCAGGCGCTACCTACTGGTTTATCTGCCCTTTGCGGTACACCACCACGACCTGATCCAAACGACTTTCAATGTCGCCATCAATCGGAAACAACTATCCTTGGCAGGCAATCTGTAATTCTCATCCCGCTGACCCCACCACCGTTTTGCGGATGGTTTTTCCCTTGAAACCACACCTTTTTCATGGTTGAATACAATTGAATTATCAAACAACTATCGTACCAATCACGGTCGGCATCATCCGATTCACCCAACCATAACTCATTTTTTCGCAATTACCGGGTGACGCACATCCAAGTCGACCGGTGGTGGCAATACCCTTCAGACCGGCTTGCCCGTCCAAATGGATGCCGCCTGTCGGTGTTTTCCGTAAACCAAAGGAGCGGACATGGCTACACATCCACCCAGTCAATTGCTACGGCGGTCCTTCGTTAAAAACGTCCTGCGTCGCCTGATCGCCTTGATCACGGTTGTCGGGTTGGTTTACGGCCTGATTGCGATGGTCTATGCCACCAAGACCATTTTTAAGGTCAAGATGAACTATGCGATGGTATTGGAGCGCTTCGGTGGAATCCGCCAGGCGGTCACGGATGTGGGCTGGCATGCCCGGTTGCCCTATTTCACCCGTATCGAGCAGGAGGTGCCGCTGATGAACCAGACGCTTCAGTTGGGCGGTACCCCGGCCCCCATGCGAATCATCTCCAAAGGCAACGTTGCCCTTTGGACCTCAGGAGTACTCACTTACCGGATCCGGAATCTGGACACGTGGGCCATCGAGAACCTGCGCCCCCTGGATTTGTTGCAGGGAGACTACGACGGCATCGTCAAGGACATTCTCCAGTCCCAGCAGGTGGACCGGCTGATCAGTGACCGTGAAACCATCAAAGAAGCGATATTTAGCGCACTGAAATCCCGCCCCATCAACATCGGCGGCCCGACTATCGAAGAAAAATACGGGGTGGAAGTTGTCAGCTTCGTACTCAAGGAGACCCGATTCGGAGACAAGCTGGTAGAGGCAACCGAAGAGAAAAAGCGACGGGAATTGATTGCCGAGGCCGACAATTACGCGGCGGACCAGGAAGCCAGCCGTATCCGCAAATTGTATGCCGCCTATCTGGACGGTATCCAGAACCTGCAAAATTCCCTGGGACGAGAAGATGGATCTTCAGACACCGCACTGCTTCAGTTCCTGACCCAGCAAAAATGGGCCACTGCATATGAGAAGCACCAGTTGGGACAGAACACCGTGGTCATTCAGAATACCCAAGGGAACGCGCCGGCAATCACCCTTCCCGCATTCAACGCCGCCAATCCGTCGGAGGGAGAAAAAGATGGCCAGACGGCTGACTAGAGAGATTACCTACGTCCAACTGACGGAAAACCGGATCCGTGAGATCGAAGACCTGGTGACCGCCTGGCCCCAGGAGACCAAAGCGTTCATGCGTGCCCGCCTCAATCAGTACCGACCGCCCAGGGGGCTGATCAACAGTGTCCTGGAAACATTCCTTTCCTATTTCATGGAAGCACCTGAAAAAAATTTCAACGTCCTTAAAGATCCGGACATCCTCACGGACTGGAAAAAACGATTTGAGATTTCGGGTCACACCAACCCTCAGGACGCCTGGAACAAGATACTGGAAAAGGAGGTATCCGCCAAAGACTACCGTTATCTGATCTCTTTGTTGGACAAGGAACTGGTGGATGTCCATATCCCCGTCGAGCTCCATGACATGTTTGAAAAAGTGTATCGCGCCCACCTGCGGAAAGAGTATATTTCGGACACCGGCGTCCCCAAAGCGTCGCTGCTCCTTTTTGTCGGCCCGTCCGGAAGCGGCAAGACCTCCACCGTGACCCAGGCCATCGAATGGATCATCTTCGGCAATGACGTGCTGCCCGAAACGGATCTTCATAAAAAAAAAGAGGACGTGCTCGCCGGCGAGCCGTTTTGGAAAACCATTGAAGAGATCGATCCCACGCTGGCCATCGAAATATCCCGGCGAAAAAAAGTGAAGTTTTACAACCGGCTCTCCAGAATCCCGCTGGTACGGCTGATCCTGAAAAAAAAGATCGGACAAAGTCTCTCCAAGCTTCAGGAACAGGGGATCTGGATTGACTATGCCGTCGTCACCCCCAATGATTTCCAGACCGCCCTTGCCGGTGAACCCGGCAATTATTTTAAAAAATCCCTGGGTGATCCGCGAAAAACATCCATCCGGCATATCGAAGAAGCCCACAGCGCTTTCGGCAAAGCCACCGGCCGCGACTCCGGCGTAACCCGTCAGCAGCGCACCCTGGTGGACACCTCCAATATCGTCCTGGATGAGATCATCAGCGGGAAACGGGATTGCCTGCTCATCGCCACGACGGACCAGCCCGAACGCTTCGATGCCGCCGTCTACCGTCGGTTTCTGGAAAAAGGCCGCATCATCGACATTTCCGACTACTGGACCAACCCGGAAAACCTGAAGGAAGTGGTACGCCTGGAACTGCTGCGAAACGATATCCAGGTGTTGTCGGAGCAGAACGAAAACAATTACGAAACATCCAGATGCCTGACGCCGGACGGCGTGTCGGCAACGGTGGACAAGCTCTATTCGATTTTTAAGGAGCGCACCTTGAAGGTCATTCCCTCCTACGTGCGCAAACTGATCCACTCCATCATCCAGATCAAGGGGAACTTTATCCCCACCTACCTGGATGACNCTATGCTGGTGAGGAAGGCCTTCGAACTGGTGGCCCAGAATTCCTATGGCGATCTTTACAAGAAGGTGGTCAGCCGTATGGATCGGGATATCAAATGGGAAGCATACGTGGGAAGCATCAAGGATATCTTTTCGGAGATGACCAATAATTGCCTGTATTATAATGTCAGCGAGGAGAAAGGCGTGGTGCTCAATGGCCCACCGGGAAGCGGAAAAACTTTTCTGGTTCGCACCTGGCTCAGTGAGAACACCGATGTCCACGATATCGCCACCAGTGCCAGCGCCCTTCAAGACCCGTCCAACCCCGTCGACGGCGCCGTGGACAACCTGGAAAAGGTATACGACATCGCCAAAATGATTGCCCCGGCAGTGGTTTTCTTCGACGAAGGGGATGCCCTGGCACCCAAACGCAGCAGCACCGGCGGCAATCCGTCGGATAAACTGACCAACAAATTCTTAAATCTCATCGATGGTGAAACACCGTTACACAAAGTGTTCACCGTACTCACCACCAACCGGCTGGACATTCTGGATCCGGCCCTGATCCGGTCCAAGCGCCTCAAGGTGTTGGAAATCAAAGGCCTGTTGAAAAAAGCAGATATCGTTAGGATTGTGGAGAACGCTCTGGAGGAGATTCCCCTGTCGGCGGATATTAACACCCACAGCATCGTGGAGGCGGCAAAGGGGGTCTGCAATACACCGGCAGATTATGCCGCCTTTGTCGAAAAGGCCAGATCGCTGAGGAATACGGAATTCGAAGTGCTCATTCGCTTTCGTCAGATTCGCCAGGATCCGCTGAAGGACCGGGAAAATTTTGTCAAATTCAACTATAAGACCCTCATGGGGATCTTAGAGGCGTTCGATCATCAAAACCAGCTGAAGACGACCGTTCGGGGGGGGCCCCACCGGTTTATAGAACATTCCGAAGCGATTATTAAATTGCTGGCGCCGATACGGCGGTCAGACGACTATCCCATGGTCGCAAGCCACCTCAAATCGGCCCGCCATGAGATATCGGAAAGTCCCACCCAAAAAGGCAAGGTGGTGCTCGATGAGTTTCTGGAGGCGGAGCTGAGCCAGGAACCGCAAGTGGGGTTCATCATTGGCGTGGGAGCCAACGATGTCACCGGCGTTCTTTTGCCCATCGCCACCAGCCTGACCTACGGCCTGTCGTCGGAAAAGGTGATGGTCACCGGTGCCGTGTCATCGTCGTCGTCGGCCGGTGCCCAGATGGAGATGGCGGTCCAGATGACCCAGCAGAGCGCCCATGAGGCGCTGACCATGGTCAAGAATTATCTTCAGGAGATGAACCCCAAGGTCAGCGCCGCGCGTCTGCTGGGCGAGTTTTTAGACAAGTATACCCTCCACCATCAGTTGCTTTCCGCTTCATACAGTGTGGGCGGACCGTCCGCGGGCTACGCCCTGGCCATCAACACCCTGTCGGCGCTGATTAACATCCCGGTGTGCCATGACTTCGGCATTACCGGTGCGCCCTGGACCAAAGGGGTCAAACGCGGCGAAGTGGGCGGATCGGTCATCATTGGCGGCCAGCGCAAAAAAACGGAAAAGGTGCTCATGTACCTGCGCCGGATGTACATGCCCCTGAAAAATTACATGGATCTGGAACCCGAATTTCTGGTCAACTACTGGAGCCAGGACAAGGATATATTAGGGGTAACCCATTTCGGCGATCTGGTTCCGGAGGTGATCTGTCCGGATCCTGAATATGAACAGATGATCCAGGAGCTCATTGCTATCCGGATCCGCTACAAGGTGGATAAATACCAGGGGCAACAACTCGATGTGGCGATAAAAGAGGAGATTTTAAGAAAAAAAGAAACTCTGAAAATGCGTGCGGAAAAAGAGATTAAAAACCGGATGATTGCCCTGCGCCGCTACCTACGAAGCCCGTCAAAAGACCCCCATCTCTCCCTGGAAGAGATTTTTCGCCAACATGAATCCTCGTTGACCCTGTGGACAGATCCGGTCAAGCGCCTGATTCAAAAAGTGCGTTCCCGAAAGAAAAACAGTCGGCGCCGAGAACAATGATAAAGCGGTGGCCCCATGGAAGGGATTCAGATGGTCGAGGCGTCGATCATGCGCCCCTCGACCACACGGCAAATGATCTGATCGAGGGTCTCAGGCACGTGTTCCACGGGGGCCTTGACCGCCATGAAATCCGCCCGCATGCCCGGGGCGATTTTACCCCTTCCGGATAACCCCATGAGCAGGGCGCCGTTTCGACTGGCGCATCGAATGGCACCCTCCACGCTGAAGCCCGCAGATACGAAGAGCTGGAGTTCCGCTTTGACGGAAAATCCGTGATGCACGCCCGGACTTCCGGCATCGGTTCCCAGTGCAAGGGTCACCCCCAACTCCCGGGCGGTATCCATCTGTGCCAGTTGGTGTTCCAGGTTTTTTCCGGTCACATCGGCAAACGACGAATCGCTGCGGTGCCCCTGGCTTTTCAGGTAATCGACGTAGGCTTTCATGGTCACGGCCGTGGGCACCCAGACCACGCCGGTATCAGCCATGCGGCGCATGTTTTCCCTGCCCATGAAAAAACCATGCTCGATGCTGTCGCATCCGGCATCGACAGCCAGTTTCACCGGCAGGTGGCCATTGGCATGGACCATGGTGGGCTGGCCGCGTTTTCTGGCTGCCGCGACAGCCGCTGTCAGCTCGTCTTCATCAAACTGGGGCGCAGATTCCACGCCGTATTGGGTCAGGCTGTTGAGTCCGGAATTGACTATTTTCAGGTGATCCCGCCGGGTATCCGTTTCGAAGGCACTCTGGGTCAAGGTCATACCGTCTTCCACCGGGACTCCGATCAGTTTGCCGTAGCGGCCTGGTGCGTAGCGGGCGCGACCCGCCGAAGCGAAAGTCACCATCGTCGGAGAATGATTGGCCATCTCCCCTTTGTAACGCAGGGTGTCGCCATTGTGGTCCCCGCCATCGCGAACGGCCAGTACACCGCAGGCCAGGTGCCGGCGCAGATGTTCTGCGATGGTTTCCCGTCGGTCCGTAAATGTGCTGTTCAGCTGCTTCCGGCGCTTGGATGGCTTGGTCGTACCGGACATTACCAAATGAACGTGGCTGTCGATCAGTGCGGGAAATGCCGTGCAATCCGATAGATCGACGGAAGCAATCCCTTGCGCTTGCGGATCATTGGCATCCAGAATTCGCTGGATCCGGCCCGCGTTAATGGTGACCATCCGGTTCCGGACAGCCGGTTTACCGCTCCCATCGATAAGCCATCCCACATGATACGCGGTAGTCGTTGAAGTCATGGTCTATAGGTTGCCTGATGAAAAACGCTGTATTAGGGACGAATGGATCTTATTCTTTTTGTCATAACAATCGACAATCGCTTCGATCCACCACTATCGTCCTTCTTATAACCGACCCGCCTCTGGACTGCAACCTCCGGCGTACGGGTCACAGTAAGAAATAGATCCTCTTGGTGATTCAGGTGACGGCAGTGATCACCGTTCAGCGCTGACGCACGAATATTAAGACTCAATGATATCATTGATCCCGGCCGTCATATTAGTCATCGTCGAGGCTTCACTGGAGCCGTGGATTTGTCCCCACGATCCCGTCCGAACCGATCTGGCTTTCAGGCTGGCCCCGCCTTCATGGCAGTACCCGTTGGGCAACGATACATTGGGCCGGTGTCTGCTATCGCGAATACTATTCGGGACTCGGGCATCCATCGGGTTGGGTGCAGCCGTGGTGATCATCTCCTGCCTTTTTGGCGTTTGGATCGGGTTGATTGCCGGTTACGCCGGCGGATACGTCGATGAATGCCTCATGCGCATTACCGATGTTTTTTTCGCATTTCCTGAAATTGTAGCCGCCATGGCGGTGGCCGGTCTGCTGGGACCGGGAACAGTCAATCTCTTGCTTGCGCTTTCGGTTACCAGCTGGATGCGATACGCCCGAGTGGTCAGAGGTATCACCCTTTCGGCGAGAGAACGCGACTACGTTAAAGCCGCTCAACTGGCGGGCGTTTCCAGATCGGCCATCATCCGATCCCATCTCCTGCCGGCCGCCACAACCTCGATTGCCGTTCTGGCCACGGTCGGTCTTGGCAAGGCCGTATTGGCCGTGTCCGCCTTGGGGTTTCTTGGATTCGGTGTACAACCGCCCCATGTGGAATGGGGCATGCTGCTCATGGAAGGCAAAGATTACATTCTGAGCGCACCGCATCTTTCCATCTTCCCGGGATTGGCCGTCATGGTGGCGGTTCTTTCCTTCAACATCATCGGAGACAATCTCGGGAATGTCGAGAACCGCGCAAGGCATCTGGTTTCCAAGAAATTCCAATCTGATCGGATGTAACGAAATGTTTTCAACCGGAGTCGGTGGCAAAAGGGAATCTCTATTGAAATGGTCACGATCAGAATGTGGTAAGATTGCAGGGTCGAGCCAAACTGGATCACCAACGGTTTACCGGTGCTGATGGCCTGAATCTCCGGATCAGGTCCCAATGTTGCGTAAACAATATTTGAAAATATAGCTAACTTTTAGGTATCATAAGAAGATGTTTCTTGACAGCCCAATGTGATCATAATAATTTTAAGCGACCATGGCTAAAACCCAAGTGCCACAGGATCCATCGATGATTACTTTCCACGGTGCAACAGATGTGGGCAATGTCCGCACCAACAATGAGGATGTGTTTCATATCTGCGATGCATACCATTACTGCCTGGTTGCTGATGGTATGGGGGGCGCTGCCGCCGGGGAGGTGGCCAGCCAAATTTTTGCGGATACGGCCAAAGCGGTGTTTGCCGGTCACGACGGCCTGTCTGAAGAGAACACCATCGCCCGGGTGCAGACCACCTTCAAGCTGGCTAACGAAAAAATTCTCAAGCATGTCGAGCGCAATCCCTACCATCAGGGAATGGGTTGTACCGCCGAGTTGTTGGCCTTTTCCCAGGAGAGTTTCATCATCGGCCATGTGGGTGATTCCAGAACCTACCGACTGAAAAACAACACGCTCAAACTTCTGACCAAAGACCATTCGCTGGTTCAAAAAAAAATTGACCAGGGGCTCATTACCCCGAAAGAAGCCCGGCGACACGCCATGCGAAACGTCATCCTCAGGGCCGTTGGCGTCGACGATGAAGTTGCCTTGGATGTTCTGAAAGGAAAGAAAAAACCGGCCGATCTGTTCCTGCTTTGCAGTGACGGGCTGACCGATATGGTCGAAGAGTCCGATGTGTCGGCCGCATTGTGCGCTGAAGGAACCTTGGATGAAAAATCCGAGGCCTTGATTCAACTGGCCAAAGGGGCCGGCGGAAAAGACAACGTGACCGTTGTTTTGTCTGTCATTGTTTAGGATCGTGAACTTTATAAAGTGAACCCAATTACTTGTCTATCCATCCGTTTTCTGCGTTACATCAACGGCCACATACAACCAGTATGCAACCGTTGA
>JGI24023J19991_10002516_pt1 | contig 13310 bp, 11 predicted proteins | sample Cruoilmetagenom1_FD_19991 | JGI IMG/M metagenome (IMG submission 19991)
AGCCAGGCAATCACCGCATCGGCGACTTTCTCCTGGTCGGGTCCCTGGGGTATGTTGTGGCCGCATTTTGTTACAACAAGTGTGGCGGACAGGCCTGATGGCAGTCTTTTTTCCAGCAGCTTCAGAACTTTGGCGGGAACCGTCATATCTTCTGAAGAAACGACAGCCATTACCGGGGTTCTGATGCCGCCGAGATGTTTTAGAACTTCACTCTGGAGCAGGGAGAGCTGGGCGGCAGACTTCAGATCCCGGTAAGCCCAGTAACGCCTTCCGTGTTCCCTCCTCTCCTCGCTGTCCTCGTCTTTCGGTTCCCATCCAGTCTTCATTTTAGGAAGCACTCCGGCCAGGGGCCGCAAAAGCGGAAGGAACCGCATCGATTTATGGGAAGTAATCAGAGCCGGGGCCAGAAGCACCGTTTTTTCGCTCTTCACCATTCTTGCCAGCTCCAGGGCCAGCAGCCCCCCCATCGAGTATCCGAGTATAGATACCGTTTTGTATCGGGAACGGAGATCTTCCCAGGTATCAATTGCCCGGCGCATCCAGTCTCTCCGGGAGGTGTTCGACAAATCGTCCATATCCGTTCCCGCCCCGGGGAGCCGGGGAACAGAAACAGCGAAACCGGCAGCGGCCAGACGGCCGGCCAGATACCTCAGGTCTGAGGGGCCTCCGGTGTAACCGTGGAGGGCGAGAACCGCCCCCCGGGCGTCTTCCAGGTGAATCTCAAAAGGCAGGGATGATGGCATTGTAGCCCTGAGACCCGCCTTCCTGAAGCCGTCTTTTCGCCGGGAGAGTTCATTTCTTTTCATTTCAAACCGTAAAGAACCCTTCCCTGTCGACAGGCAATAATTTATTCACCACCGGACGCTTGATTTTCCGGGTGGAGGTGGTGGGCATGGCCTCCTCAAGGATGCGGATGCGATCGATGCGCTTGTAGACCAGAAGTTCCCGGTTCACGGCTTTCACAGCCTGAATCAGATCCTTCCTTATTGCCTCGCTTTCAAAAGTTCCCAGGCTTTCATAATGCTCCCGGCTGGGGAAAATAAGAGCTTCAATTCCTTCAGCCCTGGTAACTTCATCCGCCAGGTACCCGCGGATCATAATCTGATCGATCTGGTGATAGAGCTGAAAATGATCCTCCACCTCTTCAGGGAAGATATTTTTCCCCCCCTGGGAGACGATGAGATTCTTACTCCTTCCGGTGAGGTAGAGGTAGTTTTCTTTATCCAGGTATCCTAAATCACCGGTGTGCAGCCAGCCCTCATCGTCGAAGAGTTCGGCAGTGGCCTCCTCGTTCTTCCAGTAGCCCTTACAGCAGATGGGGCCCTTGATTACCACTTCACCGATTCCTTCCCCGTCGGTATTATGAATCTCCATTTCAATCAGGGGAAAAACCTTTCCCACCGAGCTGAGTTTGAAGGCATGGGCGGGGTTCAAAGTGGATATGGGAGCTGTTTCTGTCATGCCGTAACCCTGGACGAAATCCAGACCCAGTTCCTGGTACCGGCGTACCGTTTCCGGCGCCAGAGGTCCCCCACCTGAAATCAGATACTTCAGATTGTACAGATTGGCCTTTTTCAACAGGATATTGCCGAAAAGTTTTTTACCAATATTCACCTTGAAGGCAATCTTGAAAAAACCGCTCACCCGCATCAGCAGACCCACCAGCAGATGGGAGAATAAACCCTTGGCCCGCACCTTCTTCATCATGCCCTTGAGAATCTTGTTGTAGAGCAGGGGGATGCCCATGAAGATGGTTACCCCGCCGAACTCCAGATCTTTCATGATTTTATCAATCACTATCGCCGGGGCGAACACAATTTCGCTGGCATGTTTGATGCCCTCCAGAAAAACCGCTGTCATGCAGTAGCTGTGGTGCAGGGGCAGCAGGGCATACCATACATCGCTCTGATCGGCCTTGAGAAAGTCGTGATGACAGGCCTGATAAACATCGGTGATGAAGTTTTTATGGGTAAGCATCACCCCTTTTTCCATTCCGGTGGTTCCCGATGTGAAAAGTATGGCGGCCAGGTCGTCTTCCCCGGTTTCCGGAAAATCGGCTTTTTTCCCGGTGGGAAGTTCGGTAATAAAGTGGCCTATACCTCGGGAAAGACTGATTTTATGTTTGATTCCAGAGCCTTTACCCCCGAGAACATCATGTTTGTCCCCGTCGGCTATGAGGAATCGGGCTTCGACAAAGGCGATGAGCTTTTCAGCGGTTTTGTCTTCCATCTGGGCGTCCATGGGGACAATTACACCCCCTGCTTCCAATGCGGCAAGATATCCCAGGGCCCACCCGGGGGAGTTTTTCCCGATTAAAACCACCCGCTCGCCTTTTTTCAGGCCCTTGCCAACCAGCCAGGATGCGATGTTTTTAACGTATTCCAGTGCTTCCCGGTAGGTTATCCGGACTTCTTCCGGGGAGAATTGTGTGAAGGCGGTCTGCTCGGGGTAGAGGTGGGCGGAGAGGTGAAACTGTTCGGGGATGGTGGGCCATTCACCTTTGATGAATTCTCCGCGGTAGTCTTCCAGTATGTCCCAGGAGTTGATTTCTGCTTTCTTTTTTGCCATTTAAGGGGGCTCCTCTGGTTTTCAGTATACTTGAAAATGACCTCTGCCGCCGGGTCTCTTTACGCTTTTCGCCTGGTAGTGAGCAGACCGCAGGCTGCATCGATATCCAGTCCCCGGCTCCGGCGAACCGTTGCAATTACCCCCCGGTGGTTCAGATCGTCCCGGAAGCCTGCAATGCGCCCGGGAGGGCTCGGCGTTCCGGGGAAGTCGGGAATGGGGTGGTAGGGTATCAGATTTACCCGGGCTCCCAGGCCTTCCAGGATTCGGGCCAGTTCCCGGGAATGCCGGGAGGAGTCGTTCACCCCGTCTATCATCAGGTACTCGATAGTGAGCCGTCGGCGGCCAAGATCGGCCTGTCGCAGGAAATCCAGTACTTCGATAATCGGGTAGCGGCGTTCGTAGGGAATCAATTCGGCCCTTTCGTCGGGGAAGGGGGAATGGAGGCTTATTGCCAGGCGGCATTCGCTGGCCTGAAGCAGCTCATCCAGGCTCTCGAGTATCCCTATAGTGGAAACGGTAACTTTTTTCGGGCTGAAACCGAAGCCCCAGTCTGCTGTCAGGATTTCCAGGGTTGGAAGCACCCCTTTCAAGTTGTCCAGGGGCTCTCCCATGCCCATGAATACGAAATGGGTAACCTCTTCGCTCTCCGGGAGGGAACGGTACTGGTTGAGTATCTCACCGGCACTCAGGTTGCCCTGAAAACCCTGACGGGCGGTCATGCAGAATTTACAGCCCCGGCGGCAGCCGATCTGGGTGGAGACACAGAGGGTTCCCCGTTTTTCTTCGGGAATCCAGGCAGTTTCCACGGAATGACCGGACTGACTGAAGAGGTATTTTTTTGTACCGTCGTTGGAAACGGCGACAGAAGAGGGCTGGACAACGCCGATTTCGTAGTTCTTCGAGAGACGATCCCGGGTGGTTTTAGAGAGATTTGTCATCTCCTCGAAGGAGGAAGAGCGGTGCTTGTAGAGCCATTCGGCTACTTGCCGGGGGGCAAAAGAGGGCAGGCCGAGCTCTGAAGTTACAGTTTTGAGTTCTTCCAGGGTTAATCCGAAGAGAGCCGGTTTTGCCATGTTGTCTTCCTTACTAGCGGAATTTAGGTTTTCAGGAGAGCGGGGTCAAGGGGTGGTGTCCCGGCTTTGCCTTCTAAAGTCGGCGGATGAGGGTGTCGGGGTTATCCGGCATGGCGCCGGCAGCCTTGATATCTGCGATGAAACGTTTGGCATCCTGAGGATAGCCGGCGGTGGGACGGATGCCCGGAACTCTTTTTACCCACCAGCTGTTGAAGAGCTTCATGGCGGACTCCCGGATGTACTTGGCGAACATCGAGGCCAGGGCGGTTTCCATACGGATTCCATCGGCCCCCACCAGGAATTCAATGTGCCGGTTTCCTGCGGTGTAAGCCGAGCGTTTCGGGCCTTCTTCCAGGGCTCTTAAGGGAGCGCCTGGCAAGATATCATTGAGCCATTCTCCGTAGTAGCGGCGGCCGCCCTGACGGTCGACAGTGATGCGCCTCTCATCACTGTTGCCGAGAGCTTCTTTCAGGAGCGGGGTGATGATGGATCTTATCCCGCCTCCCTTGCCGCTGTGAGCTGTGATTTCCCGGTTGAATGCCCCGGCAGGGACAAAACGCAGGGAGGGGAGGTGGAAGCTGATACCCAGCTTGTCCAGAGCAGCTTTCAGGTTGGTCTGAGAGTCTTTGGCGTCAGCATTCCAGGGAATGGAAAAATCTTCAGCCCCGGCAAGCCAGGGAGTGCTTTTGAGAGCTTTGATGTCGGATTGGGGGGAGAGGGCCGACAGGAGGTCAGTTAAAGAGCATGGCAGAGAAAAACCGGCAGCTACCAGAAACGCTGTAACTCCGGCATCCAGGGTTTTAATGCCGGTGGATTGAGAGTAGAGAACTTTGCTGTCCGCCACGGCAATCCGGCCGGGGATATTTTTTGTCTGAGAAATCGAATCCGCGAGTAGGTCGTAGAGTTCGGGTGCGTCAGTCTGAGGTACATGTGCAGGGATGGAAAAGGTGGTTAGGCAGACACAGAATGGTCCCAAGATGGGACCGAGAGCGGCTTCATCCAGCCCCAAACGCAGCATTTTTTATCCCCGGAAGAGGCGATAACCCATGGGGGGCAGGGCCACGTGAATCTCGGGACTGTTGAAAATCGTGCTGTCTCCTGCGGAAAGTGCGGTAGAGACACCAAGATTTATTTTCATATCATCCCTGGCCAGCCGGACTTCCTTTTTTCGGTTGGAGAAGTTGAATAGACCCACCCAACCGGTGCTGTTGCGGACTACCAGAGGCTGGTTACTCCCCCCGCCGATGCCTGGAACGATACTGAGCTTTCCTTTACGGCATTTGTGAAAGAGTTCCAGAAAATCTGTAATTGAGCTCCCGACGTTGTTTTTTATGGTTCGTGGATCTCCGGTGAATGTTACCAATCCCGAAGACAGAATTACCGCAGTCTTGAGAGATTGTGTTGATAAATCACAATCCTGTTGAAAGAGACTCATAGGGAGCATACCCGAGGCGTTAATCCAGGTGGATTCATTCCAATATGAACTGTGCAGCAGGGCGGAGGTTACAGACATCAGAGCAAGGCGTTTTTTTCGGGAACCGTTGGTGGTAATAATCCCGGGGGTAAGTACTCTGGCATCCCAGATACCCGGAGTTGTTATCCGCGGGAGGCCGCTGGCAAGGATGAGAACCTTGTTCCCCAGGGTTCCCCGGATTGCTTCTGCCGTTATTTTTAACAATGTACTTTCGCTTAGTTTGTTATCATTACGTAATCCGGGAACGACGGCGGCATTTATCCGCTCCAGAGAGTAAGCTCTGAAACCCCATTGGTCGCGCATGATGGTAAAGGTTCGTTTGAGATGTTTAATCACATCTTCTCTGGTAACATCAAGGACGTATAGAGATTCTTTTTCCCCGCAATATCCGGGAACTGTAACCGGCAATCCATTAGACGTTTTAACAAGCCATTCCCGGTATTCATCTGCAAGTATGGATTTTTTTGACACAAGAAGGGGAGCGAATCTCAGCCCCGGAGTCATACTCTGCTCACTGATGGTGCGGGACAGGCTTCCCATACGGTCTCTGAATGCTTCGGAAGGCAGAAGCCAGTCGCCGTATTCTGATGCGTATTCCGGACCAATGGAAAACCAGTCAATCTTGATTTTGCGGGACTTTATGGAGCTGAGAATTTCCCGGAGATCTTTTGGGGTTTGAAGCTCCTTTCCTCCACACCAGCCGACTCTTCTATTCCCGGGGAGTTCCCGGTGGGAGGCTCTTTCCCACTCACGGCGCCAGGAGGGCAGTAGTTTGTCCATACGGCCCCGGCTTATTCCCACCTCGGGAAGATTCAGGCTCTCCCCTTCGTCGAACATCCGGTTGATGTCCCATGTTATCTTCAGAATCCTGGCAAGAGGTTTACAGTGGAATCGAAGGGGGTAATCCCCCGGGGGTGACTGTCTGAAAAATAAGCCATCGTTATCCGGCTCTTCTGCGATCCAGAGGGCGAATGCTCCATCCCGGTTGGTTTTTTGTGAAAAAATACCGGGAACTGTTCTTATCTTTCCGGTTTTAAACGAATCATTGAATGCTTCAACCCAGAGGGTTGTATCTCCCGAGTGCCGGGGCGATCTGAACCGAAAATCCAGGGTGATACTCCGGATGTATATTTCGGAGTTAATTTTCAGAGCGGCTTCCAGTTTGTTGTCTTTCCAGAAGGCGTGAATACTCACCGGTCCGGTCTCGAAAGTATGCTCTTTTGCACCATCTCCAAGGCGGCCGCGGGCTTTATTGCTGCGGACGGGTTTTAATCCGTGCTTCACGATGGCGGAGGTGCCGGTGGGCAGAATCTTGATCATCGGGGCTCCCTGATATGAAAATTAGCATACTCTGATGCGGGAATCACGACCAGTACCGATTTTTTCGAAGGGATATCTAATAAATCCCTGCTATCTATTGCATTCACATGCCGATAAATCGAGTATCATGAGTATGCATATGAAGCGCGGTGTTTTGCTGTTATTCCTTTCTCTTCTGGTTCTGGCGGGTTTGTACGCCGGGGATGCCTGGAGAGAGGATGCAGACCGGGGTAACGGTTATTTTCAGGCTGGAGATTACGATGCGGCCTGGCTGTTTTATCAGCGGGCTCTGTCCAAGGGCTGTGATGACGGGATGGCCGTTTTTCAGGCGGCAGAGAGTTTCCGTGTTCAAATGCTGCCGGATAATCCCAAAACGGAAAATCCGGAGTTTGAAAGCAGTCTGTACGCCGTTGCCCGTTATTTTCTGGAGGGTCAGTATCCTGATAGCTCCGAATTTACTGAGTCCGGGAAATATATAAGTGAAGATACCGTTGTAAACCGCCGGTTTTTGAAGCGAACCTACGCTGTTGTAGGGGGAAAAGCTCCAAAAAAGATTTCCGGCAGCAGTCTTCTGGTAAACTCGGGGATAGGATCTGTAAGCGGCTTTTTCATGTCCCGGATGGAAGATATGGGAACATTGGTTTCCATCCTCGGTTCCGGGGATTTCAGGGGAGCTTTTATCTGGATAAAGGAGAATCTCTGGAGTTTTCTTTTGTCAATACTGATAATTAACGCTCTTACAGGAATTATTCTACCGGTGGTTATGGCTGTAACCGTGGCCCGGGAAGGGCGGAAGAGTTATGTAACCGCTTACGCCTTTCTTTTTCACTGGGGAATACTGGGTATACACCGCTTTTATCTCGGTCGATATGTCAGTGGTATTATCTGGCTTCTGACAGGTGGACTTTTCGGTATCGGAGTATTTTTTGATATCTTTCTTACCGGAGCCTATATACGGTTCTGGAACGAGGATCATCGGAATGAGAGACCGGTAAACCGTTCAAGCTACACCGGAAAAGTGAAACAGCCGAAGGTTAAAAAAGTTAAAACGGCCAAGGCTCCAAGGTCAGCAAAACCTCCTAAAGCTCCCAGAAAGACTAAGAATCCGAAAAAAACTAAAAAATCTGAAAAAGCTCCTGATTTCCCGGCGGATGTGGATAAAAGTGAAGAATTTTCATTTGGAGAAGAGCTCGGAGCCGCTGCAGCAGGGGCCTCTGGAGTTGCAGAAGCCGCCGCAGTAGAAACTTTTGATCCAGAGGAACCGACGGCTGTACTGTCGGAACCGGAGGATGCTCTGGATCTTGAGAGTGATTTTGGCGATCTGCCTGATTTGTCCTTTGATGATGAAGGTTCAGATAATTTTTCGGTTTCTCCGGAGCTACCGGATGATTTAGGAGACGACCTCAGTGATGAAGATTTTGATATCAAGTCTTTCGAATAGGATTTTCAAAACGGCCGCTCTTACGGCGGTTCTTATTTTTCTTTTTACCGCATGCTCAGGGGGACCGAACAGCGGTATGCCTGAATGGCTTTCCTCATATCCGTCATCAAGTTCTTTCTATGTCGGGATTGGCGGCAGTAATACAGAAAATATGGCCGAAGACCGGGAAAAGGCCGCTGCGGCTGCCCGGGCCGACCTTGCGGCTCAAATTTCAGCTCAGGTGAGCTCGGAGCTGAAGGTTTCCTCCAGAGCTTCATCCGAGGGGGATTTCACCGAGTCTGTAGACCGGACTGTTAATGAATCAGTTGAACAGAATCTGAAGTCTGTGGAAACCGTTGATACCTGGTTTTCACCCGATCAGGGAGCCTGGGTTTATGTGAGATTGTCCAAAGCGGTCTGGGCGGCGATTATCAATGAAGAAATCGCTACCCTTACTTTAAGGGCCAACACCGCGTTAAAACCGGTTGCTGAAGGTAACTTAAGTGAAGCTGAGATAATGGCAGCTTTGGGCCGGGCCAGGGTAACTCTTTTATCCTCTCCATGGGGACTTCGGGTGAAAGATGAAACCCTGGGAAGCGGAGGGCTTCTGATAGACAGTGTAGATGGCCAGATTTCAGATCGGACGGGATCTTTGGCTGTGAAGGCACAGGTGAGCCCTTCCGTGATTAAGTTTGGATCGGAAGTTGTTGTTTCAGGTAAAGTTGAATCCGGCGACAATCTTGAGATGGGAGCCTATCCTCTGGTTTTTACCAATCCGGAAGCCGGTACAGTTCAACTAACAACCGGTCCCGATGGAAGTTTTTCATATACCTTATCCCCTGAATCCACGGCAACAGGTACATTTCGGATGGAAGTTATTCCCGATTTGGCAGTTTGGAACATCCCCCCGGGGGGATTTCCCATTTCCAGAGCGACTGTGGAGATTGTGGTAAATCCTGTTCTGCTGGCACTTTCAGTCAACAGCTCTGTGGTTGGAGAGCTTTCAACTCTCGACGGGGCCGTAGGTGACTGGATATCCGGCCTGCCTCTTCCAGCAGAGACTGTTTCTCCCGGTGAAGGCGATCTGGATCTGGAGTTTGCCTGGACCGTATTTGACTTTCCACGATCAGAGAAGCTGGCGAATGCCCCGTTTATTGCCCCGTTTATTACTCAGGTAGGGGCTGTTCTTACAGTTTCCCGAAAAGGAAATACTTTGCTGGTTCGTGAAATTGACGCCTTTAAAGACGGGGGGCTGGACTGGGAACAGGCCCATAAACGGGCGGCACGCAACCTGCTGAAGAAACTTGCTGACGATCCTTTTCTTTCCGGAGAACTGGTGGAGATTTTTAAGATGTAGACAGATGTTGACTGATGGGAGTTATGTTATACTTTGGTTATATGGGGGCTTTTTGATGAAGAGATTGATGATTCTTGTTCTGATTCTTGCGGCGGTTGTTTTTCCGGTTGCGGCGAAAACGACTCTGATAAATTTAGGGTATAACATTCATGGGAAGATTGATGAATCTGAGGGTGTAAAACTTCGAAGTATCGGGGTGGATTTCATTTTTCTCAAAGGAGATAGTACCGGCTTTTATTCACAAATAAATCCTTATTACGGAACGAGTGTAAAGGGATCATCAGGATGGATAAATAAACTTTCAGATTTTGATGAAACTCTTATTGGTTCGAATTTCATCCTGGGATACGGTGGAGATATCAATTTCGGCAATATGGGGCTGATACTTGGTGGCGGATTGTTCCTGGATGCAAATTATTGGTGGTATGCAAATTGGGATACTTTTCAGATTTCTCTAAGTGCCGGTCTCGGTATCGGAGCCAACTTCTACTTTCAACCCGGGGAGGGGAATCTTGTTATCAATGCCGGTTTATCTCTGGCATGGAGGCCTTATACATATTACATCTGGGAATTTTCCGATGAAGCCTATTTCGACGGTGGTAAAACTAACGCCAATTTAAACATCGGAATAGGCTGGAGAACCGGTGGAATCGGTTCAAAGAGCAGCAAATCTTCCTCTTCGGACAGCAGCAGCGACTGGTAGAGATTTTTCATGGGAAAAATCGGTCGCAACGATCCTTGTCCCTGTGGTTCAGGGAAGAAGTACAAGTTCTGCTGTGGTGCTTCCGAATCGGCCGGATCGAATATTATTCCATTTCCGGGAATGTCAGATTTTTCCGATGATGATGGCCTCACGATTCAGGAATCCCGGGGGACACCGAATGCGGCGACCGAAGTTCTTCATCAGCTTAAGGATAAGATGGAAGGCCGGGGGTTTTCCAGTCTTGAAGAAGTAGAACGATACACCCGTGAGATGGTTGATAATGCCAACTCGGAACCCGAAGACGATTTTCTGGGATTATCCCCGGATATGATGCACAGGACTTCAACTCTCCCCCTGGAGGAAACCCCGGAATTCGTAAGCCTTCGGGGAAGTATAACAGAAAAAGATATCCCGGACATTCCCGTATTGAGACAGATCAGGTGGCTGCTGAACCATCTGCTGACAGAGGGGCCGATAAAGTTAACCTCTGCAGGTTATCTTCCGCCGGTGCATGCAAAAGCATGGTTTGAGGAGGGCTTCAAACCTTTTACCGATTTATCCACCCTTGAAATCAGCCCGGTTCGCCGGGAATCTGATGAACCTCAGATGCTGGTCGTAAGAGATATCATGAAACAGTTGCGGCTTACCTTCATGAGAAGTGGTAAATTGGGTATCTCCACCAGAGCCCGGGATTTTCTTGACAGCGATCCTCAAGAACAGTTTCAACGTTTGTTTTATTTTTTGGCTGATGAATGGAACTGGGCTGAGGGAGACTGGGGGTTTTTCGAGCTGTCACCGTTTCATCAATCCAGCCTGCCCTTTTACCTGCATGCATTTAATGTTCAGGGTTCCGGAGGCTGGGACCGGAATGATGTGGAGCGAATCTTCACCAACGCCTTTCCTTATATTCTCGGGGAATTTGAAGAAGGGGCATTCTTCTTTCATGTAGTTTTAAGAGAGCCTGCCAGATATTTTACAGAGCCACTGGGGCTTACTCTGCCTGATGTTCAATTAGGGAGACATGAAAAGGTTGTACCTTCCAAGCTGTTTTCCCGGGAACTGCAGTGGGGAGATTTTTAAACGAATTGAACTGAGTTAAGAAGGCCGTTCTTTTTCAGCCGAGAAAAGTCTGTATCAAGGCCAGGTGAGCCGGGTCGTTCTGAACATCTTCGATTGATTCTCCGGCAGGTTCAGGGGAGAGTATCCTGCGTTCATACTTTGTCCGGAGAATTCTGTAGACCGATTCTTCGATGCGCTTCTCTGATATCTCACCCCGTTGAACCGCATCAATCAAAGCTTTAAAAGCCGAAATCTGGTTTTCCGGCATCAGTAGAATATCCAGTCCGGCTTTTATTCCCGCTACAGCAGATTCCTCAGGAGTATAATTTTCTCTGATAGCTCCCATTTCCAGTGCATCGGAAATGACAAGACCGTCAAAGCCAAATTCTTTCCGGATAATGTCGGTGATTATTTCCGGATTCAACGTAGCCGGCAGTGGGAGGGAGGAAATACCGGACATTACAATATGTGCTGTCATGATGGCATCGGTACCGGCTTTGATACCAAGTTCAAAAGGGATAAATTCAACTGCGTCAAGGCGGTCCCGGCTGAAGGGTAGAACAACCGTTCCCACATGGGTGTCGAAAGAGGTATCTCCATGACCGGGGAAGTGTTTGATAACAGAAGCAATATCGTACTTGTGAAACCCCCGGATAACCTCAACAACCATTTTCCCGGCGGTTATAGGGTTGGAAGAATAGGCCCGGTTTCCGATTACAGGGTTATCCGGATTTGTATTCACATCCGCTACCGGGGCCATGTCCATGTTCACTCCCAGGGCCCGAAGTTCCCTGCCAAGAACAAGGCCGGTATTGTAGGCCAGTTCAGGGTTGTTTTTATCACCGATGGAAAGAGCCGGAGGAAGAAGAGTAACATCCACTTCCGGAACTTTTCCCAGCCGGGAAACAAAGCCTCCTTCCTCATCAACGGAAATAAAGAGTGGAATATCACTGAGACTCTGAAGGTCTGAAATCAGCGACTTCACCTGCTTGTTGTTACCAATGTTTTCACGGAAGAGGATAATACCTCCGGGTTTAAAATCCTGGAGAAAACGGCTGAGTTCCTCATCTACTTTTCTTCGGGGAGAACCATCCCCGTTGTATCGGATTTGAAGAATGAACAGCTGACCGATCTTTTCCTCCAGTGTCATGTTTCTTATTATCGTCCGGAGAATCTCTTCCTTGGTCTGTTCGCCGTCTTCCGGCCTCTTAATCGAAGACTGCACGTTCTGCACATCAGCGGAAGAGAGTGGTGGATTTTCGGGAACGGTTTCGGGAACAACATTGATTTTATCTGCAGTGGTGGAGCAGGAGAGCAGTAGAGCAGTCAGCAGCAGAGATAAAAACAGCGGTTTCATGAAAAAGTATTATACATGGCTTTACATATACAGATCTCAGATGATGATGAAATTTTGTCAAGTTCATAAATAATAACTATACTTGACGCAAAAAGGGACGAAGGAGTTACTATGATTGACTGGAAGAAAATGAAAAACGATATTACCCGCGGTCTTAAAGAAGGTGCGGGAACCGTAGCGAAAAAAACTGGTGAGTTATCAGCTGAAGGTCAGAGAAAACTCAAAGTATTCAATCTGAAAAGACGCATTCAAGGCTACATGGAAGACCTCGGCGGGGCCCTTTACAATGCCGAGGTGCAGACCCCAGGTACCATCAGTGATGATGCGGCCAAAGAAATCCTCAAGAAAATTGAAGTGGCCAATTCCGAGCTGAAGGATCTGGAAAAAGAAGAATAACGAAGCTTTTTTTCTTGTTGACCTCTGCCGTAGTTGCTACCTTGATTCTCAGGCGAAATGAAATCGCCCCGATACTGGTATTTTTTTTATATAACAAGAGGATTTTAAAAAAATGAGAAGAACGGACAGGGAAATAGGAGAATCTGAGGCCTTTTCCATACTGGAAAAAGGTGAATACGGAACACTCAGCACTGTCTCTAAAGAGGGAGAACCATACGGGGTTCCATTAAACTACTGTACCTTCGATCAGAAGGTGTACATACACTGTGCCCGTGAAGGGGAAAAAGTGGATAATCTCCTGAATCATCCAGGGGTGTCTTTCTGTGTGGTAATCAATACTGAAGTACTGCCGGATCAATTCGGCTCGAAATACGAGAGCTGTATACTCAGAGGTGATGCGGAAGAAGTTACCGGGGAGGAAAAACAGTCAGCCCTGGAGGGGTTTCTCACAAAGTATTCCATGGATTTTTTTGCTGAAGGAATGCAATATATAGAGAAGCTTAAAGACGTAACAAAGGTGTTCCGAATTTCCATTGCTTCAATTACAGGTAAGGCCAGAAGGTAAGCTCTCGAGGTTACGGTA
>JGI24023J19991_10002517_pt1 | contig 13306 bp, 13 predicted proteins | sample Cruoilmetagenom1_FD_19991 | JGI IMG/M metagenome (IMG submission 19991)
CCTCTTGTGTCTTGAAGACACCCTGACGATCATGTTGTATCTACTTATCTTATTTTAGTCAATACAAATGTCATCAACTCCAACTACTCGTAGGACTCAGCCTGCTGTTGTCTGATCTCTGCTAACATCTCCCTACCGCCGTTTTCCAGAATATAGTCACCCAGCCTGAAGCCTATACGTTCAGCATCCCTGCGCAGTCCCCTCTCCTCACTGCGAAGAATCTTTTGACCATCAAGACTTGCCAGTCCGGCATTAAGGATAATCTTATCATTTTCAAGCACAGCCAGCCCGAATACTGGAATAGAGCAGCCCCCTTCGAGTTTTTTCAAAAAGGCGCGCTCAGCGAGCAAACAGGCCTCACTCTCTTCATCATTGAGACAATCACGAATCCTGGCCGTCTTGTCACCATCAAGAGATATGGATGCTTCAATGGCGATACATCCCTGGCCTACCGGAGGAATGATTTTTTTTTCGTCAAATTCCATAACAATCATCTTCTCATACTCCATACGCTTGACTCCGGCATAGGCAAGCATAAGCGCATCGCAGTCTCCATCCCGCATTTTACGAATTCGGGTTTGCAGATTCCCCCTCATCTCAACGGTCTCAACATGTGGATAATAGCGTCGCAGCAGAGCCCTTCTCCTGACAGAAGATGTGCCTATCCGAAGGGTGCGGGAGGTGTCAGTGAGATCTATGGTTTTATCTGCGCTCACCAGAACATCATTTACCTTTTCACGTTCAGTAAAAGCGATAAGATTGAATTCCTCCGGCAGCTGCGATTGCATATCCTTGGCACTGTGTACCGCAATATCTGTGATGCCAGCTGCCAGCTGCACTTCAAGTTCCTCGGTAAAAACACCCTTACTGCCAATTTTGGCGATGGAAGTATGGAGAATTTTGTCACCCTTGGTCTCCATACTGTTAATCTGTGTCTCCATACCGTCACCATTAAGGGCCCTGGCTACAGTTTCCGTCTGCCACATTGCAAGTTTACTTTTCCGTGATCCGATTGTTATCATGACTCTTCCTGACCCAAAATGATAATGTGCTATGTCACATATTTTTATTTACTTATTGCTGGAGGCTGTTTATCGTACGGTGTTTTTAAGAATTTTTACCATAATCAGCCTACCATATACATTTTCGTTATGATATCTCATTTTTCGCATTATAAAACGGTCGCCATATTTCCCTGAAGTGACTGAAACCATATAAATATGCGATTACTTCTTTACAACATACGCTACGCAACAGGACATAAAAACGGTTATCACCTGCCATTGCCGTTTTCAGGTTTTTTCAAGAAAACTGAAGTAAATCTGCAGCGTATAATCAACTTTATATCCTCAATCAACCCTGATATAGTTGCTCTTGTCGAGGTGGATTCCGGTTCATACCGCACCGGCAAATTTTGTCAGGCAAAGATCATAGCCGAACAACTGGGATACAATTATGTTGTTGAAAACAAATACTCCGATGACTCCCTGGCCCAGATGGTCCCTTTACTCAATCGACAGTCCAACGCTCTCCTTACCCGACAGGGGATAGAAAAATATCAGTTCTATTATTTTGAACAGGGCGTTAAACGGCTTATTATCCAGACTGACCTTCAGAAAATTGCCATCTTTATTGTCCACCTTTCACTTAAATACAGACACAGACAAAACCAGCTGGAATTTCTTCACAGTCTCATTGAGTCTACCGATAAGGAAGTTATTATCGCTGGAGATTTCAACACGTTCTGGGGAAGCCGGGAGCTCAAGCTTTTTCTTGCCGCAACCGGCCTGAATAACGCTAATGTCTCCAATGCTCCATCCCACCCAAGCCACGGCCCGAAAAGACAGATAGATTTCATCCTGCACAGCAGCGGGCTGCAAATTGATAATTTTTATATTCCCGACGTACGACTCTCAGACCACTCTCCCCTGGTTTGCGATTTCTCCTGTGCATTGACAGACACTCATTGACTCAATGGTGATGGAATCGTAAAAACCCAAATTCTTCACTAAGCCGTCATTCCCGCGCAGGCGGGAATCCAGTTGTTTCAGTATGTTATGGATTCCCGCCTGCGCGGGAATGACAATGCATGGGATTTTTTACGACGCCATCAATGGTAACCGTACTTCAAAGCGACTACCCTCATGCAATACAGAACTGACTGAAATTGTACCGTTATGGGCCTCCAAAACAGCCCGCACATAATTCAGCCCCAGGCCCAGCCCTTTCTGGGAGCGACTCCGGTCCCCTCTATACAATCTCTCCCATATACGCCCCTGTTCATTTTCTGAAATTCCACTACCATTATCTTCAAAAACCACCACACCATGTGAGCCATCCACCCGGGCGGAAATTTTCACCCAGCCACCTTCTCGACCATATTTAATCGCATTATCCAGTAAATTTGCCCACACCTGGGAGATCCTTGTGCGGTCAATCCTGACCCATACTTCACCTTCAGTCTCCAGCCGTACCTCAACTTCTTTCTCCTCTGCCACATACTCATAAAGAGTGACGATCTCAGCAAGCGTTGCTCCTGCTTCACATTCCTGCAACTGAAGCTGCATGGTTCCCGACTCCGCTTCCGCCACACTCATCATTATTCTCAGCATTGACAGGACTCGCTCAGACTCTTCAAGACAGTCTGAAAGTGCTTCCCGAAGCCGTTGAGTATCACCCTCAGCCTGTAATCCGTATTCAGCAATAGAACGTAGTCGGGTCATGGGAGTTCTGAGATCATGGGCCACATTGTCTAAGGAATCTTCCATTTCAGACACCAGATGCCGATTCTGGCGCAAAAGACGATTTATCTGTTTATAGAGACTGTCAAGCTCCGGCCCATTACCATCCTCTGGGAGAAGCTCAGATTTTGGCAACCGGATCAGTTGGTCGATCTTCTTTCTTGTAGAGATGATGGAGGATAGGCTGAATCGTACATAATAAAGTGCAAAGAGCCATAAAACCGGAGAACTGCAAACAACCGTCAAGACTGTTCGACGCACCAGCTTTCTGTATAAATGATACCATTCACTCCCATCCTTGGCTGCCTGGATCAGCACTTTGTTACCATATTTTCTTGTAACTATGGACAGCACCCTTTCTTCTTCAACAGACCCTACAATCAGCCAAATCCCTTCTTTTTCAGGGGACAGATCTACAAGTCCCCTGAAAGTCGGATGTTCAGTCTGCTCATTGACTAATATGATATGGTCATCACCCCGAATCATCCGGATAAAAGCGAGCCCATGCAACGAGCCCTCTGTCGGGGTGTTACGAAGAGAGGGGTAGATATTTGGAGAGTGATTTATCGTAAGATAATCGGTTAACAGTTTTTCCGTTTCATCGCGTTCAATATCATGCAGCTGGGTTCGGGCAATAAGAAGATATACAGTTGCCAGAAGAGCTCCTCCAAACCATAACAGGAAAAAAACCGGCAGCGCTTTTCTGGATCTCGACCAGGAGAAATCCTCTCTACTCAGACTTGAGAACATAGCCCACGCCCCGGACGGTATGGATCAGCTTTTCAGAAAAATCCTTATCTACTTTATTCCTCAATCTACATACCAGAACGTCAACTACATTGGTTTGAGGATCAAAGGAATAATCGTATACCTTTTCAAGAATGGCCGTTTTGGACAGGACTATACCGACATTGCGCATCATATATTCCAGCAGACCATACTCTTTCGCCGGCAGTTCGATTTTTTCTCCCTGCCTGTACACCTCATGTTTCAACAGATCCATTTCAAGCTCACCGGCATGAAGGGAGGTTGGTTGAGCAGATTTTTGATCCCTTCTGATAAGTGCCTTAATTCTTGCCAGCAGTTCACTGAAGGAAAACGGCTTAACCATGTAGTCATCGCCGCCCCGCTGCAACCCCTGTATTCTGTCATCGACAGACTGTTTGGCACTGAGAATCAAAACGGGTGTATTCACATCTTCCGCCCGCATCAATTCTATGACACTCAGGCCGTCCAATCGGGGTAGCATAAGATCTACCACCGCCGCATCGTATGGAATGATCAGGGCCTGATCCAGCCCGGACCGGCCATCACCGCATACATCAACGCTGAACCCGGCTTCCCGCAGCCCCTTTTCAATAAAAGAGCTGATCTTACCATCATCTTCTATCAGTAATATTCGCATACGCTTTCACAAAACAAGAGGCTTACATAATTACACTACACTGTCCATTCCAATTATGGAACAGTTCCTCCCCGTAATCCCGCCCGAAGACCGGCTGGATCTTCTGTATGAAAAGTAATCCTTTGAACAGCATGTACAAGTACTGGCCACGGTGATTTTTGACTCTCTCACTCCTGCACCGGCCAGTTGATATTTTGAGATTCGCCAGAAATCAAAATAGTCCTGTTGTTCCATAAATGCTTTGAACTCAACAGGAAATTCCTTTCTGTGGTTGACAAATTCTGCGCAGCATGGCCCCAGAGACGGACTTATGGCAACCAGCAGATCTTCAGGAGAAACACCAAATTGGGATTCCAACCGGTGAATTACCTTTGCCAGAATATTTTTCACACTCCCCCTCCAGCCACAATGAACAGCGGCGATGATTTTTTTCACCGGGTCAAAAAGAAGTACAGCCTGACAATCGGCCTGTTGAATCATAAGTCCGACTCCCTGCTGATCGGTTATCAAGGCATCTACACCCTCTATTTCCCTGTTCCCTTTGATGGGTCCCATCAGAGAATAAATTTCACCGCCATGAACTTGTTTTGCCGATAGAAGAATAGGGAAGCGTATAATTTCCCGTATCCGCTGCCTGTTTGCAGATACTGTTTTCTTCTCCTCTCCAACCCCATAGCTTACATTCATAGAGTTGAAAGGAACCGTACCGGAGCCGCCATGTCTATTAAAGAATCCATACCTGCAGCCAATTCCATGGGACGGGCCACACTGTCTTACTGTCCTTTGATTATTACAATGCTCGTTCATAGTAGTCTATTCGGAAACTTCATAACTCAATATAAATTCCGGAATGGAAAAGAGTGAGAAAAGTGCAGAAATAAAAAATGGGAATATCCACCAGTGGCAGACATTCCCATAAAGATTTCACAAAAAATCAGGCTTAATCGAATTTCTTAGAAATAAGCCTCAAAGGTAAGATAGATCTGGTCAGCTTTTTCCACCGGATCCTGTCCCATCATCTGTAATTTGCCAAGATCCCCTCGATCGCCTAAATCGTACGCCATCATATTCCAGTCACCGGAACCGAAATAGTCATACTCATAGTGCTGGTAGCCCAGACGCATAAAGGTTTTAGCATATTTAGATACTTTCTCGCCAGTGGGCAGATCCCAGATTGTATATATCTCATATACCTGACCACGTGTTGCAAGCTTGGACTGATAGATTTCATCGTGTCCCGGAGACATTGCCAGCCAATATTGCGAGCCATAGTTGAATTCAGCCCCAAATTTCCAGCCGGCCTCTTCGAGATCATATCTCAAACCAGCGTAAAAGGAATAGCCATCTTCATCATTGGTATTGGTATGACCACTGAAAGGATCGTTGAACAGTCCGTCATTGTCGGGCATGGTTCTTGACCAGCCACCGGAGACAAAATAGTTAAAACCGGCAATTTTATCTTGATACACTCCCGAAGTATGCAGAATATCACCAAGATTCTTTCTCTCGCCCATGCCACTCATATCACCAAAAGCCTGGTTAATGATAGGATCCTGGAAATTCGGATAATTGAAGACGTCCATTGCCAGAAAACTCTGGACATAGGCAAAACGATCACCTTTCTTCATGATATCCCAGCTGAAACCACCAAAGTCCATATCTTTGATGTTGTTGGTGCTGTCGTCCACAAGACCGGCCTCAAATCCACGGCCATAACAGAATCTCAGCTTTCCTGTGCCGAGACTCTCCGCACCCCAGTTCCAACCGTAACCGAGTGACAAGCCGTCAAAAGGCCAGTCCATGAAGGCCATCGGTGTTGCCAACCTCTCATCCGACCCCAGTCTCATCTGCCCCGGAGGACCGTCAGTTGTCGGCCTGCGGCCAATTGAGAACCAGATGGGGGCGCCGCCAATATTATTCCAGTTGACAAAAGCACGATCCACATAGAGTGCGCTGGAGCCAATCGGGGTGCGGGTAACATTACCATCAAAAACCGGCCACATGGCACCGCTTTCATCTGTAAATGCAGACTGGTTGCCCCAGGTCTTATACATTGCCAGCCGTCCCTTGAATTCAACATTTTCCGTAGCCTTCACCCTCATGTTAAGACGAAAGCGGTTGGTTAAGACAGATTCATTATCAAGGGTTCGACCAAAGACCGTATCAGCGCTGTAATAATCGAGCCTGGCGCGGTAATCTCCATAGAATTTAAACCGTGCCGCCAGATCCCAATCCTCTGACCGTTCATCCAGATCTTCGAAATCCTCGTCAAGAATTCCAACATTTTTGTCCAGGGCTTCAACATTTTCAGCAAGTGCTTTATTCATCTCCGACTGGGCTGCCATGGCCGCCCGCAATTCGTCGAGTTGCCTGCTCAATGCCTCAATCTTCTGTTCCATGTCCGCTACATTCGGACTGCCTCCCGCCAGTGACAAAGCCGGTAGAGCCAACATACCTGCAAGTGCCATTACGGAAATCTTTTTCACCATAGTCTCACCTCCCCTATTAAATTTTTCTCTTCTCAAACTTTGAACAAAACCTGCATTTCTTACTGAGATGCAAAGAACTTCCCGTAATTAAGAAAAACAGTATTTAATGTAATTCAGAATTACTATCCTACTCTGTCATATTTGTCAACATAGTATAAAAATTTATACCACCTTTTTTCTGGCTCAATTTTTTGTTTTATCCTCAAATTGTCCGGTGCATTCCCAAAATGGACAGTAAAGTGACTATAGTAAAACCGAACTAACAAGGGTAGACTGAATAAAAATTGTTTCCGGATGAAAACCTGACAACCTCAATCATACCAACCTCAGGCTGAAATGAAAACTCCAATTGTCATGGTCGCTTTCGGCACCACTTCCAATGCTATCACAACATACCGGCATATTGGCGAAAAAGTCAAAGAACATTTCCCTGACCATAAAATTTTCTGGTCATTTTCCTCACGTATTATAACAGAGCGGCTCCAGTGGGAGGGCCAGGAAAAGGCTCAACTCCCCGAAGAGCTCTTCTGTCGTTTGGCAGAGCGGGGTTACACAAGTGCAGTGGTGCAGTCACTCCACCTCTTTCCAGGAACAGAGTTCAGCTCTCTCAAGACGGTCATGGAAAGAGCGGAATTGAGCTGTATCCCCGGCTCCCCCCTTATCAGTTCACCAGAGGATTATACGGAAATCTGCCGGGTATTGCAGCCATTCATGTCCACATCCCCCGAAAAAGCAACTCTGGTTCTGGGTCATGGCACTTACCACCCAACCTGGACTGCTTATTACTGCCTGGAAGCATTTCTCAGGCGTCGATTTGGCCAGCACATCTTTGTCGGGGTTGTTGAAAAATACCCGGAGTCAAAATCTCTGGTGGATGAGATCAGTGCAGCCGGCTATAAGAAGGTGCATATCATCCCCTTCTTTCTTGTTGCAGGAATGCACTACAGAAGGGATATTGCCGGAGATGATGAATCCTCGTGGCGGACCCGGTTTATAAAAAGAGAGATAAACATTGAAACGATGGATCATGGTCTTGGTATGCTGCCTGGCTTTGATAAAATCATAATAAGACATATAGAAGCTGCAATCAGGAAGAATAATATCCTGTGATGGCACAGATACAGCTTTCGCTCTTTATAGAGCTGATTACTGCCGATCCCGCGATTTGCTGCACTTGAGGGAGAGGTAAGGGTGATAATGTTGAAACACTGCCTTAGGGAACTTCCAGTTTTATTTTGAGTGTTTTTACAGAACTGTTGAGCAGAAGAGACACCCAGGAGAGACAAAAACAGCAACTGTATTTCATTGTATAAACCTCCTGGGGGAGGATAATTAATCGGAATTACTCCATTGCCTTTTTGGCATCTCCAGCTGCTTTCTCTGTTGCCTCTGCAGCATCATGTGCCATGTCTTTAGTTGCTTCCTCTGCCTTATGTGCAGCCTCTTTACTAGCATCGACGACATCACCGGCTGCCTCTTTTGTCACTTCCACCGCCTTGTCCATAGATTCTTTTGCTTTATCCGTTGCAGCTTCCCGTTCGTCCTGACTGCAACCCACCATACCCATCAGCATCATGCCAACTGCCACCACAAACAATTTTTTAACCATTTTCACACCTCATTAAGTTGAAATCTGCCCTTTGCTCACAATCCTGCCGTCAGAATTGACATTGACAAAAGCAATATTGATTCTAAGTGGCTGCCCTCACATCCTCACGAGTCTTGACCAGCACCCAGATAGCGTAAACACCAATTGCTGTTCCCAGAGGGACATTCCCCAGGTTCATAATTGCCAGAATCCACAAGGCAATTCTGGCCCATCCCTTTCCTGCCTGAAACCCGCGACCGGTAAATATGTGGAGAATACCGAGCAGGGCAAGAGGAAATAGAATCATCACCCCGGTCAGCCCGGCCGGCAGAAGAGCAACGTCTTCTGTCTGGATTTCATTTGTCACTGCCATCAAACCCATTACGCCGATAAAGGCTGTTGCCAGCAAATAAACTATACCCAATGCAATAAAAATCCAGCTGACGATACGAATGTGTTTTTCCATGTTTTGGCATGCTCCATAATTTACTGTTACTGAACCCGGCGGTGATTAAATAAAAAAGAGTGCGGTTTATTTGACATACCCCTTCATTGATAATCAATACCGGTTACAGTATTGATTCAGTTTTATATTGTCAAGAGAAGGAACCGCACGTGGAGCAGGTGTGTAGAAAAAATTTTCGCCTCACGTATGAAGCTTTTAATTTCTCATATAAATGCGCCAATACTGACAAACACTGATTGACACATTCCAAATCAGTAACCACTATGTACGGTGCATAATCACAAAACTTTCAAACTACGACACAGGGAGGAAAACATGACACAAAAAGTTATTTCCACAGATAAAGCACCCGGGGCAATTGGCCCCTATTCTCAGGCAATTAGTGCTGGCAATCTTCTCTTCATCTCCGGCCAGCTACCTATAAATCCGGCAGACGGAAAAATGATTGAAGGAGCTGTTGATACAAAAACTCATCAGATCCTTAACAATGCAGCAGAGATCGCCAGGGAAGCTGGTACTGATCTCACCCATGTTGTAAAAACCACCATCTTTTTAACGGATCTGGCGGACTTTCAAACAGTAAATACAGCCTACGGCGAGCACTTTCCGGAAGCACCGCCTGCCCGCTCAACTGTACAGGTCGCTGCTTTACCACTTGGATCCAATATTGAGATAGAATTTATTCTGAGCATTTAAAACAAACCTGCGTAATACGGAGAATAATTCTATGAAGTTCACGGTTAAAGATATCCTGGATATGGAGGTCACTCTCGCTCTTGGATGCACGGAACCCGTTGCAATTGCACTTGGTGCTGCCGCTGCCGCATCACTCCTTCCTGAAAAAGAGTTTGACACCATCGAGATCTGGATTGACCCGAATATCTATAAAAACGGTATGGCTGTCACAATTCCAGGGAGTGGTGATATGCAGGGCCTTGATACTGCGGCGGCACTTGGAGCCTGTGGAGGAGATCCTGACCGTGGACTTGAAGTACTTGCAAGTCTTGATGACGATACAATAAAAAAAGCCTCACAGCTTCTCAAGGCGAACAGTGTTACTGTACATCTTCGCGAAGAGAAGGGCCTCTATGTTCAGACAAAAATAACAGCGGGAGAAAACATCGCTGAATCACTCATTGTCGATCTCCACAGCAATATAATCAGTCTTAAATTAAATGGAAAAGAAGTACAGGATTCTCCACTTCTCTCAAAAGCGAGGAAAAAAGGTGGACAACATCCACTGGCGGAACTTGAAACCTGGTTAAGAGAACTTACTCTTGCGGAAATTTTAGAACTGACCGGCGATCTGGATGAAGATGACCTTAACTTTCTCGAAGAGGGGGTAACCCACAATCTCGCCCTGGCGGAGCATGGCCTGAAATACGGTACCGGACTGGGGATAGGTAAAGCAATTGACCGTCTCCTGAAACAGAAACTCCTGACAAAAGACATGGCCACCTCGGCAAAAAGACTGACCTCGGCGGCGGCAGATGCACGTATGGGAGGCGTCAACCTGCCGGCAATGAGTTCTGCAGGGAGTGGTAATCATGGCCTCACCGCCATCCTGCCTATCTGGGCGGTGAAGGATTTTGTCGATCATGACCGGGAGACCATCCTCAGGGCCATAGGCCTCAGCCACATTATTACTGCCTATGTGAAGGCTCACACGGGCAGGTTATCTGCAGTCTGCGGTTGCTCTGTTGCTGCAGGAGCGGGTGCTACCGCAGGTATCACCTATCTGATTGGCGGAGATGTAGGCCATATGGAAGGAGCGATCAAAAACATCATGCATGATCTGGCTGGCGTCATATGCGACGGAGCCAAGGCCGGCTGTGCAATCAAACTCAATACTGCGGCGGGTGCAGCAGTACAGGCCGCACTCTTTTCCCTCCAGGGGATAAATGTCCAGGATACCGACGGTATCATCGGCTATTCCACCCAGAAAACTATTCAAAATATGGGTGAACTCAGTCATGATGGTATGGTCGAGACAGATAAAACCATCCTGAAGATAATGCTGGAAAAACAGCTGGCCTCAAAAGAAAAATAGTTCCAATTCTCCCACATCTTTTCCTCCATCCTCTCTGCTTGCACCTGACACCGCTTCGCTGTTAAAAGCTATATAGGCTAACTATCATATAAAGGTGCTATCACTAAAGACAGGTGATAGCACCTTCGTGACATCACAGATCTTTTAAACGACAAGTGGAAATTTTGCGTAAACCATTTAAATAGTGTAGATTAAGGCTACCTTTTACGTTCCAATATCATATCGCTATGCGGGGAAAACGTCAATGTTGAGCCATATGAAAAAAGCTGTGTTTTATGCCTTGATTGCCGGAATTTTCAGTTTTCATCCTTATACGGCACATGCAGCAACAGATCTTGATAATAACGGCCGTGCTATTGTAGAAAAAGCCTTCGATTACTGGCGCGGCATGAGTTCCGTTGCCCGTTTTGCAATGACCATCCATCGTCCCGACTTTGAAAGAACAGTAGTTATGCGAGGTTGGACCAAAGGAAGGCAGAATGCTCTTTTTTTTGTTGAAAAACCAGCCAAAGATGCCGGTAACGGAAGCTTAAAAAAGGGCAGGGAGATGTGGAGCTATAACCCGAAAATCAACCGGGTTATCAAGTTGCCTCCATCAATGATGAGTCAGTCATGGATGGGCTCCGACTTTTCCAATGATGACCTGGCTAAATCGGACAGTATGCTCGATGATTATACCCATACGGTTAAAGGGAAAAAGGTTGTTGCCGGTTTGACAATATATTCCATCGAGGCACTTGCCCGGGAAGACGCCCCCGTTGTCTGGGGAAAACAGGACCTTGTCATACGTGAGGACGGAATTCTCCTCAAACAGTCTTTCTATGATGAAGATATGATCATGGTCAAAGAGATGCGTGCTGAAGACATCCAACAACTCGGCGGGCGGCTGTTTCCACGTATATGGACCATGCAGAGGATAGATGAAAAAGATCGTTACACCAGACTGGAATACCTGGAACTCAGCTTCGGTGACGATCTTGAAGACCGCTTGTTTACCCTTGCCAGCCTGAAAAACAGGAGGCGTTGATCGTGGGAGATTTCCTGCTGGCCTGGCGCAATATCTGGCGCAACACCAGGCGCTCTGTCCTGACTATACTGGCAATCGTTTTTGCCACGTCCCTGCTGGTATTTATGCTCTCTTTTCAATTTGGTGCCTATGACGATATGATCGATTCCTCGGTCCGCCTCAGCACCGGACATCTCCAGATTCAGGCTCAAGGCTACCAGGACAGGCCCAACATTCGCAAAGTAATTGAGAACCCGAACCGTTTACTGGCAATGGTAACGAGACTTGCTGGTGTTGAAGACGCTAGTATCCGCTCGGAAACTTTCGCTCTCGCAGCAGGACCTGAGAGAAGCAGGGGGATTATGATAACCGGTGTCATCCCTGATAATGAAACCGGTATCTCCTCACTCCCCGGCCAGATCAAAAGTGGCAGATACCTGCTCAATGAGGACTCAGGAGTTGCGGTTATCGGATCTCTTGCCGCAAAACGTCTGCAAATAGATATTGGTGACGAGTGTACCCTGCTCGGCCAGGGTCGGGACGGCTCGGTGGCGGCAACCATTATCAGAATTGTCGGTCTATATCGGACAGGAATTGATGAATTTGACCGAACAACAATGCAGATCCCCTTGTCAGACTTCGATTCGGTTTTCAGCATGGCGGGTGGAGCACACCGTCTGGTGATGATAGCGGATCATCTTGCTGATGCAGGCCGCATCGCCACAGCGGTTCGCCCGGCACCTGAAGCCACGGGGCTGGCAGTGCTGACCTGGGATCAACTGAGTCCCGGTCTGAAGCAATCAATTGAGCTGGATCTGGTCGGGGGAATCATCATGTATGCTATCCTGGTAATTGTGGTTGCTTTCAGCATCCTCAATACCTTTTTCATGGCAATTTTTGAACGGACCAGGGAATTTGGAGTACTGATGTCAATCGGTACAAAACCAATGAGGCTTGTGAAACTGATGCTGCTGGAATCAATGGCAATGACCTCTATCGGCCTTGTAACAGGAACTATCCTCGGTATTGCTGTTACTCTGATCTTTTCCCATTACGGTATCAGCATGGGGGACAGCGGTGAACTCATGGCCCAGTACGGCATTGCAGACCGACTTTATCCTCACCTGTCACTGGCATCAGTCACCATCGGACCGGTGATTATCGCTGTTGTCACTTTTATAACTGCACTCGTACCTGCAATGAAAATTCCACGCATGCGCCCGGTTGAAGCAATGCGTGCCTGCTGAAGAAAACAGGAGACAAAAGAGAATGGATATCCCTGTTGCCTGGCGAAATCTCTGGCGTAACCCACGCCGCACATTTATCATTTTGACAGCTATTGTGATCGGCATCGCCAGTATGGTCGTCCTTTCCGCCCTCAGCCGCGGTACCATGGAGGGAATGGTGGACAATGCGATCGATAACCTTGTCGGTCATATCCGCATTCAGGATCCGGAGTATCGCGTAGATCCCTCTATCACCAGAAGAATCGACCTGCCGCAACAGCTTATCTCAGATATAGAACCGCTCCTGCCCCCCGGCAGCCGTATTGCAAGACGCA
>JGI24023J19991_10002519_pt1 | contig 13298 bp, 10 predicted proteins | sample Cruoilmetagenom1_FD_19991 | JGI IMG/M metagenome (IMG submission 19991)
GCATTCCCACGCTGGAGCATGGGAACGAGAAGTGCAATTTTATATTAAAAAGTGTAAACTACTTTTGGCTTTTAATGAAGGATGCCAAAAATATGAACACTTTTGTTTTAGGAACGGGGGTAATAAATGATAGAAAGCACAAATTATCTTGAAAACATTCAAGATAATTTAAAACAGATAGTGCAGCCATATCAAAAAGATCTTAATCAAAAAATAAAAAAGTCTGAATTTATAAAACTATGCATCCGGTGTGCCGGCAAGGATGATTTTCTCAGACTGGATGAATTACTTAAAAGCAAAATTGCAGAGGATATTAAAGAAGATAAAATTCTTGAAATCTGTACTCCGATTTTTGAATCATTGGGTAGTTATGCAAATGAAAAAGTGGAGGAGTACAGGCTTGAGCTTATTGAAGATTTGACCCGGCTTTGTCATGAAGCTGAACTTGAAATCCAGGTGGATTTTCCCAGGTTTACTGTTCTTAAAGGTATTAATGGTGAAATTAATTTTAGTGACCGTTGCACCAAAATTAATAAAAAAGTGCTTAAATCAATTGATCCCAAGCGTATTTTAACGGCAATTTTAAGACTTAAACATCAGCTTTACGATCGTCCTTATGATCCTCACAAATTTATTGATTCCCTTTGCCAGGTTTACCTTGAATTGATTGAAAAGAAAAAATTAACTTTAGGCGATCCGGTTTCCATTCAAAAATTTTATCTTGAGTATGTCATATCCTTGCAGGCCAAAACCTTTTTAAAAAATATGGACAAAGGCAAATTCAAGGGCTACGGTCTGGATCAGTTTTCTGTTGATATATGGCGCTATTTCCAGGCCGGCATCGGAGGGACATCCAAAGGGTATGAGCTTCAACTCACCCCGGGGCGCGGCGAATCCCTGTGGCTCATTGACAGCCGGGGGGAATCAAGAATAATCACATCAATCTCCTTTCATAAGGAACAGGAATAACAGAAATGATAGCAAAGGAAGATGTCAACAAATTACAACCCTTTCAGGCACGCTCCATTATTGAGCAACTTCGCAAGGGAAGTGTGCCAATTAAATATGTTCCCCTTTTTACCGTGGGACGTAAAAACTGGCTCACCTTTATTGAGGATGATCTGGAACATTATATTGGCAAAGGCGGATCCAAGGTTCGATTTATCAGCGGTGATTATGGTGACGGCAAAACTCATTTTATGTCGGTTATCAAACATCTCGCCATGAAAAAAGGGTTTGCTGTCTCTTTTGTAGTACTCACACGGGAAGTTCCCATACATAAATTTGAAACAGTTTACCAGACCATAGTAAACCAGCTTCAGGGTGATTTTAAAGGGACCGGCATAAGAAACATGTTAGATAAATGGCTTGAAAATTTAGCGCTAACGATGCCTGCCCATGGCCAAAAGAATAAAGCTCAAAAGGATGAAGCCCAAAAAGAGAGGGTTGCCCTTGCTGATAAGTTCAGAAATATTCCTGGCATGGATATCAATTTTGCCAATGCCCTGGCCGCACTTATAAACAACCGTTTTGCCCCTTTGCCCCATGAAGAGAAAGAAAAGCGTGATGCTGATCAAGAGGTTCTTTTTCACTGGTTTGAAGGTGGCAAGGTTACCAAACGGGAGCTAAAGCCTTTTTACATCTATGAGTTTCTCAACAAAGCCAACAGCAAGCAGTTTATGAACTCTTTGATTCTGTTTTTGCACCACATCGGCCATAAAGGTTTAATTCTGCTTTTGGATGAGATGGAAACCGTGATGGGCCAAAGCACTTCCATTCGTAATGCAGCCTATGAGAATGTGCGTCTTCTTATTGATAACAGTGAATCATCTCAATATCTTCACATTTTTTTCTCTATTATTCCCGATATACTGATGTCTGAAAAAGGCTTTAAGTCCTATGATGCTTTGTGGAGCCGTGTACGATCAATCGGAGAATCCAGAAAACTCAACTATAGAGGCGTTTTAGTGGATATTCATCAAACCCCTCTTAAAACAGATGAGCTGGTCGATCTTGGCAGGTGTTTGCGAACCATCCACGGCATTTCCTACCGATGGGATCCAATGGATTTGGTAAGCGATGAGCTGATGGAAAAGATATGCACAAATCAGAAACGAATGGGTGTTATCAGTGAGGTTCGTCTTTTTATTAAACAATTAATCCACATCCTTGATATGGCTGAACAGGGACAGACCCCTGAAGATATGGATATGGGGAAGCAGATTGTGGAAACCAGGCAGGAAATGGAGGCCGAAAAAATGGAACAACTCCAGCCTTCATGGGATACTTGATGGGAAGTGAAAGAAACAAGGGTCAGGTCTTCATTTTTGATACCTTTAATTTATTTTGATTTTAATTCGTCCTCGTTCCTTAGTTATTGTCACTTGAATATCAAGTTTTTAAAACTTGACTTTATAAATACAATATTTTCAAAAAGTTAAAAGCTTGATGCAAATATTTTTGTTTTATACCTACAAAATGTAATTTATTGATAGTGGGCTAAAATCCAATTTTAAAATTTCCAATAAATTCAGTCAACTGAAAAAAACTTGATAGTCGAGTACAACCCTGCAAAACACATTTTTAAACAAAAAATTTATTTATTTTGTTCATATCTTGCCAATAATTAGTTTTCTTTTAACAATTTTAGTTTAATTGTTGATTTTCCCATATTTATAATAAATTTTTATTTACACTTTTATTTTTTTATCAATTCTATTTTATAAATATAATAAAATAGTTAATAAAGTTATTATATTTATAAACATTACATAATATTTATTATTTATTTTTTAAAATTATAATTATATTCAATAACTGAAATTCCACCTAAATTAGAGCATAATTATCATGCAAACATAAATAGCTAATCAAGTAACAGTGTGTTAATGAAATATTTTTTCAAGGTAAAACATAAGGGATCATATCTTAAATACTCAATATTCGCTTTTTTATTTTATTCAGCTTGCCCTTAACCCGCTTATTTTGCGCTATTTCCTTTTCAACACGATTATAGGCCATTGTTATTGTCGTACCGGACACATTGCCAAAATACATACCAAGCTCTTTACATGTAATGCCGCTATGATTTCTGGAGAGATAGATAGCCATATCCCTTGCTTTATTTTTTTTCATTCCCTTTTTTATCAAAACTTCCTTGTCTATTGCAAATTCTTTACATACTTCCGACACAACGGCTTCCGGTGTAGGTCTGGGCATTAATTTTTTTAATTGTGGAATCTCCTTGTCTTTTTTTCTGGATGATAAGAATGTTTTTTTTATCCAGTTAACAAAATCAGGCTCTCCTAAAATTAAACCACCAATTAGATTTTTATGTGGATTTTCAACAGCCTTTACATCTATATCTTCCACAAATTTTTGGTAATTCTTTTTGCCTTCCTTTTTATTTTTTCCAAAACATGACAACAACAAGGTCGTTTCAAGCCATTTCGGTGCTTTATCTTTTCCAATAAATGCGCGATAACTGCACCATTGATAATCAGATGGGGTTTGAACCATTTTTGTCCTTACCGGATTTAAATGAATATAGCGTGAAAGATGTTTTAAATATTCATCTGCTTCTACTATGATCGATTTAAATCTACCTTGAAACAGGTGGCCGCTTTTTTTTAGTTTTGTATTAACATAATTCGCATAGCTGCCGTTCAGCCACTTAATGGCGCTACTTAAATTTGCTTCAGGTGTTTCTATCAGCAAATGATAATGGTTGGTCATTAAAGAATAGGTATGGATTTTTATCGAAAACCGTTCTGACAGTATTGCCAGATAATCAAGAAATTTTTCTCGATCATAATCGTTTTTGAATATATCTTCCTGTCTGTTACCACGACTCATCACATGATAAAAAGCTCCTGGGTACTCAATTCGTAAAGGTCTTGCCATATTTTAACCTGCTTGAATGTAATTAAAATTTAAAAAGAGTTGATCACTTTTTCGATATGACAACCATATTAAATCAGGCAGGATTTAATGTCAATATTGAATATTTAAGATGTGACCCTCGCCCTTTTTTTAAATAAAAAATGGATTTATTTTGTTCATATCTTACCAATAATTAGTTTTCTTTTAACAATTTTATTTTAATTGTTAATTTTCCTATATTTATAATAAATTTTTATTTACACTTTTATTTTTTTATCAATTCTATTTTATTAATATAATAAAATAGTTACTAAAGTTATTATATTTATGAACATTATATAATAAATATTATTTATTTTTTTAAATTAATTATATTTAATAACATATTCAACTAAAAAGCTATTTCAATAAACGACTAAGGAACGAGGACGAATTAACTTCCCCAAATAGGCGCACAGATTTAGGTCAGGTTTGTTCGATTTCAAAGTACAAAAGTTGCAGGAATAGCGAGTTATTTCAAGATTTTTGTACTTTGAAATAGGGCAAAGATGGCCTGAAGCTGTGATGCATAGTTGGGGAAGTTATTTCGTCTTCGTTCCTAAGCACTACCCAAAAGTGCCAGTATGAATTTGCCTTTTGTAGTCTGCAAAGGATTCCGTATTTTTTTTTAAGACGAGTGATCAGACGGGTTAATTCTCGAACAAACAGAGTGAATAATTTGAATAAACGTGCTATCTATTAATTTGGTTTGCCGTGTTGGAAGGTCACTACGAATGAGTTTATATTTTTTATCCATCATTTCGAGAACGGTATGAAACAAGAAGGCCAAAAAATTAAGGGTCATCATAAGTTGAGATAAATACTTCTTTCCATGACCAAAGGTGTGTGTAGGAAGATACCTTCTTATTTGTTACCACAAGCATATGTGTTTGCTTATAAAATTTATTATTAATTAAAACAGTATGTTATTAATTTTGATAGTCGAAGGGTAATATAATAGGTATCTTGTTCCATCTAAAGCCATAATTAGAATTGCTGTTTATTTAAAATTGAACTTGCTGAATAATATTAATTCATGATATTATTTAATATTAAGGAACGGGAACAAAATAATTTCCATATTTTTAATGTAAATTTGTAATTTTGGTTCCCACGCTGGAGCTATAGGAACCAGGTAAGAACCAATATTTAAAACGTGTAAACTAAATTCAAACAGGCTCTTAACATCACATTATATATATAATTATTTTTTAGGTTATTTATTATGAAATTTGTTGTAAAAAAATATATTATTCAGGATGTATTATCAAAAATTCAAGGATTAACAGGTCGTAAAAGTACCCTTACTATAGTAGAAAATGTTTTAATAAAAAATATCAATTCTGATATCTGTTTTATAGCTACTGATCTTGAAACAGGTTTTGAGGGAATATATAAAGCTGATATAAAAGAAGAAGGTGTTATTGTAATAAATGCGAAAAAATTATATGAAATTGTAAAAGATTTCCCCGAAGAAAATATTATTGTTAATGAAGTTGAAAACAGGTGGATTGAAATAGGAAATGATAATATTTTATTTCATATTGCAGGGATGAATCCTGCTGATTTTCCTGAAATTCCAAGATTTGAAGAAATATTTTTTTATACAATTGAAGAAGTTGTATTAAAAAAAATGATAGAAAAAATGCTTATAATATCAATTTTTGGTGATGAAAAAAGAGCTCACCTTAGTGGTATATATTTTGAAATAAGTGAGGGTGATAATGATAATAAAATGTTAAGAATGGTTTCAACAGATGGAAGCAGGCTTTCAAAAGTAGATTATTATTTTAAAAAAGATGATAAGATACCATTGATTAAAAATATTATTATCCCTAAAAAAGGTATAAGTGAAGCGCTCAACTTTTTAGATTCAGATGGAAAGATAGAATTTGGCTTTATTGAAAATCATTGTATTTTGAAAAAAGAGCAAGAAATTATAACAATAAGGCTTTTAGAAGGTGTTTTTCCTGAATACCATGATATAATTAAAAAAGGTAATGGGAAAGATATTGAATTTGATAAGTATTTATTTAATATGATGTTAAAAAGAATGTCTATTTTATTATCTGAAGGTTATAAAAGTGTAATTTTTAAATTTGAAAATAATCAATTATTAATAACATCGGCAAATCCTGCGTTGGGTGAGTCAAAAGAAGAAATGGAGATCGATTTTTCCGATGATAAAGTTGAAATTGCATTTAATCCTAAATTTTTTATGGATACATTTAGTGTAATTGATGATGAAAAAGTAATTTTAAATATTGTAGATGAAGAACACCCCTGTTTAGTTAAAGGGGAAAATGATGAACATTTTATAAGTGTTATAATGCCGATGAGAATATAATGGATAAAAAAAATTATGATGCAAGCAGTATAGATGTGCTGGAAGGTCTTGAACCTGTCAGATTAAGACCTTCTATGTATATTGGTAATATTGATATTCAAGGACTCCACCATCTTGTTTATGAAGTTGTTGATAACAGCATAGATGAAGCAATGGCAGGATTTTGTGACCTGATTAAGGTAGAAATTCATTCAGATAATAGTGTAAGCGTTGAAGACAATGGCAGAGGTATTCCTGTAGATATACATAAAACAGAAAAGGTTCCTGCTCTGGAAGTTGTTTTAACAAAACTTCATGCCGGAGGCAAGTTTGATAATGATACCTATAAAGTATCAGGAGGTTTGCATGGGGTAGGTGTTTCTGTTGTTAATGCTCTTTCATCATTTTTTGAGGTGGAGATATATTCAAACGGAAAAGTATATTATCAAACTTATGAAAAGGGAATAAAAACAGCTGAGTTAATTATAACAGGAGATACTGAAAAAAATGGAACAAAAATACATTTTTTTCCTGATAAAAGTATCTTTACAAATGTAGAATTCAGCTATGATATTTTAGTTCGAAAATTAAGAGAGCTTGCCTTTTTAAACAAAGGAATAACTATATCAATAAAAGATAAACGTTTTGATCAAAAAGAAGAATTTCATTATAAAGGTGGAATTGTATCTTTTGTTGAATATCTTAATAAAAGAAATTTAACTATTCATAAACCTATTTTTATTGAAGGTACTAAAAATGATGTGCAAATAGAAGTATCTGTTCAGTATAATGATACCTTTAAAGAAAAAATATTTTCTTTTGCAAATAATATAAATACCGCTGAAGGTGGATTTCATTTAATAGGTTTTAAAGCTGCTTTAACGCGTACAATTAATCAATATTCACTTAATGAAAATACACCTAAAAATTTACAGGCCAAAATAAGTGGGGATGATGTAAGAGAGGGTTTAACAGCAATTATAAGTGTTAAAATGAAATCTCCACAATTTGAAGGACAAACTAAAACAAAACTTGGGAACAGTGAAGTTAAAGGACTTGTAGAATCACTGGTTAATGAAAAATTAGGGATATTTCTGGAAGAAAATCCGACAGTAGCAAAAAAAATATTGTCAAAAGCTGTTGATGCCGCACGGGCCAGAGATGCTGCTAAACGGGCCAGAGAACTGGCAAGAAAACAAGGTTCTTTATTAGATTCCACACTTCCTGGAAAACTGGCCGAATGTCAATATTCCGAGCCTTCAGAAAGAGAATTGTTTCTTGTGGAGGGAGATTCTGCTGGCGGAAGTGCAAAACAAGGGCGTGACAGGAAATTTCAGGCAATTCTTCCTTTAAAAGGTAAAATTTTAAATGTTGAAAAAGCAAGATTTGATAAAGTGTTACGTAGTGAAGAAATAAAAAATATAATAACTGTATTAGGAACAGGTGTTGGAAAAGAGGAATATGATATTGACAAAATTAGGTATCATAAAATTATAATAATGACCGATGCCGATGTTGACGGATCCCATATACGAACTTTGCTGCTGACTTTTTTTTACAGGCAAATGCCTGAATTGTTAGATAAAGGATATTTATATATTGCTCAGCCTCCGCTTTTTAAAGTTGGTAAAGGAAAGAGTGCATTATATCTTAAAGATGAGATTGAATTTAGTGATTATATTTTAAAACGGGTATGTGATAATAAAAAAGCAGGATATAAAGGAAGTGATAAAAAAATAGCAGAATATAATCTTTATCTTTTTACAAAAAATCTTTCAGAATATTTTACAAATATGGCTAAGTTTAAAATAGGAGGCATAAATTCTGATTTAATTGAAGTTCTTATGAGGGAAGGTATAGAAGATACCGGTTTTCTTCAGAATCAAAAAAAAATGTCATCTTTAAAAAATTCACTTTGTGAACAAGGCTTTGATGCAAGTGAACTTATGTGGAATGAAGAAAAAAATATATATGAAATTGTAGTAAAATTTTCCAGGAATGAAGATAGTTCGGATTTAAATAAAACTATTAAAAAAGAGAGTGATAAACCTGTAAAAATAGGAACAGGGCTTATATGTTCAACCGATTTTCAAAAAAGCCTGTTATTTTGGGAAAAAATTTCAAAATATGATTATCCTCCGTTTAAACTTTATAAAAATGATGAAGAAAATGAGTATGCAGTTATTGAAGATAAAAAAAGATTTCTTTCTTTTTTAATGGAGGAAGGTAAAAAAGGAATAAATGTTCAAAGATATAAAGGTCTTGGTGAAATGAATCCCGACCAGTTATGGGAAACAACGATGAATCCTGATAAGAGAAACATGCTTAGAGTTGAAATTGATGATGAAATTGATACTGATGAAATTTTTACTATTCTTATGGGAGAGGAAGTAGAGCCAAGAAGAGAATTTATTCAGAATAACGCTTTGCAGGTTGGGATGCTTGATATTTAATAAATATTTAGGGTTCATTTAGAAAAGAGATATAAAAGGATAAAAAAAGAAGTTTTGAAAAAGATAGGATTAGTTATTAAATCAGACGACAGGGCTATGAAAAAAGCCGATGAATTTGAAAAATGGCTTATAAAAAAAAATATTGAGGTAATAAGAAAAGATAACGTTTCATATAAAAATAATTTTTTTAAAAAAAAAGAATTTGCACCTCCTGATCTTTTTTGTATTTTTGTTCTGGGAGGAGATGGAACATTTTTAACCGCAGCCCGCTGGATTGGTAATCAGAATATTCCGATAACAGGAGTCAAGTTTGGTGAAGTCGGTTTTCTTGCAGAGCTTTCTGAAAAAAATCTTTTTTCAGCGGCTGAAAATATTATAAATGAAAATTTTATAACACAACCAAGAATGCGCCTTCAGGTAAAGGTTATAAGAAATAATCTGGAATATTTTAGTGAGGCAGTTTTAAATGATATTGTTATTAATAAAGGAACTCTCGCCAGATTAGCAGATATTAAAACATATATTGACGATCAATATTTAACTACATACAGAGCTGACGGGCTGATAATATCAACACCAACAGGTTCAACAGCTTATTCCCTTGCAGCAGGCGGCCCTATAATCCATCCTTCAGTTCAAGGCATACTGATGACTCCTATTTGCCCTTTCACTTTAACCAACAGGCCTCTCTTTGTTCCTGAGTCAGTATCTATCAGAATTGAAATAGAAAAAAAATCTTCGGATATAATCCTGACTATAGATGGTCAGGAAGGAATTGAAATAAATATAGACGATGATATTATTATAAAAAAATGGCCTTATCCTGTAAATATGATAAAAATACCAGGCCAGCTTTATTATGATATTCTAAAAACAAAATTAAGATGGAGCGGAAGCAGAGTTTAGGAACGAGGACGAAATAACTTCCCCAAGCTGTGCGCCTGCTTGGGGAAGTTATTTCGTACCCGCGTTCCTTAAGGGAGATAAAATTTATTTTTTTAACGCTTTTATTCGTTCCAGTACTGGTGGATGAGAATAATTTAGAAAAACGTAAAAAGGATGCGGCATTAAATTAGAAAGATTATGAACTGATAATTTTTTTAAAGCGTTAATCATGGAGTTGGCATCATTACTTGTTTCAATTGCAAATTTGTCAGCCTCATATTCATTTTTTCTTGAAAGATACTGCATTAATATTCCAATAAAAAAACTAATTGGGGAATATAACATTCCAAAAAAAACAAAACCTGCATATATAGATTTTTCTTTTAGATAAAACGCATCAAAAAGAGGCTGATAAGATATAAATATAGACAATAAAAAAAATATTATACCCATATGTATAATACTGATAATAATATTTTTTAATATATGTTTTTTTTTGTAATGACCCATTTCGTGTGCAAGAATAGAAACAAGTTCTGAAGTAGAATGCTGCTTAATAAGAGTATCGAACAGAACAATCATTTTATTATGGCCGAATCCGGTAAAAAAAGCATTTGATTTATTTGAACGCTTTGATCCGTCCATAACAAAAATTTTTTTAAGGGGAAAGGCTATTTTTCTGGAGTATGAAATAATAGAATTTTTTAGTTCTCCTTCTTCCAACGGTGTAAATTTATTAAATAAAGGCATAATATAAGTTGGCATTATAAATTGGATAAATAAAATAAAAACTGTAACAGCCAGCCAGCAATAAAGCCATGAATAATCCCCTGCATATTGAAAAAAGGCCAGTATGCCGGCAAGAATAGGCGCTCCTAAAAGTATGCATAAAATAATCCCTTTGATTAAATCTATAATAAATGTTTTACAATTGGTTTTATTAAATCCAAAATTTTCTTCAATAACAAAAGTTGAATATATGGAAAACGGAAGACTTAAAAGAGACTTACAAAATATTAATATTCCCATATAAACAAGACCTGTTGAAACGGGATCCCAATTTAATGATCTGACTATATTATCAAGAAAAAAAAAGCCTTTTCCAAACCAGAAAAGGAAAAGTATAATAAGATCAAATAAAGAAGTTACCAACCCGAATCTGGTATTTGTTTTAAGATATTCCTGGGATTTTTTATACTGTTTTTCATCATATATTCCAATAAATTCTGAAGGAATTTTATTATTTAAATTTTTAATATTTAAATGATCTGCAAAAGTATGAAGTAAAAAATCTGTTATTATTGTAACTATAATGACATAACCTATTAAATTCATGTATATTCCTGTACAAATAAAATGTTTAATTTATTAGCTAAGGAACGAGGACGAATTAACTTCCCCAACTATGCATCACAGCTTCAGGGCATCTTTGCCCGACCTAAAAGTACAAAAATCTTGAAATAGCTTGCTATTCCTGAAACTTTTGTATTTTGAAATCGAACAAACCTGACCTAAATCTGTGCGCTTACTTTGGGAAGTTATTTCGTCCCCGTTCCTAATCTTTACAAAATTCAGTATCATTCCATAGTTTTTCAAAATAGTCCTTGTAATAAGTAAAACCGTGTGATGTTCCTTTGAATTCATAAGATATTGTTTGCTGGCTTGATATTCCGTAAAGATAAGGACCTATAAAAATATGTTCATCCACCAGGAAGTAAAAATCTTCAGGTAATCTGTTGTAATATCTGATTTGAATGTTTGATCGATCAGAGCTTATGCGTTTGAGTTCTTCAATCCATTGTGCAAGATTTATAATAGTTTGTTTTATCTGCCCTTCAATTTCTTTTTCATCTTTTTCCCGCTGCTTAACAACTTCGGAATCAGGATATGGGGCTATAATTCTGATTTTAAGACCACGCTCAACCTTTGCCCTGACAACCTTATTTTTAGCGTCCCTGAATGATTTTAGGCCCCATGCTATAATATCAAGATTATTTTCAAGAGATTTAAAAGCAATGTCGGTACTCCGATTCATTTCCTGCCGGGTTTCATATATAGCTTCTAATCCCCAATATTCGATTATTTTTTTTATATGGCTAATACGGATTAGATATTTGGATGTAAGATAAGAAACAACCGAACTGGCTATTAGAGAGCATCCAACACTTATCGGTATGTTTTTCCAATCATACGATTTGATGAAAAAAGTTGATAATACTGTAAAAATACCTATAAAGAATATAACAGTATTTATAAGAGAAGCATTTAACCGTTCAAGAGCCTTATTTATTTTCCCGTTCCCATTATTCATTTACAATTCCCTTTATTTAGGGCTGATGAAATTATTTTACACAGATGATATTTAGGGAATATTATATCAATGGGATTATAATGGTCAAGGTTTTCATTTTTGAAGGGTAAAACTATTTATTATTCTTTTGACAAGCATGGCTCCATAACTCCAGTCAGCCTGGCGACCATTTCCTGGTTCCTGTAGATAAATTTCAAGGCCGATGTAGGAATATGGAGCTGATTCCCATATGGAAGCGGGAATAATTGTATGACAAACAGGGAAATTGCTTGATGCGGCATCCTTTTTTAAAGAAACTTTTGTAATTTTAAAAAATCGTATTACTTGTGAATCGCCGGAAATATTTACATTATTTTTATTCTGCGTTTTTTTAATTTTTTCTAACAGGTATTCATCATTACAAAAAATATCTGCACAGCGGCCGGATTCATTAATGCCGGTGTGCAGATCAATCATAAGGTCAATCTTGTTTTTTACCTGTTGATGGAGCTGCAGGTAAATTTCCCTGTGAAATGTACTGTAATAATATCCCCTGTTATTAAATGATTCTTGCTGTGGTAAACCCTGGTCTATTTTGATAATTTTTATATCGGTTTCAGATAAATTTGCAGCCACCTGGCGTCCGAAATCAAGCTCTTTTTTGTGAATACCGATAACAAGTCCGGTGCGAATATTTGTAGAGCTAATTAATCCATTCATATGCTTCTATGGCTGCAGGATCACACTTACAACATCCTTTCTGACATAAAGGGTTACATTCATGTTTTTTTACNTTACCCTTACTAATCCACATATCCAGCATGGGAATAAGAGTATCAGTTTCCATCCTGAAATGGATGGCTATATCNCGCAGGGGAGCAATTTTTCGTTCTATAAGATACTTTTTTATTTCAATAGGAGTCATCGGATTCTCCAGTTCAGGCTCTGGCTCCTGCGGCAATCCCCAGTTCTGTCAAATCTTTTTTTCCAATCATTTTCATTATCCCAATAACAGATGCAAAGGCGATAAATATTACGGCAATCCAGAGCATGGAAGTTGCCGAATGACTCGCAAAAGTAGCTGTTTGGTAGAACAAAACTGCAACAGAATAGGCCATAAATGTAGTCCAGAAACCGGCGAACAGCGTCCACTTCAGGTTTGTTTCTCTATAAACAGCGGCAATAGCGGCAGCACACGGAAAATAAAGCAGAATAAAAAGTAAATAGGCAAAAGCGGCCACCTTTGTACCGAACAATTTAACCATGGAACCGAAAGTTCCTGCACTGACTTCCTGTTCTTCAGCAGCTACAGTTATATTATCTATATCGCCTACTGAAAGACCAAGGGGGTCAAGGAAAGTTCCGGCCACGTCAGATAAATTGGCTGGAATGCTGGCAAAAGATTCACCTATTGCACCCCAAA
>JGI24023J19991_10002523_pt1 | contig 13293 bp, 7 predicted proteins | sample Cruoilmetagenom1_FD_19991 | JGI IMG/M metagenome (IMG submission 19991)
AGAAATCTTTATTTATCCTCAAAATAATGTTTAAAAACGTTCCAATCATCTTCGGAATGCATACTTTTTTTCAATTTTCTTTTTAATGTTATTAATTCTTTTTTAGTATCAGAACTTACACCTTTTACTTCGGAAATAGATTTCATAATCTCATCTAACAATTTGTTTTTTTGCATCATCAGCAAAGCTTGCGATGTCAATTCTTTGGTTTTATAATTGAGATTTTGTTGCAGCAAATCTTTTTCCAACTTATTGCGTTTACGCCTCATATATAAACTTCTGCTAGCAAATAACAAAACAAGTAGCAAAAGAATTGCCATAATCATCCAAAAATACTTAATTTTTTTATCAAAAACTCGTTTAATTTTAAGTTGATTTATTTTGTTTATATTTTTTTCGTTTTCGTATTTTGATTGTAAATTGTTTAAAATAACTTGCTGTTTATCTCGTTTTAACGAATCTTGATAATCCACAAAATCTTCTAAATGATAGAGTGATTTTTTCCATTGTTTTTGTTTTTTATATAAATTATACATCCTAAAGTTGGCGAGGTATAAGCCATACCAACTATTTTCTTTTTTACTAACCACCAAGGTTTTATTAAAATATTGCAATGCTTCAGCATCTCTTCCTTGTCTGTAGAGCAGTTTGCCTCTACGGTCATAAATATCTTTTAACGCGGAAAAGTTTGACAATTTGGCAAATTTTTCAGCCTGATCAAAATGCTTGTAAGCAAGCTTTGATTTGTTTAATACAAATCCATAAAGATTGGCTAAATTAGAATGAATATTAGCCAATGTAGCTTGGTCGTTATAATCTTGGGCATCTATGATCGCTTTGTTTAAATAATACAAAGTACTATCTACATTTTTTAAATGTTTATAAGAATTTGACATATTGAGATAATAAGAATTTCTGGAAACCTTTATATTTTTTTTATCAATAATTTTTAAAGCTTTTTTAAAATACGCAATCGCCTTATGATAATCATGACCTTTATTGTTTAGCAATCCTAAATTATTATAACTCAAAGCAATTCCTTCATAGTCTTTGTTTTCCTCAAAAATTTTAAGTGCTTTTAAAGAATATTCAACTGACTTTTTATATTCTTCAAGTTTTTCAAATATCCCTGCCAAAATTTTATATGACACAGCCAAATCAAGATTTATATTATTTCGTGTCTGTAAATCAATAGCGAGTTGAATCGTATCGATAGCCGGCAAATATCGTGCTTGTGAAATATGATAAACCGCTATTGATTGGTAAGCTTTGGCAATATAGGCTTTATCATTTAATTGTTGTGATGTCTGTAAAATCAACGAAGCATAATAATAGGCACTATCTTGATTGTTTGATAAATAGTATTCTTGTAGCTTAGTGTATTCAGGCAGACTTTGTTCAGCATTTAATTTGGGCAAAATATACAGGACGCTATCCTTTTGTTTACTTGTAATTTGAGCCTGTAAAAACGTGAGATTTGTAAACAAAAAAATTAAAAACAAGTAAAAAACCTTCATAATTATAAACTTTTGGTTAAGTATTCAAATTTACATATAATTTATCTATCATTTACTAAAATTTTAAAAAATAAAATATAAATGCTTGTTTCACAATTAGATAAAAAATGACACTTTACTTTTATTTTACCTATTTCTCATAGTTACTTTACCTTTTTTTTACCTATTATTTTTGTTAAATCACTTGTTGTCGGTGTACATTTACCAAAAAAATAGAAGCAAATGCTACTCATCAATTATATACGTCCCAATATTATCATTTACGCTGACTATTTAATCTTTGGAGAAATTTCAATTATTGATGCTGAAAGTAACCTGTTATTAAATAAAATCGTTAAAAACGAAACACTGGTAAATATTAAAATTTCAAATCTTGCAAAGTATCATAAAATAACCGTGATTATTAAGACACAAAAAGAAACCATAAAAAAATCATTTCATAATACGAGTATAAAATTCAAAATATAATAAAACCGTCACAATAAAATATTAAACACACCCAATAATAATTATCATTCTTATATACGACCCAATAAAAAAAATAAACAGATGAAAACAAAAATCCTACTTATTTTATGCATGTTTAGCCTACATTCTTATGGACAGAGTACGGTTTACAATGTAAATTCAACCAAAATATTGGCAACAGAAAATAATTATAATTATACCGAAGGACATTTTGAAAAATCACGACGTTTTTTAGAATTTATATTAAACCATCAAATCAACAAAAAGGAACGCGTTCAGGTGCTCAAAGAATCTTTAACTGAATTTAATAAAAATCCACAATTGAGCATTCAGCAAGTCAACCAAGTCGATGCACAAATGCAACAAATATATAATTTGAAATTTCCCGAAAAAATTGCCTTGGTACGTTCGGCGTTGCTCAGTCAATTAGTTTGGACATCGCGCGATATGCGCCCAGTACCCTTTATGATTAAATTGGTCGAAAAATACACTCCCTTGTTAGCCATCGACCCCACAAATATGTTAGCATTTACACAAAATGACTTTGAAGGATACATCAGCTTATATGCTTTTTATACACAACTATCCGGTCAAATCTTCAATATTAGTGCACAACAAAAACAAGCTTTTAGACAACAATTGGTACAAAAATTCAATCAAATGCCACTTGCACAGAAACAAGAACTTTGTGTGATGGAAATCATGAATCAATATACACAACAATCTTATGCACAGCTAAATGCACAACAAAAATGGGCATTGCAAAACCAAATAATAAATTCACAAGCAAGTTATTACCAGCAATATACACAAAATGCGACGCAAAACACAACACAGAATGCCAATGATGGCGATTATACTTGGGGCTATGAAAAAGAATACGATCCTACAAAAGTACAATGGCCAAACGGCATTAAAACCAAAGCTCAAAAACAAGCTTATTTAAGTCAGATGCGACGCAAAATGAAAGCCAACCAAGCCAATTTTGGTATAATGAACAATATGATGCTCAACAATCACGCAACCATGCTCAACGTCATTGAAAATACCGGAAACACTGGAAATTACTGGGAAGTTAAATCAGGTTATTAATACAATTATTATGAAATTAACCCATAACATACAAATCAGTTCAGTTAAAACAACCAATTTAATTTGTAAAATAAAAGCTGTTAAAAACATTGTTTGGCTACTGTTACTTTTAGGCGGAATAACCAATGCACAACAAAAAAGCACTTTCTTTTCAATGAATGGAAGTTTAAATATTTCTTATGAAAATTATGCTTCCAATGCAAGCAACTACACCAATTTTAGACCGCGATATCCCGAAGATTTATTCCGTTTAAACGGAAACGCCGTTTTTCATTTTGGAAAATATTTTAGCATACCCGTCGGTGTAAATTTTAGCAATCAAGAAAATACCTATTACCTCCCCACACTTCCCGAAGAAGGTGTATATAACTACATCCGCAATCCGCGTAATAATTTTCATATCAATCCTACATACAAATGGGCGCGCGTCAACTTGGGCTCACAAATGCCGCAATATTCCGAATTTACTTCGGGCGATATGCAAATATTTGGCGTGGGTATGGAAATCAATCCGAAAAAATTTATTCTATCTGCCAGCTACGGCACTTCGCAATACGCCGTTGAACCCAATCCAATATATCACCTCGGTGGTGCTTACGAACAACAAATAATGAGTGCCCGTATTGGATACGGTAAAGTTGACGCCTCAAAATTTACGCTAAATGTTGTAAAATTAAAAGACGACACACAGTCGGTAAAACTACAACCTATCGGCATACATCCACACGAAGGCATCAGTTTTGCGCCAATGGTAGAAATTGAAATTACAGAAAATCTAAAATTAAAATCAGAAATAGCAGCATCAGTTTTTACAGAGAATTTACTAGCAAATGATACATTTTTAGACGGCAAAATACCAGGTAGCATTTCCAAAATTATCACGATAAACAATTCTACGGTTTTGGATTATGCACACGTAAACAAACTTACTTGGCACAACAACAAATTTGGTGTAGGTGTAGAAGTAAAATATGTAGGCCCCGGATTTATGTCCGTAGGATACAGAAATATTGAAAAAGACATTTTGGATTATAAATTGTTGTCAAATTTTAAATTGTTTAATAACAAATTGCTTTTTAATGGTGTTATAGGATTGAGAACCAATAATTTAAGCAACACAAAGTTGACTAAAAACAATCGTGTAATAGGCAATGTTAATCTACAAGCACAACTGACCAATCAGTTTTCAATCAATGCCAATTACAGCAATTTTGGATTTAGAAATAACCAACATAACAACCTGTATCGCATTGAAATGATGAGCAATGCTATCTCAATCACACCCACCTATCAGTTTAAAAGAAAGACCAATTTTCAACAGATTTCCGTTACAGCATCGATAGATCAATTTAGTCAATATGACCAAATTGCACAATCATCTTTAAAAACCGATAACAAAGTTTTACAATCCAATTACTTGATTAGCTTTAACAAAATTCCTTTAAATATGGGCGTGTTTGGAATGTATTTACAAAACAAATCGCAACAATTCTCATTTAATATGGAAAATGTCGGTCTTAATTTGGGTTATGTCTTTATGAAGAAAAAAATAAAAGCCAACTTATTTACAACTTTCAATCGTTTAGAACGCAAGGGTTTTACACCAGATGACCGTTTGAATTTCAGAATGAAAATAGGCTACAAAATGGCTAAAAATACCCGTCTAAATGTCGCTTTTAGTCAATACAACAATCGCTATGGATCTTATCGTCCAGATGCACAAACACAAGAAAACAAATTTCAAATTTCATTAACACAAAAATTTTAAAAAAATAAAAATCTGTCCTTAAATAAATCACAAAAAATAAACCTATGAAACGCTTTACATTAATTATATTATTACTTTCAATGCAACTGATACAAGCACAGATTCACGTATCACTGAATGTCAGTTCACATCCCACACCACAAATATCTGAATGGGAAAACCGCAACGAAACCGCCATATTGACCATTACAAATACCAATCCCAATATGGAAGGCGAAAATTATAAAATATTGGCGTATTTGTATTTAGATGACCGATTGATAGCTGAAACACGTTATCAAGATATGCCTATTTTACAATTACCCCTTGGCACGGATACTTTCATGGCCGACCAGATTATTCCTTTTCAAGCATTAGATATTCATGAGCAACAAGGAGAACGCACTACCATTATTCGCACAGGCATGTTACCTGCCGGAAATTATCGTTTTTGCGTACAATTGATGGATATGGAAAACAATGTTATCTCACTACCTGAACGCGTTTGTAATAATATGATTATCACCGATTATCAAATGCCCGAATTGATACTTCCTACCAATCTGCAAGAAATTAGCGCAACAAATGCACCCAACATCATTTTTCGTTGGACACCCATTAGTCCTATGCCACCGGCACAAGACGGCGTAAAATACATCGTATCTGTATCAGAAATCCAAAATGGACAAACACCACAACAAGCTTTTATTTCTAATCATCCCATCATAGAAGAAGAAGTTATCGGTGCCAATTATTTATACATGGCAAGCACAAATATTAACTTAACAGGAACAGCTGTTTTTGGAAATAACCAAACAAATTATGTATGGAGCGTAAAAGCTGTTAGAATGAATGACACCCCTTATGCTACAACAAACAGCGGATTTGCACCCATTTTTACATACAGCATCAAAGCGCCATTAAGTGCATCCGGTACGAATAACACACCGGATACTAACAACCAACAAACCAGTCCGACTATGCAAAATGTGAACACCCGTTTTTTTGCAGGTGCCGGTGGCGAATTTGTAGTAAAAGTAACCCAATGGAATGATGTTAAAGGAAAACATACCGGCATTGGTAGTGTTTATATCGATTGGCTAAAATCTGCTGTCTCGGTACATTTTAAAGACATTGAATTGGATTCTGTTAATAAACTGAAAAGAGGAACTGTTTATGCCAAAATAGATGCTGCTGTTCCTTCCTATCCAAAACAATGGGTAAAAACCAATAGAAAATCTTGGAAAAATAACGACATCGTTACTTTTATGAAATGGGCACAATCAAATCCGCAACGCTTTTATGCCTATGAAGGGACAACAGAAAATCCACCCTCAAAATTACCGGTTGGTATTCTTATCGACCACGAAAAATTAATGATAACCGAAATGTCATTTAGCAGCACGGGTTCTAGTGTTAATTTGGTTACTTCCAAATCATTACCACCTTCTTGGGGCATACACGAATTGGGATTTTACGGTTGGCGCATCGAATTTCATCCCGATAAATTTAGCGATAAATTTTTCTATTTAAGACTAAACGAAGATATTAACATTGAACAAGGTGCAAAAGACAAAATAGCATACAATTTTAAAGCGTCAAAAGGCAAAAAAATAGATGGTTGTTATATGCGATTTGTCAAGGATTCCGTTTCATATAAAGGTGTTATCGATGCTAAAATGCCGCTTACATGGTTACAACTGGTAGATAAAAAAACAAAAACGAATACTGTAGTTTCATTATCTGGAATATATAAAAACTGGAATGATATTATTTTAACCGGAAAACTACCCAAATCACTTATTCCAGACACCGATGGTATCAAAATACAAGCAGACAATATCAGTTTTGACTTATCTGACATATCCAATCCAACAAGTATGAATTTTCCATCAGGATATCCAAATACCAGCAAACATTTTATGGGTTTTTACACCAAAAAAATACAAGTAGAAATGCCCGATGCTTGGAAACAAAAAGATCATAAACCAATTCATTTTGAAGCCCAAGATTTAATTATCGATAAAAATGGAATTAGCACATTGATGCGCGGTGTAGATATCATCAATATCAAAAAAGGAAAAGTTGCCGATATGACCGGAAGTATTGATGAAGCAAGTATTAAAATTCAATTAAACAAATTAACAGATGCTTGGGTAAAAGGGCGCTTGGTATTACCTATCTCAGACAAAAAAAAGAAAGACAATTACTTAAAATACAAAGCCTTATTTCATATTGCCAAAGACACAAACGATGTTACAGGTATTCAATTAACCATACAACCCGGATTGATCAATACAGAAATGTTGGAAGGTAAAATGGATTTGGATAAAACTTCTAATATATCAGCTTATGTTGGAAGTAAAAAAACGTCTTTTAAAATAGATTTAAGCGGTAAATTTTATTGGGAAAAAGCAACAGATCAAAAAGAGAAAAAGAAGAATATTTTTGAAATAAATTTTCAACACGTAGGTTTGAATTATGACAATACAAACAAGAAAAAACCTTTTATGTTTAAACAAGGTACTTGGGCTTTTGCCAGTCCACAAAAAAAAGTTTCGGGTTTTCCGGTTAGCATAAAAAAAATATATTATCGCCAACAAATGATAACAGGACAACAAGTATTGAATGGCGAATTGCGTTTTGATTGTGTTTTTAATATAAGCAAAGATATTGGTGGCACATCAACATTTGGTTTAAAAGGTAGTATCGAAAAAAATAATGATGATTTTCAACCAAAATTTGATGGTTTTGGTATTTCAAAAATTACAGTAAATGCTAAAACGCCTACCGTTGACATCAAGGGATCCTTAGATTTTTTCAGCAAGGATTATGTTTTTGGCGATGGATTTAAAAGTAAAATCGATGTCAATTTCAAAGTATTAAAATTTACAACCAAGGCATTGGTGCAATTTGGCAATACCAACTATTTAAATAGCAATGGAATTGATTATCGCTACTGGCGTGTCGAAGCGCTAGCTACCTTTCCATCTCCTGGCATTCCTTTTTTACCTGGTGTAGCATTTAGAGGATTTGGCGGTGGTGCATACTACAATATGCATCCAGAAGATAAAAAAATAAACAATAAAAAAACAATTGTGTTTAAACCCAAAAAAGGCGACTGGGGCTTAAAAGCAACTGCTGTTTTAGCCACAACTCCCAAAGGTGACGTGCTTAATGCAGACATTACGGTCAAAGCTGACATTACCCAACATGATGGTCTTAAAAAAGTTGGATTTTTAGGAGAATTTTATGTCGGTGCTGATATAAACAAACGCGATAAAGCTCATGCAAAAGGAAAATTGAATGTAGATTATGACATTCCACAAGAACATTTTAATATGGCTGCCAATCTTAGCTTAGATTTAAAAATTATCAAAGCAAGCAATATTAATTTCGGACTGGACATCAATGGGAAAAAGGGCGATTGGTCTATAAAATTAGGTGAACCAAAAAATATGAATACCGTAACCTTATTTCCAAAAGAATTAAAATTGAATATCAGCGAATATCTAATGGTCGGAAACAAAATTCCTTCGCCAACAGGTTTTTCGTCTAAATATATTGCTGCTTATAAAAATGTAATAGGTGTAGAACCCGGATTTAAAAGTACTTTGACAACAACCAATAAAAAAGCAGCACTTGGTCAAGGTTTTTCATTTGGCGTAAACTTTATGTTTAGCACCAAAGACACCATCACTTTCAAAAAAATAAATATATTTGGTTATTATCCTGGTATTGGTTATGATTTATCTGCCGGCGCCGAATTATATGGATCTCTGATGGAATACAAAGGTAGCTGTGCCGGATTTAATCCTATTGGAATGAATGGCTGGCGCGCACAAGCAGGCTTATCTGTTTTTGGCAATATTTCTTTGCAAGGCGCCATATATCAATCAAAAGATAATAAAGAAATTTTTAAATACACCGTAGCAAGTGCCAAAGTAGGCGCCTGGGTGCAAGGAGAATTTCCCCGACCTTCATTTGTTGCAGGAAGATTTCAAGGAAAAGTAAAAGTACTGTTTTTTGATTTTGATTTTGATGAAAGCTTTAAATATGGAACGGCTTGTAGAACTTTACAATCAGACAAAGGAACCATTATTAAAGCAAATAATGTCTTAACTAAATTGTCAAAAAATAAATTAATTGAACAAGTATATCCTTCTGACAAAACCAACGGATTGTCGGTGCATAGTCCCGTAACGGTTAAATACGGATTTGTACCCAATGAAGTGTTTACCTTGCCCGAACAACAAAAAGATGGCACGATAAAAAATCGAACATTCTGTTTACATGTTACAACCGAAATGAAAAAAGAAAAATTTGGATTTTTACGTAGTGTTGCATTAATATCCACGAAAAATAATTTAGGTGAAATTGAATATACACCCAAAAATAATCCCAATACAAGCTATTCCGGTTCTAATAATATCGTAGATAATACGGGTAATTTTGGTAATGGATTCCAAAATGGTGCTTTATATCCACCTAAAATCAATTCAACTACACCTACTGTGTCCGGAGGGGCAATGTATGGCAATGGCAATCCTGTTAATCAATCAGGGAATCATTATGGTGGATTTCAAAATGGACCCGCACCTATGGAAGAAATACTTAACGAACCTTATCAACTAATACCTTTTCCTAGTTTTTATAACCAAGAACCAAGCCATGCACAAACACGTTGGGAAAGCAATAATAACTATTTGTTTACAGTAACAGCAGAATTGCAAGAATTAAAAGCCAATAAATGGGTAAAAACAAAAGCTAATATGTATGAAAAACAAGTTGTTAAATTTACCACCGAATTTATTCAAGGTGAAAGCAATGCAAGCAATTCCGGGCAATTGTCGCACTAATATTAAAAAATTTAATAACATTATTGCGATTAATAATTAAGTAATAAAAGAATAAAATTATAATCAATAAATATTAAAAAAATGAAAAAATCATTTATAATCATAACAAACATCTTATTGATATTCACAATGACTGTTTATGGACAAAAAGATAAAAGTTTAGAAGCAAATATTAATGTTTATGCAAGGTATAACGCACAAAAAAATATGGATTTGGTCTTTATTGCTGACAAAAAACACTTAGTCATCAATGCTATGCAATACGGATTTATTATTGAACGTGCTGATAATCAATCTCAGATTTTTCACAAAATAGCCACTGTAAAAGCTTATAATGATCAGCAATGGAAAGACTTGATTAAACAAGAAAAAAATATTAAAAAACAACAAAAACTCAAAGCTGGTTATGCTTTCTACAAAGCTCAATTGCAAACAAGTGAACAACCAATTGATTTAAATGAAGGCATCGCTCAATTAAAAAAACGAAAAAGTGATGACGATATGAGTTTCTTGATTATGTTGCTTATGGCAACCAAAGACCAAGCGACTATTCACGCTTTGGGACTAACTTATACCGATAAAACCGTACAAGTAGGAAAAACCTATCAATACAAAGTAAAATTGGTTAAACCCGATGCTATTTTTAATACAAAAAGTACACCAATTACAGTTTCGGCAAGCCAAAAACAAAAAAATTACCAACACTTGTTTTATGTAAGTCAAAATGACAAAAAATTGGAATTTATATGGAATGAAATTCCCGGATTACAAGGTTTTGATATCGAACGAGCACAAGCAGGCAGTCAAAATTTTGTAAAACTAAACAACGCGCCAATTTATGCCGTTTCTGGCAACGGTAAATATGTTCATTCATATATCGACAAAAACCTAATTAATTACAAAAAATACACCTACCGTTTTTATGCCGATAATTTCTTTGGTGACAGGGTAAAATTGTTTGAAATGACAACTTTTTCGGTAGATAAAACACCACCACCATCGCCCAATATTCAAAAACCCGAACACATCAACCCAAATGAAGTATTGATAACTTGGAAAATGCCAAAATCGCCCAAAGATTTAAAAGGTTTTGTGGTAGCACGTTCTCATCAAAACAAAGGAAAATTTAATATTATACACAAGCAGCTATTACCGCCAACAAAACGACGTTTTATCGATACAAAATTTGATAAATCAAAAATTAATTATTACATAATTCAAGCCATTGACACAGCAAATAACATCAGTTCATCAGCACCTTTTTCTGTTGTGTTAATAGACAGCATTCCCCCTGTAAAACCAATTATTGCATCAGCTGTCATCGATTCATTGGGACATATTGTTATTAAAATAAAACCCAATCCTGAAAAAGATTTGATGGGTTACCGTTTGTTTAAATCAAACAGTTCAAAACACGAATTTTCTGCCATAAGAGAACATTTTTTAGATTCTGTAAATATGGATAAAAAGAAATTACATATTTTTAAAGATACCACCACACTCAACACTTTAACACCCAAAATATACTATCGGTTAAAAGCTTTGGATTTTCACTACAACCAATCCGATTTTTCTGATATAATTGCCGTAAAACGCCCAGACACGATTCCGCCTACAACACCTGTTTTTAAAAGTGTACAAGTATTTAAAGATCGTGTAGATTTACAATTTGCTTTAAGTGAAAGCGAAGATGTAAAAAAACAATATATCTATCGTCGGACTTCTTTGCAAGATGATTGGGAACTACTGTCCGAATTGCCAAATGATAAAACAGAATACATTGATAAAAAAGTGGAACAAGAAACCAAGTACTATTATTGTTTGCGTGCCAAAGACAATACAGGTTTGTACTCTGCCTACTCCATATCGATATATGCTACACCATTTGACGATAAAGTAAGACCACCGGTAAATCAGTTTAACGTAAAACAAAAAGACCGTCAGGTAAATCTTTCTTGGAAATACCCTTCAATAACCGATGCAACTTACTTTATTATTTATAAAAATGATAGACGTGGAAATTTAGTTCAATACAAAAAAACTAATAAAACCAAATTTACCGACACAGACATCAATGCCAGACAATATACTTATGCCGTAAAAGTTTTTACCAATGACGGAGGCGAATCAAAATTATGCGATGTCAAAAGTATTATAATTGAATAGATATAATCAATATCAAACCGATATCGAACTTATAAATAATAAATATACAAAAAAAACAAAAATTAAAATCCTAAACAAATGAAAAAAATAATTTTAAGTATTGCCATACTAATCGGATTTAGTGCAGCAATAAAAGCCCAAAATGTAAACATTCCTGATGCTAATTTTAAAGCATTTTTAGTAGGAGATGCCACTATTAACACCAACAGTGATACGGAAATTCAAGTAAGTGAAGCCAGTGCATATAACGGCACAATCAACTGTTCATCTCAAAATATTTCAGACTTAACTGGTATTGAAACTTTTGTCAATCTAACAGAATTGGATTGCGGAAATAATTCCCTAACTAGTTTAAATCTTTCTGCCAATACAGCACTTACCGTATTAAGTTGTTACACTAATTCCTTATACAGTCTAGATGTCTCTGCCAACAATGCACTTAGCATTTTATATTGCTTTAACAATACCATAGGTGATCTTAACATAAACGCTTGTACGGCACTCACACATTTGTACTGTGGTGGAAATTCATTAACTAATTTAGATATTGCTACCAATACGGCATTAATAGAATTAACCTGTGATAATAATTCGCTAACTAATTTGAATGTATCCGCTAACACAGCACTCACAAGCCTAAGTTGTAATCGCAATTCGATTGGCAGTTTAAATGTTACCACCAATACAGCATTAAATACTTTAAATTGTAATAACAATTCGTTAAACAGTTTGAATATTGCTACCAATACAGCACTCACAAATTTGGATTGTTCTTATAATTCACTTAGTAATTTAGATGCATCTACCAACTCGTCGCTTATAGGTATAGATTGTAGTATGAATTCGATAAACAGTTTAAATATCACCAGTTGTACAGCACTTATATATTTATATTGTGCCCAAAATTCTATACCCGGTTTAGATATTTCAGCTGTTACAGCACTTTTGAGTTTAGATTGTTCATACAACTCGCTAATTAGTCTAAATGTTGCCAATGGAAACAACACCAATCTTACCTATTTTGTAGCAAATGCCAATCCTAATTTAACTTGTATTCAAGTAGATGATGTAGCATACAGCCAAACCAATTGGACATACATTGATGCAACAGCAAGTTTTAGTACAAATTGCGGTGCTTCCGTTGATAATAATATAATTAACAATCTTAACATTTATCCAAACCCGACTAAAAACACATTAAATATTGATACTTCAAATAGCTTTACGACTATAAAGTTATTTGATATAAGCGGTAAAATGCTTAAAACTTTTAATCCGGAAAACAGGTCTTTAAATGTAGCTGACTTAAAAGCAGGCATTTATTTCTTAAAATTAATAGATGCAACAAAACAAATTAATTTAACCCGTATTATTCAAAAATTATAATCCATAAAACATATTTTTATATTTGTAGGGGCGCGATTAATCGCGCCCCTACAAATGT
>JGI24023J19991_10002524_pt1 | contig 13287 bp, 18 predicted proteins | sample Cruoilmetagenom1_FD_19991 | JGI IMG/M metagenome (IMG submission 19991)
GTCTACCCAAAGCTCTGCCTCATTTAGGAGGACGTGTAGTCAGTAGAAAAAAGCTGTAAACACGTCGCTGAGCCATTGGATTTTGCTGCGCTTCAGCTTCAGAGCACAACGCCCTTCCAGTGGAACATCCGATGTAACCAGGAGTGTAAGACCTCTGCGGGCTGTGATGATCAGAACCGCTAGCCCAGGCAAGGGTATCCGCCGCGAGGCGGAATCTGAAGGAAGCCGAAAGCAAGACTTGGGCTCGACGAACAGGAGCTGGATCTGCCGCATGCGAGGAGTCGCAAACGTCCATGGCGTCGGAACGAGAGCGAGCCTTGACGAGCACTTATGCTACGTTACAACAATAGCGGAAACCGCCGGATACGCTGAGTACGTCCGGTGGTGTGGGAGGACGGCGGCCGTGAGGTCCCCTTCTACCCGATTCCAACCCCACTGTTGCCCAGCAAGTCTGACATATAGTGTGAGAGTCCCCCTAAAGGCCATATTAGCTTTGATGCTGCAAAGGCCATCAATCAGCCGGCATTATTCAACCTCTGGTGATATCAGTTCTGCAGCTTATCTATGAACTCGTCGGGGTGATTTTGGCTTGCTGTAATGACCTCCTGCCCCGATACTCTGTGCAGCTTAGGCGCATGTCGCCTCAAAGGCAGTCATCAATGGCGGCCGGGAAACGTAAGTGTTCAGCTACTCTACGTCACCCTTCGCTTCGCTCAGGGTCTCGGAGATTCTTCGCTACGCTCAGAATGACAGTAAGGTGAACGGTTACCGGGAAACTTCAGATAAATGAACCCAAGCATCAAGCAGAATAGCGTATGCCTTGACCATATCTGCTAGATGCTTACCTCAAGACATAATCCCCAATCCACTTAACCCATGAAAGCTTACCCTGGAGGGAATTCACCAGACTCTTATCTGCTGTCCACAATTCACAGCCCATAAGCTTAGCTAGAGCCAAATATTGGGAATCATATGCTCGAGGCTGATTGTATTCCTTGGCTAATTCCCAGGCCTTGAGGTGCAGTTCAGGGTGTTTGATGCTCCTTATTCCCATCTGACAAAAAGCAGCAAATGCATCTTCACCCTCCTCCTCAAGTAACCTCTGATGATAGACATTCTCTCGAATTACTGAGGTTACTTCAGCATACAGGAGGGGAGGACCTGTTATCTCCACCTTCTCGGCCCTCCACTTTTCCCATAAGGCATCAGCTTTATTGCTCCTCTCTGTAGGTAATACCCACATGAGGGCCAAGCTGGCATCAACACATGCCTTAGCTATTCCTCCTCCTCGACCAGTTCACAAGCTCTACAGTATCAAATAAGCCTGCCCTAGCTCTTATACGTTCTCTAACAGCTTTAGCTTCTCCCAGAGGGTCAGGCACCGAAGAAGCATCGGGAGCTTTAAACCTCTCTAAAGCCCTACGCTCAACAAACCATTGTTGCCCAAGTTTACGTCCTGAAAGCTTCCCCTCCCTCAGATAGCGTCGTATCTGTTCAATGGATCGCCCTAGCTCTCTTGCTACCTCTTGGACTGTTACTATATCATTATCTCCCATTGCAGCTCCTTTGTTGTTGTCAACAACATATCACTTTCCCCTATTATTGTCAAATTGGGACTTTTCTGTTTTTGGCCGGAAGTTCATCAAAACAGTCCCACAGACAGTGTCTCACTATCCTCAGGCTTGGGGAAAGAGCAAAGACATAGCAAGCAACATCGCTCACAGAGGGGGAGCTTCTTACATACCTTTTTGCCATGATGCACCAGAAGGGCATGATATTCATTGAATAGTCTCTCCTGGTGAGGAAGGCGTTGCATAAACAAGTTTTGCCAGGCGGCATAGCTATTATTTGATGGTCCAAGGCCGAGGTGGCGCATAATGCGACGAGTATAGGCATCGACAACGAAGATAGGTTTCCCAGCAGCATAAAGTATTATCGAGTCACAAGTCTCCTCTCCAATCCCCGGGATAGAGAGAAGCTCCGCTCGCAAAGAGGAAATGTCCTGGGCAAATAGTTCATCGAGGTTGTCGTTATAGTGCTCTCTTAAAAAGTCGACAAAAGATTTAATTTTCAGCGCCTTAGAGTGGTAATAACCTGAAGGATATATTAGTTGACCAAGCTCTTCTATAGGAAGACACCGCAGGGCAGCAGGATTGAGCACCTCGTGCCCCTTTAAATTAGCGATGGCTTTTTCTACATTAGCCCAGGCTGCTTGTTGAGTGAGAATAGCCCCCACAATTACTTCAAACGGACTCTGGGCTGGCCACCAATATTGTGGTCCATAGCAGGCAAAAAGGCGATGGTAAACCTCAAGCAAAAAATCTTCAGAATTTCCCCAATAGGGCGCTGGCGATGGTATTTTTCTGTATTTCCCTGGTTCCTTCATAGATTTCCGTTATCCTGGCATCACGGTAAAAGCGCTCTACCTCGTTCTCCAGCATGTAGCCATAGCCACCAAAGATTTGGATAGCCTCCTCAGTTACCTCCACTGCCACTCTGGCCCCGTACCATTTAGCCATAGAGGTAAGCTTGGGGTCAATCCTCCCCTGGTCAAAATTCCAGGCGGATTTATAAATTAACACCCTTGCTGCCTCTATTAGGGTAGCCATATCGGCAAGTTTATGTTGGGTCACCTGGAACTCAGCTATCTTGTGTCCGAATTGCTCCCTCTGTTTAGCATAATCCAACGCTCTGTCGAATGCCCCCTGGGCAATCCCTAATGCCTGGGCAGCTATCTCTACCCTGCTTTCATCAAAGAAATTTAGTGTCTGATAAAATCCTCTATTCTCGCCTCCCACAAGGTTTTCCTCAGGGACCCTAGTATCGCTAAAAGAGAGCTCTGCGGTACTAGTCATCCTTATTCCCATCTTGGCCCCTAACTCAGTGGCCTCGAATCCTCCTTTTTCCACGATAATGATACTCTGTCCCCGATGGGGGGGTTTAACTTGGCGGTCAGTTTGACAGAGAACCAGGGCGAAATTGGCTATGCTTCCATTGGTGATGAAGGTCTTGCTTCCATTGACTAGGTACTCTTTCCCCTGTTTTGTAGCGGTGGTGGACATGGAGGTAATATCACTACCATGATCGGGTTCAGTAAAAGCTCCAGCGGAGATAGCCTCCCCATGAGCTATTAGGGGGAGGTATTTCTTTTTCTGACTTTCACTTCCATTTCTTAAGATTATCTCGGAGGCAAAGTCACTTAAGATTATGGCAGTGCCAATCCCTGAATCTCGGCGGCAAAACTCCTCCACGATCAAGGCATTCTCTAGGGCACCGCATCCCTGGCCTCCACAATCTGGGGGAAAATGCACCCCAATAAATCCCAACTGACATGCCTTCTTCCAGATTTCCCAGGGGAAGGAGTGATTTAGTTCAAGCCCCAAAGCAATCTCTTTGGTGAACTCACCGGCAGCAAAATCCCTGGCTCCCCCCTGGATGCCTCTTTGCATTTCGTTAAGTTCAAAATCCATCGATGCCTCCCATCTATGTCGACCTTATTCTTAGGGTCGGCTTATAATCGATCGCAAAATTCCTTGCCATTCTCTCTCCCCTGGCAGGAGGGAGTTAAAGGGAGGAGGAAATTCACCATCACCCAGCCTCCCCCTTCAAGGAAGAGGAATTTGTGCTTGGTCTCCCTTTGTCTTTGCTCTTAAGGGGTGACGGTGAGGATTCTCCTCGCCTGCTGGGGATGCTTGGCAACAAAACGAAGCTCATCATCAGTAAGGGGGACTTGGTTATGAGCATTAGCATGGCGTACCAAAGTCAGGATGCGCTCTGCCTCCTCATCATCGGGGAAGGTAATGCCCAGATTACCATATACATGCTTAAACCCGGCTAATCCGCCGTATTCTCCGGTAGTAATTACTCTCCCCCGAGGGGGAGGAGCTTCTAAATCCAAGCCTAAAATTTCGTAGTCATAGAGTTCATAATTGTAGCGATCTTTGAGAGCACCATCAGCATGAATACCAGCTTCATGGGCAAAGGCATTTGCTCCCACCCCTGGCTGATTAATTGGTATTGGGACGCCGAAAGCATAGGAGACATAATTAGCTAGCTTGCCGGAAACTTGGAGGTTAAGGGGATCGCCAATGTGATAGTCGGTCATCTCTCGGGCAAACTTTAAGGCCAGGATACAGCTCAATAAATCTGCCTGACCGGCACGCTCCCCTAGCCCATTCACTGAAACATTAATATAGGCATCAACACCGCCATCAATCGCCCCCTGCGCCCCAGCAACAGAGTTAGCCACTGCCATGCCAAGATCATTGTGACAATGCAACTCGATAGGGATTTCCACTTGCTCTGCCAATACCCTTACTCGTTGGTAAATACGCGCCGGCGTCTCATAGCCTAAAGTGTCACAGTACCTGAAGCGGTCAGCACCTGCCTCCTTAGCTGCTTGAGCAAACTCGACAAGATAGCCAAGGTCAGTTCGGGAGGAATCCTCAGCATTTACTCCGATAGTTTTTATCCCCCTTTCCTTAGCATAGGTTACTGCTGCTATCATCTCCTTGATTAGTCCTTCCCAATCCAATTTCCCCCGGAATTTGTGGAGGACCATCTGAGTGGAGGTGGAGATGGAAAGATTTAGATGCTTTACTCCAGCAGTGATGGCTTCGGCCACATCAGAAACAACCGCTCGGCACCAGCCCTCCAAGATAAGGGAGCGCATGGCTCCCATTTCCTCAAGTTCTAGATTAGCCCGTACATAGTTCTGCTCATGCTTGACATAAGGGAAGGCGAATTCTGATTGATAGATTCCCATCTCGCCAAGATAAATATTCACCATCGTCTTCTGCAATTTAGACAATTTTATTCGGGATGCTTGCACCGTATCCCGGTTGGTCACATCGATAAAATGGATCTCAGACATCTGGCTGCCTCCTCAGTTAACTACCCTACCTCTTCACCTATAAGAGATTATCAGAAGAGGTCAAGAATATCAAGATTGACAGGGTAAATCAATTGCGCTAGCATAAGAAAGGAAAGGCCCCTGTAGCTCAGGTGGATAGAGCAGCGGTTTCCTAAACCGCGTGTCGGGCGTTCGAGTCGCCCCAGGGGTACCATAGCAGAGAATGTGACCAACCTAATACAAGAAGGATAAACGGTGAAAAGCGTAGCGATTTTTGGCGGCTCGAAGCTTGGGCAGAGAGTGTGGCGGCCCGGCAGCAAGGTATGGTCCATTGCTTTTTTCGGCAGCTCCGAACTCGATTTCCGCCAGGCTGAGTTGGAGGAGGATGTTACCCAGGTGGTAGCGGTGTCGGTGTTCGGAGGAAGTAAGGTTATCATTCCCCAAGACATGCCTGTCACCCTCTCCGGTTTGTCAATATTTGGGGGCAGGAAGATGAAGCGCTCTCAGCCAAAGGGGCTCTCTCCAGCCTCTGCTAAGGCGCTACATATAAATGCCATAAGCATCTTTGGTGGCTTCACGGTAAGCGAAGACTAGAAAGGATAGAAGAAAGCGAATAGCTTGAAAAGGGGTGTAGCTCAGATAGGTAGAGCAGCGGTCTCCAAAACCGCAGGTCGCGGGTTCGAGTCCTGCCACCCCTGCCATAACGGGAGGAGGTGTTTACCATGAGCAGCCAGAATTCGAAAGGAAATGATTGGGTATGGGTGACTCATTTCTTGGCGATCTTTCTTGCGGTTGTGTGCATGGGGTTTGTTATATATTCTGTGGTCGGCATAGACAACATAGATATAGCCAGAGCTACGATGGGCTTCTCCTCTGCTATTATTGGGGTAATTCTCGGATTCTATTTCAATAGAGAGCAACTGAAGAGAGCAACTGACTAAGGAGAGCAAAGAGAAGAATTATTTCAGCTCAGAAGCTGTAGATATATATTGGTTCAACATGAAGCTGCAGGCTATCATAGATGCCGTGCGCCAGGAAATTGAGGAAGAACCAGAGGAGTAATGATATGAAGAAGGAAAAGAGAGAAAGGATACTTAACCAACTCCGCAAGGCGGAAAAAATCCACCAAGAGGTAGAGGCTGTTAAAAATCGCCCAAAACCATAACCTTTTCGCCGAGGTGGTGGAATAGGTAGACACGCCATCTTGAGGGGGTGGTGGGCGTAAGCCCGTAGGAGTTCAAATCTCCTCCTCGGCACCAAAATTAGGTTGACATCTCAAATAAAGGTGGTGAGTTCAAATCTCGTCTCCCGCTCTATAGAAATCAGGGCCCCACGAAAAGCGATGATTTCCACACATGAGATGGCGGCGTAGCCAAGAGGTTAAGGCGGGGGTCTGCAAAACCCTTATTCAGCGGTTCGAATCCGCTCGCCGCCTCCATTTTAGCCTGCCCCTGTAGCTCAGGTGGATAGAGCACCAGCCTCCGGAGCTGGGTGCGGGCGTTCGAGTCGCCCCAGGGGCACTGAGGAGGTTTTATCAACATGGCTGATCAGACTATTGAAATCCGCTGGCATGGGCGCGGGGGGCAGGGAACGGTGACCGCATCAAAACTCCTCGCCGAAGCAGCTATGGAGGAGGGGAAGTATTTCCAGGGAATGCCTGACTATGGCGCCGAGCGCATGGGGGCACCTATTCGAGCTTATACCCGCATTAGCTCCACCCCAATTAAGCCTTACTGCCAGGTCACTGAACCCGATGTAGCGGTGGTGCTTGATGCTACCCTCCTCGACATCGTCGATGTGACCGAAGGATTGAAACAAGAGGGAATGTTGCTAGTTAACTCTGCTACCTCCCCAGACCAGGTGCGCTCGCAAACTGGCTATAAAGGGAAAGTGTATACTATCGATGCCACAAGCATTGCCATAGAAGCCCTGGGGAGGAATATCCCTAATGTCCCTATGCTTGGCAGTTTAGCCAAGGTAACTGGAATGGTGAGCAAAGAGAGCCTCATCCACGAGCTGAGGACTAGATTAGGCGCTACTATGAAGCAAGAGATTGTGGAGGCAAATGTCCTGGCCTTCGAGAGAGGCTATGATGGCACTAAAGCGACTTAAGAGCTCTTCACGGCTGATGAATGGAGGGGAATATTGGCTCAGAAAGGTTGGAAGGAAATATCCCTTGCAGGTCTAGTAGCTGACCCTGGTAATTCGGTGGCATATGAGACGGGAACTTGGCGTGCCTTTCGGCCTGTTATCGACTTCGACAAGTGCACTCATTGCATGTTCTGTTGGATTTATTGCCCCGATGGAACTATAATGGTCGAGGATAGCAAAGTACTAGGTGTTGATTTGAAGCACTGCAAGGGCTGCGGCATTTGTGCCACTGAGTGCCCCAGAAAGGCTATCATTATGGTGGAGGAGGCTAAAGCTCAACGGGGGTGATCTGATGCAGGAGACTCAATATGTGAAAGGCAAGTTCGTCGCTCTTGAAGGCGATCGTGTGGTGGCTGAGGTGATGCGCCAGATAAATCCTGATGTGGTGGCTGCTTATCCCATAACCCCCCAGACTGAGGTGGTGCAGACCTTCAGCGAGTTTGTTGCCGATGGGCGAGTGGATACTGAATTTATTGCCGTAGAGAGTGAACATGCTGCCATGAGTGCTTGTATCGGCGCCTCCGCCGCGGGGGCTAGAGCTCTCACAGCGACATGTGGGGCGGGTTTAGCTCTTATGTGGGAAATGCTATGGTGCGCCTCAGGGCTGCGTTGTCCTATCGCCATGGCGGTGGTTAATCGCTCCCTCTCAGCACCGTTAAATATCCTCACCGACCAAACCGATATGATGGGGGCTCGGGATACTGGCTGGATCCAGATTTATGCTGAAAACCATCAGGAGGTATATGATAATGCTATCCAGGCGGTGCGCATCGCTGAGCACCCCGATGTTGTGCTGCCAGTGATGCATGGGCTGGCTGGATTTGTCCTTGGTCATACCTTGGGCCGGGTTGAGATGTTGCCTGATGAGGTGGTTAAGGAATTTGTCGGCAGCTATAAGCCGCGATATTCACTTTTGGATATAGAGCATCCCACCACCTTCGGTGCTTACGATCATTGGGACTACTTCTTTGAGCACAAGCGCCAGCAATGGGAAGGGATGAACTGTGCCCTGAAGGTTATTGCCGAGGTAGGGGAGGAGTATGGCAAGCTCACCGGCCGGCACTATGGCTTAGTTGAGCCCTACATGCTGGAGGATGCCGAGGTAGCTATTGTTATCATTGGGTCGGCGGCTGGTGCGGTTAGGGTTGCCGCCGATCAGATGCGTGCTCAAGGGGTCAAAGCGGGAATGCTCAAAATTCGCTGCTTTCGCCCTTTCCCCCCCAGTGCAGTTGCCGGGGCTCTTAAAGATAAAAAGGCGATAGCAGTAATGGATCGCTCTAGCTGCTTCGGGGCTGAAGGTAATCCTGTTTTCATTGAGGTTTGCTCCTCCCTTTTCCAGCGGGGAATAAGAGCAAAAGTAGTCGACTATACCTATGGCCTGGGAGGCCGTGACACTGTCCCCGGTGAGTTTTGTCAAGTCTACCGGGATCTCCTTCAGGTCGTACAGACTGGGGTCGCGGAGCCGGTCTTTAGATACCTTGGACTGAGGGATTTTTAAGGAGGTCTCTGGTGACAATAAAGCTAAAAGATATTTGTAATCAGCAGGATCGGCTAGCACCGGGGCACCGTGCTTGCACTGGCTGCAGTGAGACGACTATCGTACGCCAAGTGCTTCAGGCCATAAATGGCCCTGTAGTAGTAGCTACTCCTACTGGCTGTTTGGAGATCATAACCTCGCCTTATCCTTTCACCTCGTGGAGAGTCCCCTGGATTCATGTTGCCTTCGAAAGTGTAGCCTCTGTATTGGCTGGCATTGAAACCGCCAACCGCTCCCTAGTAAAACAGGGGAAGATAAAGGATCAAGATATCCACTTCGTTGCCTTTGCCGGGGATGGTGCTACTTACGATATCGGTCTCCAATTCATAAGTGGGGCTATAGAGCGAGGTCATAAGTTTCTCTATATTTGCCTTAATAATGAAGCCTATATGAATACCGGAATCCAACGCAGCAGCGCTACTCCTCAGGGTGCGTGGACAACCACCTCACCGGTAGGCAAGGTTCTCCCCGGCAAAACACAGCCCCGCAAGGATCTCACTGCTATAATAGCTGCCCACAATATCCCCTATGTAGCTCAGGCAGCACCCCATGCCTGGCGCGACCTGATGACCAAGGTTCAGAAGGCAGTTGCTGCCGATGGCCCCTCGTTCATTAATGTCCTCAGCCCCTGCCCCCGAGGTTGGCGATACGAACCCAATGAGACGATTGCTATATCACGGCTGGCTGCTGATAGTTGTGTTTGGCCCCTTTATGAGGTTGATCATGGAAGCTGTAGATTAAATTATAAGCCCTCTCAAAGATCGCCGCTTATTGATTGGCTCAAATCTCAAGGGAGGTTTGGCCACCTTTTGCGGCCGGAGAATAAGCCATTAGTCGATGAATTGGAGAACTGGGTAGCCAATGAGTGGGCTCGTCTGGTGAAACGGTGCCAGTGAACTTTACATAAAAATCGAAGGATTTATTCGGGAGGCATTTCTTATTCTCTTTGAATGGCGGGGTGTAGCGCAGGGGGAGCGCGCATGGTTTGGGACCATGAGGTCGGAGGTTCAAATCCTCTCACCCCGACCAGATATTTGGATAGGGTGGTCTGAGAGGGCGGTACTCCCACGATAAAAGCTACTTTCGCCGGTGCTATCTCTAATCACCTCCATTATCCGCTTACCTCACCAGACTATTTCTCTGCTTTTTCCAATTCCTTCCGCTTAACTTCAGTTAAATCTACCTGGTAGAAATCGCTGCCTTCACCCGGCAGGATCATGAATAGTTTCGAGGTGTAGTCTAGACAGACATTTGCCTCCTCTACCTGTACCTCGAGCAGATGTCCACCAGCATTGCGATCTTCGGTTATGAAGTGAAGGTGGAATCCAGGGATATTTACCCCCCCAGCAACATAAGGGGGAGAGCGGAAGCCCACTATCGTGCCTTTCACATCGTTAAATTCAAAAATGGGCTGGTTCTTGGTAACTTCTACCAGCGGCGGATAGGGTTTCGTTTGCCTGGGCACGCTTCTTGTTTTCACATAACTGAAGGTGCCGCTGATCTTGATGGCGTAGAAGATATTTTCCGTCGGGATCAGACAATCGATGAACTCCNGTATATCGGCNTAATCCATCCCTTCAGATAGTTTTGCTTCTTTGTCGACATCAAAGAAAGTCACACAGGCGAAAGGTGTCTTCACGGAACCTTCAACCTCATAGGCCACCCCATCAGCCTTTACTTGGTAGAAGTCCCCGTTCAGAGCTATCATTTCTCCATCTAAACCCTCGAAAGTGCCGATGCCAAAGTCGCCATATTCTTTTAAGTCGCTGTAGGGAATAACCCCGTCATAAACTCCATCGAGCAGGGCACCAANGGTGGAAATCTGCGTTAATGTCTCTTGATACTCAGAACTGCTAGAGACACCGTCGGATTCTCCCCTTCTTGAACAGCCGATGGCAGTGGCGGAAACCAGAAGAACGAGGCAGATTATTATAGAATATATCCTTTTCCCCAAACTCATCTCCTTATAGAATCCCTGGTAAACAACACTGCTGAAGATTTTATACCAATTACCGCCTTATCCTTCTAAGGCCCTCCTCTTGAAGATCAGCCTTATGGGAAGAGGGTAAAGATACCAGCCTTCATAATCTTGAGATCCACAATAGCCACAGTAGCTTTGCCACTGATCCAGCCGCCACATTCCCCAGGGTTAATTACCAGGGACCATCCTCCTTGGATGTCGACCTCGTGTGTATGGCCATAGGTAATGAGATCATATTTTCTGCTATCGATTAGTGCCTCCAAAAACTTGGGCTGGTGCATCAACACAATCCTTTTGCCCTCAAGGTTCATCTCGTGATAGTCCTCGTAGAGTTCGCCAATCCCTTCAAACCTCCTGGTTAGTAAAAGCTTATCCCCATCGTTATTCCCAAATACACCGATAAGCTTCATGTTCAAACTTTTGAATTCACTAGCTGTAAATGGGGACACAAAGTCCCCGGCATGCAATACCAGATCCACATTTTCACGATTGAATAACTCTACAGCCTTGGCAATCAGCGGCATATTATCATGGCTATCGGCTATGATCCCGAGTTTCAATCCTCTACCTCCCCATAACGAAACCCCATGAACTTATCTAAGGTGCTTTGTAAAAAGGTTAGCGTAGATACCTTATTCGAACTCCATTCTAGGTCATTACCACCTCCTTTGCAACTGTTTGTTGGTTCCCCGATGAAGGGGATAACTTGGGCGAGGGCATAAAATGTACTTCATGGGGCTACCTCCCAAGCCATGCCGAGGTGTTTCTCAACAAAATGAATTTTTAAGACCGCTGGTAGTGGGAAAAGGCAATGGCAGCATAGTGGATTCGGTAGTTTCTAAGTGCTGTATCTATCTCGTTCAGTTCCTTGCTTACCCGGCCTACCAGCGCAAAGCGCGGTTACCTGGGACAGCTTGAGAATCCGATTCGCTAGAGGGCTCAAGCAGCATATTGAGCTCAGGTTAGACCGTTCCCGAAGTGAAGACTAAAACTACCCCCAAAATGGTTCTCTCCAAAACTGCACATATCACAGTAGTTACAGTTGACTTTATACATAGGGCGTGCTATCCTTACTTCAGTCGAGTAACCTCTCCACAAAGGGCTTAAAGAGGGGCGAAGTTTGATTCGCATCCCTTTGTTACTTTGCAACCCGGGAATTTGCCATGCAGGTAGGACAGGAGCGGCATCACCTTCACCTCCAAGTGGGACTTTGAAGTGCTGGAAACCATTCGCCAGCATATGGGAGATAACCTAGAGAGCAAGAAGCTGCGTTTATGCAGCTAATAGCGAGAGAAGGAGGAACAATGAACATCTATGTGGGTAGCCTATCATACGAAGTCACCGAGCAGGACCTCCAAACAGCATTTGAACCCTTTGGGAAGGTGGACTCGGTAAGTCTCATCAAGGATCGTGACACAGGCAGCTCCAAGGGTTTTGCCTTTGTCGATATGCCCTCAAATTCTGAGGCGCAGGCCGCCATTGCTGGCCTGAACGGGAAAGAGTTGAAGGGACGAACGTTATCTGTAAACCAGGCCAGGGGACGCACTGACAGGCCCGGAGGTGGGCGAGGACAAAGCTATGGCGGCGACCGGGGGGGCTACGGTGGTGGGAGGGGGAGGCGCTACTAGGTAGAATAACCTCCCGGAGGCACCCTCAGCTTCACAATCTCTTCAGTAGCAATGATCAGCTTCGCTTTGGGGGGATTCTCTGTTTTCAAACACCCTGGAGCAGACAACGGTGGTAAGACTTTTCATAATGGTATATGCAATCCTCGCCAAGAATATCGCAGTCATTTACAGCGGATGGCTGCCTGCCTCTAGTTGACTCAGAAGACCAGCTTGAATTCCGGGTCATCTATACCGGTGCCGGGGGGTAATGCCGTTACCCACTCAGATCTGGAGGGCAATAACAAGATCCTGCCTTCTGCAGCCAAGGAGGGCCCCCTGCAAATGCCATATCCGCTCTTGACGATAAAATCATAGCTGTTATTGATGAGAGAGGAAGGCACCTATGCTTTTAGGCAACTTGCGAAAAGATATCTGCCAATATTCTCAGAAGATGTTAATAGACAAGCTGGTGGTAGGGCCCTTTGGCAATATTTCGGCCCGTGAGGGCGATATGATAACCATCACCCCATCCGGTATGGACTATGAGGATTTGGAACCCGAGGACATCGTTGTGCTTGATCTCGGGGGTAGAAGTATCGAAGGAGATCTTAAGCCCTCTTCAGAGCTTGCCATGCATACCTATATCTATGAGGCCAGACCTGATATTCAGGCAATCGTTCACACCCACTCCACTTATGCTACGGCGTTGGCCTGTTTGGGTAGAGGAATCCCTGTATTTCATTATGTCGTTGTTCTTCTGGGCGGGGCTATCCCTTTAGCCCGTTATGCTACCTATGGCACAAAGGCCTTGGCAGAGAATGTCCTCAATGCTCTAGGCAAGACTCATAAGGTAGCGATTCTTGAAAACCATGGTGCCATTGCAGTTGATAAAACTGTTAAGGAAGCATACCAGAGTGCGGTGGTTTTGGAACATGTAGCTGAGATATATCTGAAGGCACAGGCGATAGGCGAGCCCACCATTCTTTCGCCACATCAAATTGAGGAGGTCAAAAGGCAATTTAAGAGCTACGGGCAGGCGAAGCCAAAAAGCTGACGCTGATTGCATTACCATGGCTAACATTCAAGAGATAGGGGTAAAAGTATCATTGCTGGAGAGAGGAGTAAATGAAGAGAAGATAGGAGCGAGCCGATGGCGTGG
>JGI24023J19991_10002525_pt1 | contig 13287 bp, 15 predicted proteins | sample Cruoilmetagenom1_FD_19991 | JGI IMG/M metagenome (IMG submission 19991)
AATGTCCCTAACGGGACACAGGATATTCTGAGCTTTCGCACGCAGTCAGGCGGAGATGCATCGGCGCTTAGGGAACTGGAAGGAAATAATCTACGCATATCGTGCAAAATTTTTGTTCGTCTTTAAGGCGTGGTAACAGTTGCATAGTAGAGACGGGTTTGAAACCCGTCTCTACCAAACCCTTGTTACCGCAACGTAGAAGACGGACAAAAGGGCAAGCAGGATGCGTAGATTATTTTCTGTGAGTTCCCTTAATTCAGGGGCGCCAATTCCATCAAATAATGACCTTTAAATCTGCCATTCTTTTCTATTGTGATATCTGTTATTTCCGTATCAATTAATTCAGAAGGTAAGTTAGCATTTATGCTGTGATATTTCATATTAAATCTATCACCAGCATGTAGTTTTTCGATGATTTTTGAATTTTCTTTTACAAGAACAAAGTTTTTTCCTGAACAACCATTCCACAGCTTGAACTGATAAGAATACTTTATTCCGTCCACGCCGAACTCGACACTGTAAAATTTACCGGTAAAAACGTTTGTCGTGAGTTTTTGTTTCCACAAATCATCCATTAATGCCATTTTTATTACCTCTCTCTATTCCTCATATCGACAATAATGCCCATACTTTTCAGCATATCCCAGGCTTTCTCACGCTCATCTTCACTTGCATTATGAGATCCATATATAATAATAGCACGGAGTGTTTCGTCGCTGATTCCGGCTTTTTTAAGATTGATAATGTCATCTGCTGTAGTAAATTTTATTGATCTTAGTTCCTTCCCGTAGATTACAGGTTTATCATTCCTGACAAATGAACCCTCTGAAACCAGCATCCGAACAGTATCATCAGTGATACCGGCCTTTCTTAATTTCACTATTTCATCAACACTAAAAAGGCATGTTTCCAACACCTTCTCCGTGATGATTGCCTGAACAGTTTCGTCGCTGATACCGTTTTTCTTCAATATGATCATATCTTCAGCGCTCATGCAAAAAGCATTACCAAAAGCCATGAAAAAGAAAAATATTATAAAAAAAACTATATTCTGCATAACCCCTCAAGCAAAGCGCTCCCAAAGCAAGATGCCCGTTTTATTTCAAAAAATTCAACAAACTGGGCTGCATAACCCGTGCAGATGCCGACAAGGCTGCTTCATAAGAGCGTTCCTCAAATTGTAGTTCTACAATAGCTGTGGCCAGATCGGCATCTTCTGTTTTTGAAAGCATATCCTCAATTCTGAGTTTAAAACTATCCAGCCTGCTGTCATGACCTTCCAGACGCTTGAATATTGAAGCAGAACCGGCTCGAGCTATATTAACCTGATCACGCGCTTCTTCAAGTAAATTAGCCTGATCTGCAACGTCTGACTGTACATATACAGACGCCCCCAGGGCATCTTGAAGATCATCCAGCACAGTAAAAACATTTGAGCCGGCAGTGGTCGGAAATATATCCTCTCCGGTTAAATTTATTTTTACTTCCGTATTCTCATCTATGATTATTTTTTTTTCACCAACGTCACCGTCATAAGAGCCATTACCAAGAAAAGCAGGTTTACTGGTTTCATGCCCGGCAAAAACATATTTACCCCCCAGCCTGGTATTGGCAAGCTGCAACACCTGTTCACGTATAGAGACTATCTGCTCTGCGGCTATCTCCCTGGTTGTATTCTCTACAGATCCTGCAGATTGCTCCATGGCTATCTCTTTGGCATCATTTAAAAGATCTGAGACCATATCAAGTGTCGTCTCCGTCATCTGAATTCCTGCTTTTCCTTTTGCAATATTACTCTGGTACTGATCTATAGAAGCAAGCCTCTTCCTGTAATCCAGCACCTTCCCCATACCAATGGGATCATCCGAAGGTTTGTTTATCCTCTTCTCCGTGGCAACCTTTACCTGGGCTTTTAACAACCTTTCGGAATTTTTAAAAAGATTACCAGTAATCGTATTATAAATAGCATTGCTACTTACTCTCATAACTCACCTCTTTGGGTATAGATTGTCACATAAATAATTTCACTGCGTTATCGGTCGTTGGAGTATTACAATACGCCTTCATCCCTCTGGCCTTGTGCCAAATTTTAAAATCAGGCAATTATGTGACAATCTATAGGTTAGGAATATTTCATCTCCGTTCCTAAATATTCATAAGTGTTGCCAGCAACTCATCCACAGTGCTTATCAATTTAGCGGAAGCATTATACGCATGTTGAAATTTAACAAGATTAACCATTTCTTCGTCAATGGAAACTCCTGATACTGTTTCACGGTAATTATATAACTGATCTGTTACTGATGCCTGGTGATTATAATTCATACCCGCATTATTAACGCTGCTGCCGACATCGCTGACAATCGAATTATAGTAATCGTCAAAAGTTGAACTGCCTAATAAAGTTGAAATGGAATTCTGCAGTTCTGCAATGGCCAGAGCATTGCCGTTGTCACCGGCTCCAGCAGCGCTTCCGGCTGCTATAAGATCGGTATCTGCAAGCAGAGTGGAATCAACAGCCATATCCAAAGCTGAGGTAGAGGCCGCTGAAAAAAAATCGCTCCCGGAATTATTATTATTCAAATCAAAACCTGTCCGATGAAGGGTATTAACCTCTGTCATGATTGAGGTTGCCAAAATGTCCACCCTGCCCAGATAATCAGGAACCGCAACATCCCTTGTTTCAATCCATCCTTTCAGCTTTCCCCCTGAAATTTTTTCGGTAATATCAGTCTGATTCCCATCGCTGTCGATCCATTCCACATTATAATGGCCGTCATTAATTTCGGTGGTCAAATCATAAGAAGAGACACCTTCCACCAAAGGATGGCCTCCGCTGGTCAATACTGTCATGTGCCCTTGATTGTCCTTAAAACTGTTAACATCTATAAATCCGGAAAGGTCTTTCAAAACAAGGTCTCTTTGATCCTTTAATTCATTTGCGTTATGCCCCCCTATTTCCGCTTTCTGGATTTTTTCATTCAAGTCGGCTATATCTTTTGCAAGCAGGTTGATTTCATCCACAGTTCCCTTGATATTTGTATCCATATCTTTTTGGGTCTGTACAAGATCCGATGCAATCTTGTTAAACATTCCGGTCATGGTTTGACTTTTGGCCAGCAATTCCACCCGTTCTACATGGCCTGATGGATTATTGGCTACTTCCTGCCACACATTCCAGAAATCACTCATAGCCTGGTTCAACCCATTGCCGGATGTTTCATCGAAAATCATTTCAACTTTTTCAAGAGAATTTTTTTGAGCTTCCCATTTTCCCAGGTTCTGGTTCTCATTGTTGATTTGAGTACCCAAAAACTGATCATACATTCGATCTATTTTTTTATTGGCTCTTACTCCACTACTCATCTGGCCTGTGCCATACCTGACGGGATCCGTAGATTCCATGTTTAATCTTTGCCGTGAGTATCCAGGGGTATTTACATTAGCAATATTATTACCGGTTACATCAATAGCCTTCTGATGGGTTGCCAAAGCTTCCCTTCCTACAGTTAACAGTCCATAAATATTAGGCATAACAGATACCTCTAACTCTTTCCCAAATAATTAATTACTGATTGAGCAATACCGGACAAGGGGAGTACCTCATCGGCGGCTCCGATCTTAATAGCTTCCTTCGGCATCCCGAATACAACAGATGTTTGTTCATTTTGTACAAAAGTATGCGCGCCGCTATTTTTCATTTCAAAAAGCCCCTTGGCTCCATCTGCTCCCATTCCGGTAAGGACAACACCGACCGCATTTTTTCCGGCATTTTTTGCAACTGACCTGAATAATACATCAACGGCCGGACGTTGATAATGAACTCTGGGACCGTTCTTTAACTTCACCATGTAAGTGCCTCCACTCCGAACAAGAAGCATATGAAAATTTCCGGGAGCAATCAGCACAACCCCTGGCACAACATGGTCATTCTCTTTTGCTTCCCTAACTTCCATATCGCAAAGTTCATTGAGGCGCTGTGCAAAAGATTGGGTAAAAGTTGCCGGCATATGCTGAACAATTACGGTTCCCGGCGTTGTTGCCGGAAAAGACTTTAATACAACTTCAATAGCTTTGGTTCCTCCGGTGGAAGCTCCGATTGCGATAATTTTATTGGTTGTGCTGGTCAGAAGTTTCGAATGTTTTAACTGCGCGACGGGTGTTGCGCCTGTTGCAGGATTCTTTTTAACCTGTGCCGCGGCTGCTCCCCTTATAGCTCTGGCTACTTTTTTATAAACATCTTTAGTGGAATTTGCTCCACCAGGTTTACAAATCACATCTATGGCTCCAAGTTCAAGAGCTTTCATAGCTGTCTCGCTGTTTTTAGGAGTCAGGGAGCTTAACACAACTACCGGCATGGGGTAATGCTTCATTAATTTTGCAAGAAAAGAAAGACCATCCATTCTGGGCATTTCCATATCAAGTGTAACTACATCCGGCTTTAATTTAACTATTTTGTCCCGCGCAGCATATGGATCGACTGCGGTGCCAACCACCTCAATATCCTTAAATTTAGGCAACTGAATAGACATCATTTTTCTAACAACCGCCGAATCATCTACGACAAGTACCTTAATCATAATTTTGACTTTCTCTCATCAAATTTAATGCGGCAAGCCGCAGTTTTGAGTTTTGGATTTTTCAGTCAATATCAACAAAAAGATAAAGATCACATGCTTCATCATCAATATCCAGTTTTGCAACTGCCGCAGGGGCGCCATGGTCTTTTAAAATTGATTCAATAGCTCCCGACTCAGTCAGGATTTCAGGTGGGGCTATATTAAAAACGGCCTTTTTATCTGCAATTTCAGGCAAAACATTGCCGCAGATCACGTTAATAGTTTCCCTGAAAGCATCGCAGCGTTGATCCGAAGAAATCTTTTCTTCTTCTTCAATTCCAAGCATGTTGACCGTTATTTCATCAACAACCTGCTTTGAGGTCTTCATGAAAAGTTTCCCTTTAAAAGGCCCTTCAAATGCAACTTTTGCCGCAATACAGGGTGTTCCACTGATCAGATCTTCCTCATCTGCCTGAGATGCAAAAATAAATGCAAGCTGCTCCAGAGTCTCCATGGCTACATCTGACAATATTGCTTTAAATTCTTTGCTCATTTTATGCTCCTGTTTCTGTTCCTGTTATGGCCAGGATGGTATCCCGAATAGTTTCAGGAGAAAATGGTTTATGTATAAATTCGGCGCCTTTTTCACGCAAGCGTTCAATCCGTTCTTCGCTCCCTTCTGTGGATATAACTATTTTGGGAGTACTCTTTATATCAGNATCTTCAAGCATCCTGTCTATCATCTCTTCACCGTTCATAACCGGCATGTTGATATCGACTATCACAAAATCTATCCAGTTATTCTTTAAAAACTCCAGACCCTCCGCACCGTTTGCTGCCTGGTGGACTTCGCCGAGTTCAATACCGCTCATCTTTATTGTTTTAATAATCATAGCTCTCATAACACCGCTGTCGTCTACTACGAGTACGTTAAACGCCATGTTTAATAACCTCTAAAATTAATTAGTTAAAAATTTATCCACACTCTATTAAACCCGATAATTCATTCACTGCCTGCAACGTGCGGCTGGCAACGGATTCAAGATTTGAGGTGCTAAGCCCCAATCTTTCTGTAACAGAAGGTATTAATTGATAATTTAAGCCCTCTGAGCCTAACCCGATGCCGATCATAAGGCTCAATATATTAGCAACATGAACAATATCAATTATTACACTATGCTCAGGAGCATCTTCAGGATTATGATGCCATCTTACAGCATCTACAATATGTTTGGGAAATGACCAGTTCTTCAATATGCTTGCTCCGATAGCTGCATGATTCATTCCCAAAACCATTTCTTCCGCAGCCTCAAAAGAGATTCCTTTTGAGGCCGCGCTCCAGATTTCTTCCATATCCTTTTGGACAAATTCACCCATTACCACTTTTCCTACATCATGAAGCAGGGCTGCAGTTAAAATATCTTCACTATCCGGAATTTCAAGTTCTGCGACCAGAGCTTCAGCAGCAACAGATACTGCAATGGAATGTCTCCATAGTTCACCCATTTGCAAATCATAACCCAAAACCTGTTTATTCAGAAGAGAGCCTACACATGATGTTAAAACAAGTTGCTTTAACTTTTTAAAACCCAGAACAACTACCGCTTGTTTAACAGAACCTATTTTACTCATCATACAGAAGTAAGCCGAATTGGATAATTTCAAAATGTTGGCTGTAAGGCCTGCATCATATTTTAATGCCTTTTCAATTTGTTCAGCGCTGGAATCAGGATTATCAAGCAGAGCCATAAGTTTTGCAGCAACTCCTGGTATACTCGGAAATGACTCGACCTTATCCATTATTTCATTTACCTTGTTCGGTTTCATAATAGAGACTCCTTTCCGCAACTGCTTATTTTCACAGTACCGGATGAAAGATCAAAATAGACTGTGCGGCTGTTTGTACCTCCGACATCCTCTGACTCCAGAAGAACCCCATTTTTCCATAAAAGTTTTTTTAACAAGGTATAATTTCTCTGACCTATCTTGAACATTTCGTTTTTACCCAGTGGATTACCGCAGCCGGCGGCCTTGACAATTAATCTTTGTTTTTGTCCTCCTGCCGCATAAATCCCTTTAAAAAGAACCGGAACGCCTGTATCCACAAACATGAAAGGATTTTCTTTAGCCTTTTGTTTGTTAATTTTAGACAACGGAAGCATGGCATGTAGCAACCCCCCAATCTTTGCAACAGGATCGTAGACCATCAGCCCCAAACAACTGCCCAAAGCATGGGTTACTACAAGATCATTTTTTGCACCTATTATCATATCAGCAACAACGACTACATGTCTCATAAGCTCCATTCCATTATTTTTTCAAATAGACTGCCGGTTGAATATAACTGAATTTATGCGAAACACTGGAAAGGCCCTCTGAATGACCGACAAAAAGATATCCACCGGGCTCTATATAATCCCAAAATCTGTTCACCAGTTTTTCCTGTGTCTTTTTATCAAAATATATCATAACATTTCGGCAAAAAATCACATTAAAGGTTCCCTTCATGGGCCACGCATTCATAAGGTTCAGGGATGCCACCTGAACCATCCCCGCAATTTCATTTTTAAGATGAAAAACAGATGATGAGTTATTATTTGTTTTATTAAAATATTTTTTTAAATATTGAGGCGGAATGCCGCTCATATTATTATTTTCATAAACAGAGCGGCGCGCTTTTTCAAGGCAGGTTGCCGAAATATCCGTAGCCAGAATTTTAACATCCTTTTTTTCAATACCGGAAATTTTGTCATTCAAGAGCATTGCAAGGGAATATGGTTCCTCGCCAGTGGAACAGGCCGCACTCCAAAATCGCAGTTTCCGATCGTTAAGATTCGGCAGGATCTTCTCTGTCAAAAATTTAAAATGTGCTAATTCACGAAAAAAATTTGTTTTGTTGGTAGTCATGGCATCAATCATATAATCCAGTTCTGAGACACCTTTTTGACTTTTCAGATATTTGATATAAACTTCTACAGTTTCAATATTCAACGCCCTGAGACGCTTCATCAGACGCGCCCTGACAAGGGCTTCCTTGCCGCTGCTTAACTTGATCCCACTGAATTTATAAACAATATCGCAAATTTTTTTAAATTGACTTGAAGTTAGCTCAACAGCATCTAAAGACATAAAATATTCCTTACTCCTGAAACTAACCCTGGTCCGAATTAGCCAGCTTTACCACACCACCAATATCCAGAATCAAGCCCACACGTCCGTTGGGCATAATAGCGCCGCCTGAAATTCCAACCACATTTTTCATGGTTTCACCCAGTGTTTTTACAACAACCTGCTGCCTTACAACCAGCTCATCTATAACAATACCGGCACGATTGCCCTCATCCTCAATCACGACAATCAGAGAATTTTCCAGTTCTTCTTCTCCGCCCTGAATATTAAAGAGACTGGTTAAACGAAATAATGGAACCAGGCTGCCATGAAAAGAAAGCATCTCCCCCTTGTTAATAACGGTGGATAAATCTTTAGCTTCAGGTTTGATTGATGTTATAATTGATACTATTGGTATTACATATGTTTCCAAACCGACCCTGGCAACCATTCCATCAATAATTGCCAGTGTAAGGGGAAGTTTCATTTGAAATACAGAACCTTTTCCAAGCTCGGACTGAATTTCCGCCTGCCCCCGAATAGCCTCAATATTTTTTTTCACAACATCCATACCCACGCCCCTGCCGGATACGTCGGTTACTTCCTTGGCAGTTGAAAACCCGGGCTCAAAAATAAGATTGAAAACTTCCCTGTCGCTCATTGCTGAACCGTCGTTTACAAGCCCCTTTTCCCAGGCCTTTTCAAGAATTATCTCCTTGTCCATACCTTTGCCGTCATCCCTTATCTCAACGACCACGCTGCCGGCTGAATGATATGCAGAAAGTTTAACTATGCCGGTTTCCGGTTTGTTAATGTCAACTCTTGCATCCGGTGTTTCAATGCCGTGATCAACCGCATTCCTTACCATATGTATCAGAGGGTCTTTAATGGCATCAGCCATGTTCCTGTCAATTTCGGTCTCTTCACCTTCTGTCAGTAAAGAAACTTTTTTGCCGGTTTTATGAGCCAGATCCCTTACAAGTCGCACCATTTTCTGAAATGTTGATTTTAAAGGAATCATACGCAAAGACATACTCATGTCCTGCAGTTCACGCACAATTTTGCTGGTATGATTAATTTTTTTTAAAAAATCATGATGATCAGAACCGCAAACGATATCGTCCTGAGCCACCATGGAGTGCGCAATAACCAGTTCTCCCACCATATCAATAAGACGATCAAGCCGATCTGTGCTGACCCTGATACTTGTATCTACCACAGATTTTGTTTTTGCCCGCTGAGTACGGAGCGCCTGGCTGACATTTTTTACTGATGCAACCCCTGCTTTAACAAGCGCAGCTCCTATCGGTTTATCACCTTTATTTTTCTCAACCTGCTCAATTTCTTCTCTTGCTGCCGTACCCTGGGCTACCAGGATATCGCCAACCCTCGGATTTTTTACTGCTGCTTCAACCTCATTCCTTGAAATTTTCCCCTGAGCTACCAGAATATCACCTATTCGAGGCTGCTTCCCATCATCAGAACCTTCGGATATGCCCGCCTTTTCCGGATTTTTAAGAATTCGCATAAGCTCATCATAACCTGGCTCTTTCTTAAAAGGCGAACCGCCCAAGGCTTCTTCGACTCCTTTGATCAGGTCTTTCAGCATATCAAGGGAACGTAATGCCAAATCTGCATAACCACCTGCATAGCGTATTTCACCATCCCGCACACGGCTTAAGAGGTTTTCTGCGTGATGTCCCATTTCAGAGATTAAAGTAAGCTCCATAAATGCTGCAGTGCCCTTGATGGTATGAAAAGCCCTGAAAACCATTCCAACGGAGTCCTCATCATCAGGATCGTTTTCAAGCGTCAATAAAGCCTCTTCCGCATTTACTATAAGGTCAAGACCTTCAGTTATAAATTCACCGATCAGTTCAAAATCGGCATCTTCCGGCATGTAATTTTCTTTTTCTTTTATTTCCTGAACCGGTTCCTTTTCCGTTTCATCTAGAATTTCAAAAGCAGGGGCGGAATCATCCTCTATAGAAGATATTTTCATCTCCTCATCTTCATCTTCATTTTCATTCATAACTTTTTCTATTAATTCACCTACTTCTGTAATGATCGAATTCAGGGAAGAAGGCTCTGCAGCCGACAGCTCATTGATTTTTTGAGCTGCAAGGGCAAGGCTTTCCCTTGCAGAGGCAGAAAAGGACTCGTTTGATGAAAGCTTTTTTAAAGCTTTTTCCAGTTTTCCCATTTCGGCCTGATCATCGGGTTCTATTTGAACCAGAAACGCAGCAACATCATCCAGAGATATGGTATCATTATTCGGCATATCAGATCCTTTTTCCAGATTTAATTCTTTTTTCAACTTTTTAGCTGTTTTATCAATAAAGGGCTTACCCTCTTTATTATTTTTAAAATATGCTTCAACAGCTTCCAGAGCATCAAAAAGGAGATCAATAACAGATAATGGATTAGCGGCCATTTTCCCCAAAACTGCTTCTATTCCGTTTGCACAAAGGCACAGTAGTTCTTTTAGAAATATCAAATCTTCAGGCAGATTTTGCTCCGTTTGCTTTAATCCGGATAATATTAAGAGCCAGGCATCTTTATCATTAATATCCGCATTATCAAGTTGATCTATTATTTTTTTTATAGATTTTAGAATATCGTCAGTTTCCATATTTTCAGTCCTGTTTGCATTAAAATTATTCGTCCTGTGGGGAGTTAGCGGTTAGGAACGAAAAGTTATTTCGTCCCCGTTCCTAACCGCTAATATCAAAATTATTAGTGATGGCCGGAAAAAAACCTGCCGCTTTTATCAATTGTACAAAGCCGTCCGTTGCTGTAATATAATGGTCCCTGATATATAAAATTATCCAAAAAAGATAATGAAGTTCTAACAAGACCTATAGAATAGTTCAGCAAGGATCTGTTACTGTTATTTAAATCCCCTATGCTCTTTATCAAGGACAAAAGGTTGGATCTGCACTCTGCCAAACGGGTGGACTCAACCTCTCCTGCCAACTCTGACAACTTCTCCAGTGTGATATTTTCCAGAGAACGGCCTGATAGTTTTGAGAACTCATGCAAAACATGAAGCCTCTGCTCCTCAAGTATCCTTATCTTCAATATAAGATTCTCTTTTGCTTTGCATGCCTCATTAAGTTTGTTTAATTGCGCGTAAACCAAACTATTCTTTTCGTCCAGCAGGATGGCAAGAAGTGCTTCAAGGAGTTCTATTTCTTCCTCAAGCAAACACGTTAATCTGTTAATTAATATTTTCATCAAATCAATTGCCGCTTTTTTATAACTGGTTTTTTAAAAGTGGTAGAGACAAGGCATGCCTTGTCTCTACTTCATTTCCTGATTGACGCTTTTTAAATGTTGGTATATTTCGTCCCCGTTCCTAACTATAGCCATTCATTAAGAATTGACTCCTTAATCATGTTAAAAGCGACTTTCTTCCCATCTATTTTGTAAGTCCCTGTTTCTATCTCTTTTTTTATGGCAGCCACTTTTTCTTCCCTGATATCGGGTATAGAATCTATAGTTTTTTTCGCTTCGGCAATCTCTCTGGCCATTGGTGACAATGCCACCTTATCCCCTTCAGCTTTTTTAGAAACCGATTTTACTGATATAGGTTCCACCCTGTACTTATCTCCTAATTTACCGATATAAGACCTGAATTTTACTGAATCACCTGTTATCTCCATTTTTTATACCCCCTTCATCATAGTACTAAATACTCTCTCTTTATTTATTATATCGGTATTTATTAAAGAAAACTTTAATTTTTTATGGTTTTTTTATAATATTTTTCTGAAGTTGAGATTGAAGTATTGATCCCAGTCCAAGATCGTTGCGTTTGGATAATTCTTTTGCAAGCTCCGAATCAAGCATGGATTGATATACATCTTCTCCTCTGCCTCCGCTGATGAAACCGGATTTTGGTATGGTTGCGCGCATCTCCTTAAAAAGTTGATAAATAAAGAGAGACTCCATTTCAGCGCATGCTTTGTTAAGCGAGGCATCGTTATTATCGCCGGTCTCTTTTTTTCTTTTAATGGCCTCTTCTGCCCGGCTTACTCTATTTTTCATGTCAATTGTTTGCCATGGTATTTTTTGCACTAAAAAATCGGACATTATATAATCTCCAGTTTTGCCTGCAGCGCTCCGGCCGCTTTCATTGCCTGAAATATGGCTATAAGGTCCCGCGGTGATACTCCGAGAGCATTTAAAGCCCTGACAACTTCACCAATGCTGACACCTGGCTCCATCAATACAAGTCTGCTGTTTCCTTCTTTAACCGACATCTCCGTATCCGGTGTCACAACAGTTTCTCCCTGGGCAAACGGCAATGGCTGTGAAACCTGGGGAGATTCTTTTATTTCAATACTAAGGTTTCCATGTGCTACTGCGACCGTTGAAATTCGAACATTACTTCCCATTACAACAGTTCCGGTTCTTTCGTTTATAATTACTTTAGCAACTACATCAGGCGCAACTTCAAGACATTCAACCATTGTAATCAGTTTTACAATATTTCCGATATAACTTTCCGGAATATCAATATTAATTGTACTTGAATCCTCTGTATGCGCCATTTGTGCATATCCAAGCGTATTAATAACTTCAGTCACACGTGAAGCAGTGGTAAAATCGGGTGTATGCAGCAACAAGGTTAATTGTTTTTTGTTGGCAAAATCAGTCTCTATCTCTCTTTCGATTACTGCTCCATCGGCAATTCTGCCGACAGTAGGAAAATTCTTTTGCACTCCCCCTCCTTCTCCTCCAGCAGAAAAACCACCAGTGCTGACCGGGCCCTGTGCCACAGCATAAACCTGGCCGTCAGCACCTTTTAAAGGAGTAAAAAGAAGGGTTCCTCCCTGCAGGTTTTCCGCATCACCAATAGAGCTGAGCAGCACATCAATTCGGCTGCCTGACTTTGCAAAAGGAGGAAGTTCGGAGGTAACCATTACTGCAGCAACATTATCAACCTTGATATCATCTGTTTCAACTGTAACGCCCATTTTTTCCAGCATGCTGGCCAGGGATTGCAATGTAAATTCAGCATCCTTGCCGTCACCGGTGCCATTAAGACCGACTACGAGTCCATAGCCCACAAGTTGATTTCGGCGTACTCCTTTAATATCCGATATATCCTTGATTCTTGCGGCATAAACAAAATTTGCCGAAAACGTTACCATTAAGACTGATATATATATTATTATTATTTTCATAAAAGCATCAAAACGGCCATACTATATCAATAATTCTTGTCATCCATCCCGGCCTCTGACGGTCATGGATAACTCCACTTCCGCTATATTCTATTTTGGCATCCGCAACAAAGGTTGAAAGAATTATATTTCCAGGAGAAATATCCCTCGGCCTTATTATACCTGATAATATTATCAACTGTTTTTCATTGTTAACTTTAACCTCCCGGGTCCCTTCAATTTTCAGATTTCCGTTCGGTAATACTTCAATAACTTTTGTGGTAATAAAGGCAGTCAAATCCCCACTTCTTTGGGTAGTGCCTGAGCCGTCAAAATCGCTCTCCAGCCCGCTTTTAACTTTGGCAAAAGGATTGAAAAAAGGGTGTGTACCCGGATATCGTTTTTCCATATTAAAAAAGCTCTCCACACCACCTTCAATAGATGACTTT
>JGI24023J19991_10002529_pt1 | contig 13282 bp, 11 predicted proteins | sample Cruoilmetagenom1_FD_19991 | JGI IMG/M metagenome (IMG submission 19991)
TCTATTTTTGTAAATAATTGCCTTTTTCAAAATACTTTACCAAATTTTTCCTATTTTTGAAAAGTTAACTAAAATAATGGGCGTTTTTAGACGAACTTGTCCCGACTTTTCGGGAGCCTGTCCCTGCTTTTCGGGAAACTGTCGTTACCGCCAAGCAAGAAAAACAACAGTTGCGGAGAAAAGTCACTTTATTCACAAGATTATTTGCGGAGAATAATTGATTTGCGGAGAAAAAGTATTATATTTGTAGCAAATTATGCGGAGAATGAAATTATACATACACGAAAATGATAATTGGACAGATTTTGTTTGGGACGAAAAAGAAGTGTCTTTAAAATTAGCTGAAACAAGAAATTTGCAAGGTCGTTTATTGGGAAAAATGGAATCTTTAGGGTTTGACTTACAAGATGAGGCTGTTTTAAACACTTTGACAATTGAAATTGTAAAATCATCAGAAATCGAAGGTGAGGTTCTTGATTTAGAACAAGTTCGCTCATCAATAGCAAGAAGGCTTGGGATAGAACTTGCTGGAGCAATTGAATCAGAACGGCATATTGACGGTATTGTCGAGATGATGCTTGATGCAACACAGCGTTATCAATTACCATTAACCAAAGAAAGACTTTTTGGTTGGCATTCTGCTCTTTTTCCAACGGGGTGGAGTAATATGTATAAAATTACTGTAGCTGATTGGCGGAAAGACACAACTGGACCAATGCAAGTGGTATCTGGTCCTATGGGGAAAGAAAAAGTACATTATCAAGCTCCTGATTCGGATAGAATTGAAGATGAAATGCGAAAGTTTATCAATTGGGTTGAAAAAGAAACAACAGTTGACCCTGTTTTAAAAGCTGCAATTTCCCATTTATGGTTTGTCACAATCCATCCGTTTGAAGATGGAAACGGAAGAATAACAAGGGCTATTACAGAAATGCTTCTTGCTCGCTCAGACGATAGTGTTAAAAGGTTTTACAGTATGTCTTCTCAAATAAGATTGGACAGAAAACAATACTATGAGAAGTTAGAGAAAACACAAAAAGGAAGTTCTGAAATAACAGAATGGATTTTATGGTTTTTAGAGTGTTTGGATAATGCTTTTGATTCTACAACAGATACATTATCTAAGATTCTACAAAAGGCTGATTTCTGGAAGACCCACTCGAAGACAATTATAAATGAACGCCAACAAAAAATGTTGAATAGACTTTTAGATGGATTTACAGGAAAATTAACAACATCTAAGTGGGGAAAGATATGTAAATGTTCACAAGATACAGCACTAAGAGATATTCAAGATTTAATTGAAAAAGATATTTTGCAAAAAGAAGCAAGCGGAGGAAGAAGTACAAATTATGAATTAAAAGAAATGCCAGGTGGTAATAATGTATAAAAATAATATCCGAGACAGTAGTGAATTTAAGGAATGTAGCCCGTTTCAACAACATCGTAAATTGAAAGATTTGAGTTCCGCAATCGGCTACTATTCTTATACTTAACGTTGTGCTTAATGCTAGAAATAAAAAACTTAATATGAAATTTAAATAGTTTATTATACTGTTCTTAATAGGATTGCTTATCTCTTTTTTTGCTAGATTATTTAATATTCTACATTTATAAATTGGTGGTTTTACAAGTGTTCTTTTATTTTTTATTGGTACAAGTATTCAGATAATATCAGTTATTCAAATACTAATTAAGCTAATAAGAAATAATAATATAAAAGAGCTTCTAAATAGAAAATCATCACTTATCAAAAAAAAATGCGACAAAAAGTCTCGCAAATCATTTATTTGAACTATTTTTTGTATTTTTGGGACATATTAATAAAACGTGAGACAAAATGCACCCTATTAAAAAACTTGACAAATTATCACCAAAAAGAGAAAAAGTTGAAACTTTAGAAATATTACGTCAATTAAGTAAATCATCAAGTGCTTTAGGAGAATTAAAAGGGATTGCCAAAACAATTCCTAATCAAGCAATGCTAATAAATGCAGTGGTTTTACAGGAAGCAAAGGACAGTTCCGAGATTGAAAATATAATTACAACACAAGACGAGTTGTATAAGGCATTAGCAACTCAACGAAAAATACCTAAGCAAGTTAAAGAAGTAATAAACTATCGAAAAGCAATTTTTACAGGATTTGACTTGATAAAAAAACAAGGATTTTTACGATTGAAAGATATAGAAACTATCCAAAAAACGATTATTGAAAATAATGCTGGAATAAGAAAAATGCCAGGAACTGTTTTAAAAAATGATAAAACAGGAGAAGTAGTATATGCACCGCCACAAGAAAAAGATGAAATTCTTGAATTACTAAGTAATTTTTTAGAACATTTTAATATTGTCCAAGATGATTTATCGCCATTAATCAATTTGGCAATTCTACATTATCAATTTGAAAGCATTCATCCATTTTACGACGGAAATGGTAGAACAGGTAGAATATTAAACATTTTGTATCTAAGTATCAATGAATTATTAGACATCCCTATTTTATATTTAAGCTCATACATAAATGAAAATAAATCTGAGTATTATCGTTTGTTAAACACTGTTAATAAGACAGATAAATGGGATGAATATATTTTATACATCTTAAAAGCCATAGAAGTAACATCAAACAGAACAATTGAAAAAATAAATCAGATTAAAGAATTATTAAACGAAACAATAAAAATAGCACAAGAGAAAGAACCGAAAATTTACAGAAAAGAATTAATTGAATTACTTTTTGAACAACCTTACTCAAAAATAGACTTTGTTGTCAAAAGATTGAATGTAGAACGAAAAGCAGCTTCAAGATATTTAAAAAAAATAGAACAAATAGGAATTTTAAAATCTCAAAAAATAGGTAGAGAAACTGTTTATGTGAATACAAAATTAATTGAAATATTAAAGAAACACTAAGCACTACACTCAGTAAAAACAATATTGGCTTATTTTATTAATCAAAGTTTAGTGAATATTTAATATCTTTGTTTTGTGACTGATAAGTAAGTGTACTTTTACCACGCCACTAACTATACAAGTAGTCGTTGTGTTTTATGCAAAAATACTAAGATAAAATAAAAAAATGATAAAAAAACTCTCAAAATATCTATTAATAAATATATTAGGTTGGACTATGAAAAATGAGTTCCCTGATATAAAAAAAAGTGTAGTTATTTTTGCACCTCATACAAGTTATTGGGATGGTTTTTATGGTAAATTATTTTTAATGCAATTAGATGTTAATTATAAATTCCTATCAAAGAAAGAATTTTTTAAATTCCCATTAAAATATTTTTTTAAACTATATGGTTCAATCCCTGTTTCTAAAAACAAGGAGTTTATAAATGAAGCTGTCGAAATATTTAATCAAAATAAAACATTACATATAATTTTATCACCAGAGGGGCAATTAGCGAAAACTGACCATTGGAAAAAAGGATTTTATTACATGGCAAAAAATGCAAATGTTCCTATTATTGTAGGATATATTGATTATCAAAAGAAAGAAATTGGATTTAAAGGTATTATCTCAGAAATTAAAGATCTTAATGAAATTATGCCAGCAATAAATAATATGTATAAGGATGTGTCAGCAAAATATCCAAAAGATTTTACCTTAGATAAAAGATTTATATAAAAAGAATTTTTATAATGAGAAAAAATGTAGCATTAGTGTTAGGAAGTGGTGGCGCAAGAGGTGTCGCACATATTGGTGTAATTAATGAATTAATAAAGCAAGGATATAATATTACATCTATTTCAGGTACTTCAATGGGGGCATTAGTTGGTGGAATGTATGCATCTGGCGAACTTAAAACATTTGAAAAATGGATGTGTTCTTTAACGAAATATGAAGTTTTTAAACTTATTGATTTTACACTAAGTCTAAATGGGATTGTCAAAGGAAATAAAATCTTGAAAGAAATGAAAAATATTGTTCCAGATAGAAAAATAGAAGATTTAATAATACCATTTACTTGTATTGCTACTGATATAATTAACGGAAAAGAAATTATTTTTGAACAAGGTAGTTTATACGGTGCAATTAGAGCTTCTATATCTATTCCCACTGTTTTTATGCCCTTTGAAAAAGATGGTTTAAAGTTGGTTGATGGAGGTGTTCTAAATCCTCTTCCAATAGACAAAGTAAAACGAAATGATAATGATATTCTCATTGTTGTAGACGTTAATTCAGACAAAGAATATTTAAAGCCGAAAAAAGAAAAGAAAAATATTAAATTAAAGTCAAATCAAACGCATTACCTTTCTAAAATACAGAATAGTATTAATAATATTATTCCGAAAAATATGAGTGATAAATTAGGTTACTATAATTTATTAAATAATGCAACAAGCTTAATGACACAAAAGATCTCTCAATTAACAATAGAGAAATTTAAACCTGATATTCATATTGAAATATCAAAAAAATCTTTTGGGACTTATGAGTTTTATAAATCAGAAGAAGCAATAAAACTTGGAGTTAAAACAACAAAAGAAGCAATAGATAAATATCTCAGAGACCAATAAAACGCAAAAGTGCAATAAAGAACAAAAATAATATCCAAGATAGTAGTAAATTAAAGGCTTGTAACCCGCTTCAACTTTCTTGTAATTTAACAGGAAAGTGCCTCGCATTCGGCTACTATTCTTATACGTACCGTCAGACTCCTGAAAAGTTGGGCAAAAAGAAAGTTTCATTAGAAGTAATTAATCCCAAAGCAGCTGGGATTGATGTGGGTAGCCGAAGCCATTGGGTGGCTATTCGCCAAGAGGTACAAGATGTCAAAGAATTTGGCGTTTACACCGAAGATCACAACGAATTAATCAAATGGTAAAAAAATTACGATGTATCTAGAATTGCTATGGAAAGTGCAGGTACTTACTGGCAAAATCTATTTTTATCCTTAATTGGCGAAAGCTTTGAAGTAATTTTAGTAAATGGTCGTTAAACAAAAAATATAAAAGGGAAAAAGACCGATATTTTAGATTGTCAATGGATACAAAAACTACATACACTTGGAGTTTTAAGTGCCAGTTTTTTACCTGACAGCACAACTGATATAATTAGAACCTATTCAAGACATCGACAAAATATCATTAAACAAGTAGTTACCACAACATTGAAAATGCAAAAATGCAGAGAAAAAAAGTAATTGAATGTTCAAAGCTAATATTAAATACCCCTTCTGAAGAAAATCTTATTTCATTAAATATTACGCAGTTTTTACTTAAATGGATGGGAGCAACCCCTGATTATTCATTTTGTTTTGAATGTAAATTCCATAAAACCATCAAATCTGATCTATCCCTGACTTCTAGGTATTTGGCCTCAATGTGCATCTTTGCCATTGAACATAATCATAAAAAAGCCGATAAAAAATTCCAATTAGAATCTATTAATAAAGTCTTGGAATATTGTGAAGATGAAAAAAATGCAGTAAAATTATCTAAGAAATTAAAAAAATATATAGACGCAAAAAATATAGAAGCCTTAGTTGACTTAATTACTGAATAACAAAACTTACACAATATTAAATATAAGTAAGTCAGAGCAATTTGGCATGCAAATATTCCTACATTTACTAAAACTTATAACGGCTTGATAAGGAGGTGGCACGGAAGTCCGCTAACTCGTATTCTTACCACTATGTTCAAACTAAAAAATGAGACTGCTAATAATTAACATACTACTTATATTTTTTACACAAGATTAGCTACAAACCACCTTTGGAACTAAACTTGTGTCTATCAACTTTGATGACAAAACTGTTTTGAATTTTTACGCCGATACCTTAGCAAACAAACCTGTAAAGCATTTTGACTAAAACTTTAATGTTAAATTATTTTTAACATTTAAACCTTTCTAAAATTAAGTTGTCATATAAAAAACATTAAAAAAAAAATGATGAAACGCTTAATTATTTTAATCTTAATCTTAACAACGCTTTCAATAAAAGCTAAAAACAAAACCAAATTAAAATTGCTTGACACAATCGAGGTGGCTAAAAATAATGTGCTCTTCAAAGTCTCTAGTGATGACAATTACATTTATTTGAATGTTAGCACTACAGACAAAAGAACATCAATGTCAATAATTAGAAACGGACTTACAATATACTTTGATGTCAAAGGAAAGCGAAAAAAAAATGTATATATTAAATATCCATACAAGTCAGAATCAAGACAATTACGTCAAAATGCTAATAAATTAAACAAAAATGAAGGAAGCAGTTCAAAAAATTTAAACAATATAATTGAAAAGATTCCTAAAAAGGCCGAGTATGGCTACTATGAAGAAAAACAACAATTTCATAAAGACCTAAATTCACAAGATATTTCTTTAGGTTATAAAGCAACTGAAATGTTATTCGAGTTTATATTAAAAATCCCTAAAAATAAAATAAGTATTAAAAACAAAACGGATTTTTCGAAATTATCCATAGGTGTTCTAACAAATAAATTTGAAAGAAATGCTAATCAAAAGCAAAATCAAAGCATGAAAAAAGGAAAAGGTAACGGTCGAAGAGGCGGAATGGGAAATAGAAATGGTCAAATGAATAATGGAAATACACAAGCAGAGCAAGTAAAAATTAATTTTTGGTTTGATGCAAATTTAACTAAGAAATAAAAACGTTTGTCAATCAAGCAAATTGCCCCGCCAGATAATCTGACAAAGAAACCCTCTCACAATTTATCTCACAAAGCGGAACCATCATTGTTCCGCTTTACGAGCGTTTTCATACACGGCGATTCTTAAATTAAAGGAAAAAGCAAAGCTTCTGCAATTTGAAATAAAAACACCACTATTCCCCCAACTAATAAATAAATAAAAATAAAATTATGTTAAAAAACTTGCAGGTTAGTGAATATTAACTACCTTTGAACCGTTAATAAACATAGAATATGCAGACAAAAAGACAAATACAAATAATTGAAAAATCAATTGAACTCATTGCCAGTAAGGGCATACAAGGATTTACAATAAAAAATCTTTCCAAAGCAATTGGCATTTCTGAACCTGCAATTTATAGACATTTCAAAAACAAAACTGAAATTTTAATCAGTATTTTGAACAATTTTAAAGAAATGAGCGAATTAATATCGGTAATAGTTGTACATAATGATGATACGGCAATTGAAAAAATTGAGTTTATGTTTTCTAAAATGATCGAAATTTTCATAGAACAACCCACTTTTGTTTCTGTAATTTTCTCAGAAGAAATTTTTAAAAACCAAGAAATCTTAATACATAAAATTGTTGAAATCCTTAACCTACATCAAGAAAACATTGAAAAAATTATAGAAATAGGACAAGACAAAAATGAAATCAGAACAGATATTGACAAAAGTAGTTTGGCGCTTATTTTTATGGGCTCACTTCGCTTGTTGGTAAAAAGATGGGATTTAAACAATCAAAATTTTAACTTAAAACAAGAAGGAGAAAAACTAATTAATTCAATAAAATTAATAATATAAAAAGTATTATATTTTTTTAAAAAAAAGTTAGTTAATATTAACTATTCAAATTAAATATTATGGAAAGCATCTTAAAAAAAATTTTAAAAGCACCTTGGGTCGTTATGGCTCTTACAATTGTTATTAGCATATATTTATTTATGCAAATGACACAAAATTCCAGAATGGAAACAGATCTGGATAAATATATGCCACAAGAACATCCTGCTTTTGTGTTTAGCAATCAAGCCGAAGAATGGTTTGGTATTAACGACGGAATTATAGTAGCCATTGAAAACAAAAACGGCATTTTTAATGCAGAAACACTTGATACATTAAAACAACTTACAAAGCGTTTGCAAAAAATAAACGAAATTGAAAAAGCAGATGTAACATCGCTATATACTGCTGACAATATTGTAGGCAGCGATGATGGAATGGATGTAAAACGTTTTTACAAAAGAGTTCCTAAATCAGCTGAAAAGCTCCATGATTTAAAACAAAATGTTTTAAAAAACGAAATGATTTATGGCCGCTTAGTTTCAAAAGATACAACTGTTACTGTTGTAATTGCTGAAATTAAAGATGATGTTTTTACCCAAAAATTTTATAATGAAATTTTAGCACTTGTAAAATCATACGAAACCCAAAATATAAAACTATATGTTGCCGGTCGGCCTATTGTAGAAGGCACCATGGCACTTTTAGGACCTGCCGATATGAAAAAAATGGTTCCAATAGTTTTACTGGTAATCACTTTGGTTTTATTTGTGATGTTGCGTAGTATCAAAAGTACAATATTAACCATTTCTGTCGTGTTTTTTAGCACACTATGGGTTTTTGGCGCAATGGCAATTTTCAAAATACCAATTTATGCTGTTTCAACAATGATACCTGTCATGCTTATCGCTATTGGTGTTGCCGATGGAATCCATTTGTACAGTCATCTGCAACTTTTTTTACGCAAAAATCCAGATGCAAGCAAAAAAGAAGCCACTGTTGATATGATAAAAAATATGTGGAAACCTGTTGTAATGACATCTATAACAACCGCAATTGGTTTTGTGTCTTTGCTTACATCAGAGATCTATCCTATTAAATATTTTGGAATTTTTACCGCTTTTGGTGTCTTGTTGGCAATGATTTTTTCATTAGTTTTAATACCAGCAGGTATTATGATTTTTGGGTTACCCAAAGTGAAAAAAGTCAAATCAAAAAACACAGAAAGTAAATTAGCCCGAAATTTTTCTGATTGGATCATTACCCATAAAAGCATCTCAATTTATGCAACAATAGCTATTGTTATATTTTCACTTGTAGGAATGCAAAAAATATGGATTAATTCAAGTTTTCTCGACAAATTTGAAAAAGATAGCGATATTGTATTAACTGATACATTTATTAATAACCATTTTGGCGGCACCACTACATTAAATTTAATTTTGGACGCCAAAGGAAAAAAAGATGCTTTTAAGGAACCCGAAGTATTAAAATTAGTTAATAAAATGCAGCACAAAGTGCAAAACGAGTTGCCCGTAGTTGGCAATAGCTTTTCGCTTACCGACTACATAAACCGAATGAATAAAGTGATGAATGCTGATGACGAAAAGTTTAATACCATCCCGGACAGCAAAGATATGGTTGCCCAATACTTATTGCTTTACGAAATGTCAGGCGACCCCGAAAATCTAAACAAAGTAGTGAATTATGATTATGAAAAACTAAACCTAACTTTTCAACTTAAAAGCGATAATTCTAAAGCTTTAAATTCTACGCTTGATATCATAAACACATTTAAAGATGATTTTAACAAACACGGAATCACGCTAAAATATGCCGGCAGCGGCTATAAAGGATTGATTTTTACCGATTTAATTCTAGAAGGACAAATTATGAGCTTAATATTATCATTAATTATTATAATTGTGCTAATATCTCTAATGTTTAAAAATATTAAAATTGGTTTTATTGCCTCTGTCCCAATTATTATTACAGCAGGCATAAGCTTTGGCATAATGGGCTTTTTAGACATTCCATTAAACACCACAACAGCACTTTTATCAAGTATAGCCATAGGAATAGGAATTGATTATGCCGTTCATTTTATTGATCAATATAGCATAAATGCACAAAAAACAAATGACAAATTAATCATCGCAGAAAAAACAATGGCACATTCAGGGCGCGCAATTACCTTTAATGCAATTGTTGTAATAGCCGGTTTTATGGTATTATTATTCTCTGTATTTCCACCAAACAGAGAATTGGGCGCACTCGTATCATTAAATATGTTTACAAGTTTTGTTGGAACGATTACCATTATGCTTGTACTTTTAAATATATCAAAAATTAATTTTAATAACAAAGAAAAAAAATAAAACCCTCATTAAGAAATTTAATATCAAATAGATTGTTTAACATAAAAAATAGAAAAATGAAAATTAAAAATTTAATAGTAATTGTAGTATTATTAGCAACAGGATTTAGTACAAATGCACAATTAACAGGCACTCAAATAATTGACAAAACCTACAACCGTCCTACTGGAGAAGACCAAACATCAATACTTAAAATGACCTTGACAAACAAGCAGGGAAAACAACGGGTAAGAACCATAAAACAATTTTCAAAAGATTTTGGAAATGTAGAAAAAAACATCATGTTTTTTCAAACACCAGCTGACGTTAAAAACACATCGTTTATGAATTGGAGTTACAACAGCGACAAATCCGATGATCAATGGATATATCTGCCGGCTTTAAAAAGGGTAAAAAGAATTTCAAGTGATAGCAAAAGTGACTATTTTATGGGTTCTGATTTTACCTATGATGATTTGGGCGACAGAAAACTAAATGCAGATAATCACAAATTATTGCGAGAAGAAAAAATAAACGGCAAGAATTGTTATGTCGTTGAAAGTATCTCAAAAGATGAAGATTATATGTATTCAAAAACCATAACTTGGATAGATAAATCTAATTTTGTAGGGGTAAAAAAAGAATTTTACGACGAAGATGAAGAACTTCTTAAAATACTTACAATTAAAAAAGTTGAAAAAATAGCTGGATTTTATGTAGTTACCAATTCTGAAATGAAGAATACACAAAAAAATCATATCACTAGCATCACATTGAGCAATGTGAAAATAAATAATGGAATTTCAGCATCAAAATTTTCAGAACGAATGATGACTCGTGGAATTTAAAATTATAAAAATGAAAAATAAAATCATCATAATAATTGCAACATTATTTGTAGGTTCTTTTGCAAAAGCCCAAAAACTTGAAACTTCGGGCTTTGTAAGAACTTATGAAGGTGTAACTTACGATAACGGAAATTTTGTCATTACACAGCAAACATTAAACCTAAACTTTGAAAAACGAGGCGAAAAAGTTGCATTTAAAGCCAATCCTATGCTTTATATGTATAAAGCCGATAGCCTCAGCCTAAATCTTCGTGAAGTTTATATGGATATGTATTTCAAAAATTTTGATTTGCGAATTGGCAAACAACAAATCGTTTGGGGTAAAGCCGATGGTGTATTTATTACAGATGTTGTTTCACCACTAAATTTATCAGAGTTTTTGCTACCCGATTTCGACGAAATACGAACAGGTGTAATTGCAACCAAACTCGATTATTATATTGGAAACAGTACTATTGAAGCTATTTGGATACCTCAGTTTACCCCTACCGTTCGCCCTGACGCAAATTCTATTTGGTATATTCAACCGGAATTCCCTGCCCCCACCACTTTTGATTGGCGCCAAAGTGAAATTAATCCATCATTAAAAAATTCTGAAATGTTTTTAAAATGGTCAGCAATGACATCAAAAGTAGATTTTGAATTAATGGGTGGTTATACTTGGGACGATAACCCCAGCATGCACGTGCAAAAACATTTTGGCATGGACACAAGCACAACACCTCCAAGTCCAATACTAACCGGATTAAGCATTACACCTAAACACCACAGATTAAGCCTTGTAGGAGGCTCGTTTAGCACAGAAATAAAAGGTGTAATATTTAGAGGTGAAGCAGCATACTACAATGGAAAATACTTTCAGACAGAAGATCCAACTGCCGAAGGTGCTTTAATACAAAAAGATTATTTAAACTATGTTGCAGGAATAGATTTTAACCTTGGAAATGTAAAATTAAGCACACAATTTATTCAAAAATATATTATAGATTACAATAGTTTGATGTTGGAAAACGAGTTTCATAACACCGCAACATTTATGAGCCGATACGATATGATGCGTGAAACTTTACACCTCGAATTATTCTCATACATAGGTTTATCTGACCAAGATGCTCTTATAAGACCTAAAATAACCTACGATTTTGATGATGGTTTTTCCATACTTTTAGGCGGAAATGTTTTTGTAGGAGAACGTGACGGACAATTTGGGCAATTCCAAGACAATTCTATGATTTACACAAAATTAAAATATAATTTTTAACAAAAAAGTATATTTATTTACGCAAAACCACCTTAAAAAGTATTACAAAATAAACAAAAAATATATTATTTAAAATATTTTAAATTTTATTAGTAACTTGCAGACAAAACAGATATATATGCAATTGTGTGTATATGGGTGTTGTGGTGCATTTAAGAAAAACATTGTGAGTTTGAACAAAATCCTATTTTTACCGATTGTATTGCTGCTGATTAGTTGTAATCAAAAGCAGAAACAGATTGATACGTGGAATGAAAGAGTTTCGGAATTAGAGGAAAATAAAAACTCGGAATCGGAATTAAAAACACAGGATTCGAAAAAAAACATTGCGGAATTTTCTGAACATTACGCACCAAATCGTTCGGAAAAGTTAGACTCAATTCCAATTGGAATTATTAAAGCATTTAAGGAATTACGGACTATTGACAAAGATGCTCACGAAAAGTACGTTACGCTGATTTTCACCAAACTTTACGCTGAACATTTACAATGTTGCCATCAATCTTACATTATTGCAAATTTCCCGAGAAAAGCGTCTGAATATGATTTTGAGAAGTTAACTATGGTTAATGAATTTGCATTTATGTCTGGTTATTTAGACAAAAGCAATCTACCTGAAATTTGGACTTCTGGAATTATTGAGAAATGGTTGTCTGAAAATCAAAGATTATTGAAATACGAACCAATAGGAAAATATAATCAACAAATAAAAACCATTTCCAAAAAGATTGCGAATGGTGATTATTGGGATAATTAAGAATAAAAAACGACACCACAACACCGTGTATAATTCATTGCTAGTATTCGCCTACTTACGAAAATCCTCGCGGATTTTCTATTTGGTTTGTATTTGCTAATTTAGTTGCTGAAACACGCAACGAAATCATACACAAACACGTTGTAGCCAATTTCAGACAAAAATATACAGATAAAATACAGATATGTTTTGGATAATTCAATTCAATGCTATAAATTTGCATTCAGATAATTTATAGATACGTTATGGATAAATACTTAAATAAAATCAATTTTAAATTTGCAACTAATCAACAAATTCTCAATCTGATTGGAAAAATTGACTTGTATAAAGGAAAATGGAACGCAATTGAAAAACAAGAAAATATTTACCTAAAAGAATTAAGAAAAATTGCAACAATTGAAAGTATTGGTTCTTCTACAAGAATTGAAGGTGGAACGCTAACAGATAATGAAATAAAAGAATTATTGAACAATGTGAAAATCACGGAACTAAAAACCCGAGATGAACAAGAAGTAATCGGATATTATGATACATTAGAAATAATTTACGAAAATTTTGACACAATCCCATTATCAGAAAATTACATAAAACAATTACACC
>JGI24023J19991_10002530_pt1 | contig 13276 bp, 15 predicted proteins | sample Cruoilmetagenom1_FD_19991 | JGI IMG/M metagenome (IMG submission 19991)
TGCATTGATGTTAGACCGACCTGCTCGTTTGCCCTAACATCACCCGCAAGGAAAAGAGTAGGTGCCGGCCCTCCGGCATTTGGCAGTCCTTCCGTGTTAAATGGAAGCAGGTTCCCTTCACTGGTTTTCAGCTTCCCTGTTCCGTCATTAGTCCTAAGTGCGGCAGCCCTTTCATCATTTGACCCGTACACGTTTGATGCGTCAATCCAGGCAGTGATCTCGTTTAACTGCTGGCGGGGGTTATCCGTGCCCGTACCCGTTGATTCGTCGTATATTGAGCGGTTGAGCGCTATTACCACAGCACCCGTATCATTTGGATCAAAGAAAAGATCCCCAGCTGGAACTGCTATATTAGCCGGCTCCGGCGGGTCCGTACCGTCCGTAAGATCTATATCGTGATCCACAAACTGACCCCATTGCCAGAGGAAATCACTTGCTCTGAGTTTATTAGGTTTTGACTCTTCCTGGGAACATATGCCATTGCTCACAACACGCGCGCTCGGGCGGCTCGCACCGGAAAGCTCCGAGATGCCGTCTGCGTAATCCGGCCCTGCAAGTCTAATGAGCTGTATAACTGCTTTCCCCATCTCGGGATCGTCCACATTGTTGCCGCTCCCATCTATTGTTCTTACCGGATATCCATCTACGGACGCCTCTCCCTTTTCACCGTCTTTCCCAGCCTGAGCTCCACGGTCCGGGGGTTGGTTAATACGGCGCGCGGGTGATATCTCCGCTTCGTCAGTGACGTTATCCTGTGCGAATAAACTCGTTGAAACTAATAAAATTGATAAAAATAAACCGCCTAACAGTATTGAACTCTTAATTTTTTGCATTTTCTTCTCCTTTCTTGCCTATATTACGCCATTACGCTGGTAATTTAACTCCCGGGGTAATTTAACTTCCGGATTAAGAAACCGAGCCGTTTAGCCCGTATTTGCGCTACGTTATGAGACTAAGGTGATAAACCTAAGATAAAGCGTTGGTACTTCGGGTAAAAAAAGATATTAAGGAATGGCCAATCCTTCATATTTTTTCTCCTCGCTACTAGGATTTCCGATGTTTGACTAATTTAGATGCCTATTTGTGAGAGAACTTGCGGGTAGAAATAAATTGTTCTGAAAAAAAATAGAAAACCTAAGAGGAATTAATGCTCAAACATCCTCATGCTGCTTTCCGGAGCTCATAAGAAAGAGAGCTACCAGGAATGCGACTATGGAGACTCCCCCTGCAAAGTAATAGCCTGCCGCTATGCTCTTGGATAGAGCCAGATGAAATTGATCTAGAACCGCCGGGTAATCCTCCATAAGCTCCTTAATAGCATCGAGTTGTCCCAATTCCGCCTGGGAAAGAAGAGTTTTGACTCTTTGTTGTCCCTTCAAACTGTCTATTATTCGCCCTGTTTCCCAGGCCAGCATAGTTGTTACCAGTGCGCCAATAGATGCAAGCCCTATTGTAGCGCCCATTTGCCTTATGGTCTGAACAACCCCTGAGGCCTGTCCCCGGTACCGGCTGGGAGCCCGGTTAAGCGCATCCGTATTGGTAGCAACCATCACCAAACCGATCCCTAATCCAAGAAGTATCATCCCGGGCAATATCAACCAGAACTCCGCCTGCTCAAGAAAAGGCGCCTGTCCTAAAAACCCCGCCGCTATCATCGCAGTCCCAAACAAAGCCGGAATCCTGACCCCAACTCTATCTAAAAGCCGCCCCGAGACCTGAGACATGATAACCACAGCTATGATAATGGGCATTAGCGCAAACCCCGCTTCAAGAGGACTAAAATGTAAAATATCCTGTAGATATATAGCTCCGAACACAATTATGCTGATCATTGCGAACTGTATACAAAAAAGCATTATTGTGTCGGCCGTAAAGGCGGGATCTTGAAATAACCGCACTTGTATAAGAGGATTCTCGCTCTTGATTTGTCGGTAAGAAAAAAGAATAAGAAGAGCAAATCCGCCCAATATAATTCCCAGTGTGAGTGGGGACGTCCATCCCAGGGTATGCCCCTGCTGAATTCCAAAAACGAACGCTACCATACCCAATATGAGCATCAGCGCGTAAGATACGCGTACAGACTGTCCCTTTGTCCTGGCCTCCTGGGGTTTTGATATATAGGTTAGAATAATTGCTAGCGCGCCTACAGGAATATTGATCCAGAAAACCCAGTGCCAGGACAGATACTCCGTAAGGAATCCTCCTAACAGGGGTCCTACCGCAAGAAAGGCCTGCGCCACCCCCACATAAATTGCCATCGCCTTTCCTCTCTCGTGTATATCAAAAGAGTCTATTACGATCGCCGCCGAGGAGGGAATCATTAAAGCCGCCGCTATACCCTGAAAAACCCGGGCCCCTACTAACACAGATTCATTTGGAGCCAGCCCGCAAATTGTAGAGGCTACCGCAAAAAGTATTATACCGACGACAAAAGCATGCACCCTTCCGAACGCATCACCGAGTCTTCCGCCAAGCGCTACAGTTGCGGCAAGCGCCAGCACATAAGCGTTAACTATCCACTGAAGCCCCGCCTGGGAAATCGCAAGATCACGCTGCATTACCGGAAGCGCTACGCTTACGACTGTCTGATCGATAAAGATCATCGAGAGCGAGCCGGTCATGGCAATCAGAGTGAGCCACTTATTTGTCTGTTCCTGTTTTGCCAAATTATCGCCTAACGTCTGAGGATTAACTCAAGTATAGATTCAAGATCGATTAACTGTAATTATTAGCAACTGATTGTCAAACCAGTAGTAATTACCACCCTATTAGTTCCATAAATCTATTTCTCTATTTGAGAACTATTAGAATGCGCTTATCTTCTGATTCGCCAGAAAATCTTTAGATGAACTCTATAAAGGAGCCCCGGATTCTTCTCTAGGAATCCGGGGCTTGAGGGTGGTGGGGGAGAAGGGCGTCCTTCCCTAATACTCTCTTTTGCTTTTCTTAAGCCGCCTATTTACAGCCGTTCTTAGAACTACTAATAACCACCTTTGCAGCCGGGGTCTTCTGCACAATCGGCATCTTCACAGTCTATTTTAGTGTCGCCATCATCATCAGCGCTATTTGTGCAGTCCTCAATTACCCCTTCCGTATCCATTTTGTCAGCCACCTCTGACATCTCGGTCACTTCAACTGTCTCCGCAAGGGTTTCCGAAGCCACAGTCCCCTGCTCCGCAATCTGGTCCTGCTCGGCAAATGCGAGCGGACCCGCCATAACTACTGTTAATGCAATGAGGATAGAAAGAATTGATGTTCTCATTTCTATCACCTCCTGATATGATTTTGCCGGCCAATTTGCCACCAGCCGGCATTGATATTAAAGGCAATAGCCGTGCCATCAGCGAAAGAGGAAGGAATATTCAATAATATAAGTGAGTTAGAGGAATCACCCTCTATTTGCTTTGCTAGTACAACGTAAATATGTGGAATATAACCAATAAAGGATTGTGTATATTGCACAAATGGCACAAATCAATAGCAGCAACTTTCCGCTATCCTACCTTAATTATTAAGAATTCATCTGTTGGCACTATTATTGCATTTAGTAGATATTAGCAAAGGAGACAGAGAGGAAAAACCAAAAGGAGGTGATGTTAGTGAAAACACTGCTAAATATCACAGTTTTTGCAGCATCCGTTCTTAGCATCTTTTCCACATCATTGACACTATATGAGGTGCCGGTTCTAAAGGAATCCGTATCAGCAATGGAAAAGGAGAAAGAAGCTCAAGAAAGTAGTTCGAGATCGGATATGAAGAGAATATATATCTCTCACGACATTTCAAATAAAGGCAGAGACAAAGATGCACCTTTGTTAGTAGCCGATGACAGCGAGAAGTTTTCAACATCCACTGATGACTATATAAATGTGTTCGGCGTTGAGGTTCCAACCAAAAACGCCAGCAGCAAGATATAGAGGAAAACTATAGAGTTTGTGAGATAAAAAAAGCCCCCGGAGATGATTTAGATCTTCGGGGGCTTTTACTTTCTATTTAGATAAGCAGATTAATCATGCCTACCCATAATTAGCTTTCTTTATTATTTATCTTAAAACCTCTTCTTACTGTGAACAGCCCAAAGAGACCAAGCATTACCGCTGTAGCTATAAGTCCCCATTCATTCATTGTAGGAACAGATGTAGGGGGCATTTCGCACATAGGTTGATCCGAGCAAATAGTCCCTATTCCCATGAATTCAATATTGGGCGGCACAGAACATCCGCTTGCTTCCGTGAGATCACAGACACCTTGAGATTCTATACAACATCCCTCAATGGTAACCGGCGGTGGTGTTGATGTTGGAGTTGGAGTTGGTGTTGGTTCACACATAGGTTGATCCGAGCAAATAGTCCCTGTTCCCAGGAATTCAATATTGGGCGGAACAGAACATCCGCTTGCTTCCGTGAGATCACAGACACCTAGAGATTCTATACAACATCCCTCAATAGTAACCGGCGGTGGTGTAGGAGTTGGTACCGGAGTTGGAGTTGGTACCGGAGTTGGTGTTGGTACCGGTGTCGGTGTTGGTACCGGAGTTGGAGTCGGTGTTGGTGTTGGTACCGGAGTTGGAGTTGGTACCGGAGTTGGAGTCGGTGTTGGTGTTGGTACCGGAGTTGGTGTTGGTACCGGTGTTGATGTTGGTACTGGAGTTGGTGTTGGTGTCGGTGTTGGTGTCGGTGTTGGTGTCGGAGTTGGTGTTGGTGTCGGAGTTGGACAACTTTCACACGAAGGTCCTAATAGACAACCACTTCCGCATATTGCACCTGCCTTGTTTAAAGATATTGAGGGTCCAACTGTAATACCGGGACTACCTTCTATCTCTATCTCAATCTCTATGCATTCTCCGGGACCCGGTTCAAATACACCATCCGTTTCGTCACATTTAATAAGCAATTCACTCAAATCGTCTACATCGCAAGATTTATCCTTGTTCGTTGGCNCGTCACAGGCCCTTGTTGAAAAGCCATCAGTTCCGATTATAGTAGTAGTTATATCATCCCCCGGATCACTAATACACGATGGATTGGCGATTATAATATCCGCATGACTAAGCGCATGATCCGGTGTACAGTCAGAGAAAATATTATTCTCCTCATTACACACACTATAGGTAAAGGTATTGTTGATCTGACCTAAGAATGTAACACGGAACCCGTCTGCGCACGTGTTATCTGTAATAGTATCACATGAGCATGTGGGTAACTGCGCGTTAGCTGAATTATGAATCGGGGTAAAGAAAAAACCAAGCAAAACTATACAAAAAGCATACAAAAAAGTATACAAATATCCCATAATAACTCCCCTCCTCGGAAGTGTTTTTCAACTCTTTAAATGCCACTACAATAAATGCAATAAAACCTCAAACACAATAAAGCTTCGCCGTTTGGACAGTGCGTAAAAAACCAACATCTGTCCACGGTTACATATGAATTATAGTGTGGTACCCACACTAAAAAACAATTAGAAACCGGCTCCCACAAAAAGGGATATTTCTCTAGAGGACTACGGGTCCATATACTAAAGAAAACCCCACCTATTTAAGACTATACCGTGATTTTCCTAGGTTACAAGCAACTAATAAAATAAACACCTAAAAACTCGCAATTTTTGCAATTCTTGCAATTCTACGGCACAAAAAATCTCTTTTTTCTACACGTTCCTGATCAACGTATAAAAACGCAGGATATATATTATTGGAAATTCATATGAGAAACAGAGGAAGCTTATCTCTAAGGAATCCGCCCATCATGTTGGGAAAAGACAAGCAGCAGAAGCTCCGAACCCTCGAGTCTCAAGTACGATATCTCTATTTCAGTTGAAGGGAAATTCCACACCCTCTCAGCTGAGGTTCCCGGGTCATTAGATGTCTCCTCAAGATCGGGATCTCCGTACTTTTCTACCAAATAACTTTCAAGACTAACAAACGTCTCAGCCCATTCATACTGAGTTGGCTCCCCTTGTGGAACAAACACTATCCGCTTAAGCTTATGATCCTCATCCATCCAGAAACTAGCCCTGAAACTCCCCTTCCCCATTTTAATTCCTGTAAGCTCAAGATTGGCATACATACGGTCCTTTTTATCATGCTTTACATTTCTCTTCTTAACCTCTTTTCCTAAGACAGCTTGCACTTCCGCCCCTGTCATTCCCCATTTAAGATTATCCCAGCCGTAAACGTCCTTGGGTTTTGTGGCAGCATTAAGCGACAACGATGAGATTAGAAAAATTATAAGACCTATGGCGGAAAACAATCTTTTCATAAAGCCCTCCTTTAGAGTACATACGCCTTCTATTCTAGAGCCTAAATAAAACTATAAATTAAAAATGAGAAAATTTGAATTTATTTTTCAATTTGAGCGGGTTAATTATTTCAAGAGCCGGCCTTAGATAAAGACTCTCAGGCAAGATGAGACTATTTAATTCTTAGCGTAAGAAACTCAGAATTGACCACTACAATATGTTATTCTTTCCTATATCAAATTAATACACAGGGAAGGTGGCAAGAAGATGAAGAAGAAACTGTCTTCAATAGCTGTACTCATAATATTTTCAATACTTATTATTTTATCAGGGTCCCTTTTCGCAGAAGAAGAGAAGGATACCGATCTAACAATTATCAATGTTCAGGAAGCAAATAAATTAATAGAAGATAATATCGAGAATACCGAATTCATAATACTAGACGTGAGAACCGGTGAAGAATATAAAGTTGGACACATTGAAAATGCCATAAATATAGACTACCAGTCCTCTAAGTTTACAGAGAATGTCAGCAATCTGGATAAAGAGAAAATTTATCTTACATACTGCCGATCAGGCAGCAGAAGCACAAAATCAGCAGAAATCATGAAAGAGCTCGGCTTTGATAATATATATATGATTGAGGGTGGTATAGTCGCTTGGGACAAAGCGGGGCTGCCTATCAAAGAGTAAAAATTAAACTTGTTTTTCAATTTGAGCGGCATAGTTCATACGCATTCTCTAGACACTATCATCTTCTCTTCTTAAGTGAAGTACCCCAAACTCCAAGGAAGGCCCCTCACTTACAAGTATAAGTCTGATTATTGAGCGGCTGGTAAGCCACTCTGCAATAAACATAAGGCTATCTGCTTTTGAGTCAGGCTCGAGTGCACCTCCCTCATTTTCATACGGCCCACTAATATCTTTATCAATCAGAGGTTCCCCGTACATCTGAACAAGCCCCAGCTTGACTCTTTCGTATTCCCATATGCAGAGTTCCCGGTCAAGGGAAGCTTCACAAAACGCATAACCGGCTTCAACAAGTAAATCATCAACAAAATGAAAACCGACAATAGCCTCCAAGCACATCACCCTATCCTTATAAGTAATATGCGTTCCGCTCTCACTTAAAGAATAGAGCTTTTCTGAAAGTTTGACTTCTCCCTTTGTCATTCCCCATAAAGAGTTTCTAAAATCATACTCAAAAACCGGGGAAATGAACGCCTCCCCTAATTTTGATTTCACCTGTTGCCCCCTTGCTTATCATTCTCCTACAGTAAAGTATCAGCCTTGTTTTATTCGCAATCACAGTCTCACAAATCACCTAAAGATATTTATGACACTGCAAAATACCCTTCCTATAACCATGTTCGGGTCAAACTCCTCCCAGCCTACTGTGGTTACGGGATAATTTCTGTTGTATGGTCTAAGCAAAACTCCATGGGGCTCCGAATGACATTCTCTCAAAATACATCCCTCCCACGGTATGCTGAGCGCATATATACATCCCGAGACAATCTCGCAGCTCGTTGTATCTATCACCACGCTTGCCCCATCCATTATGAGCTTTTCCATTGAATCACCCCTGTTATCGATCACGACAAACCCATCTTGATACAGCTCTCTGGGCAGCATAATCGTATCTATAGGCTCAAATTTGGCTAATTCCATTAGATCACCCTCTCCTTTTATCCTAAATACCGAGACATCAATATAGCGGTCGCTGTGCTTATTGTGAGTATTCATAGCTATCAGGGTTCTTGTGTGTCCTTACGAAATACCTCGGCTTGCTTCAACTGCAAAGTCCGTTCTGTGCCTGAATGACTCTATTTTTAAGAAACGATAAAAAGTCCGGAATCTTGTCCCCTCAGGAGCCGGCTTTCCCTAATTGACGGTTCCAATTCGAATATTAGGAAGCATTATCTTAGATTCAAATAATTATTTCAATCGGGCAATCACTGTATTTCCAATAGGGTGATTGTGTAAAGCAAATCCCTATCTCACTGATATAAAAGGACATTCTCCAGAAGGAAATTTTCTTTTTAGAAAGAAGATAAAGATTTTAGAAAGAAGATAAAGAAAGGTATTGGCGAACTACTCTGAGCCAAATCCGTTTATTTGTATATTTTCACATGTTCCATTATATCGAGAACTTATATAGAATTATTTTAGAATGAGGAAACACATAACGCCTGGAAGAACAATCCCGAGCACAAAAGCCGGGACATGAAAAGTTCTACTCGGAATTTAAAATCCAGGTCTTAAACAAACCGAGGCCATACTCGTATTGTTGTAATATACTTAGGCAATAGTTTATAATAATTGGGATACATGCCTCACAAATCATTGTTCAGGAGAAAGAAAATGATCAAAATAAAACTAGTAATATTGATAATAATGTCTTCCTCTATTCTGGCTGGCTGCATGAGTGCCGCTCAGCACCAACAGAACCTGCCTTCAACTCAGGAAAGAGAAACTACTGTAGGGATAGTGCAGAGGGAAATCCGTGTAGGAATGTCAGGAGCAGAGGTAGCAGAAGCTCTAGGATCGCCAAATATAGTTACACAGGACAGCGAAGGTGACGAGACATGGATTTACGACAAAATCGCATCCGAAGCCTCCTACTCAAAAGACTCGGGCGGAACCGGGCTGATTATAAGCCTATTGGCTGGTTACAATAGAGAAGCAGGTGCTGTAAGCACTACACAAAGAACTCTTACTGTCGTAATAAAGTATGGTAAGGACAAATTGGTCAAATCATTTTCTTATCACGCAAGTAAGTTTTAGAAAAATCAGAGTATGAAAAAAGGAGATATTCGGATGAAGTATTTATCTTTGGTCTTACTGGCAGTTATTGGTCTATCGATGTCTTGTGTAACCTATAATCCAAACGGAGTACCTGAAAAAACTCAGCTGCAGATTAGAGAATTTCAAACAAGAACATATGATGTTGANAACGAGAAAATGGTNTTGAAAGCAATTGCAAACGTACTACAAGACGAAGGTTATATTATTACCAANGCAGAAGCTGACTTGGGACTAATAACNGCCCAGAGGGAAGCTAGCATAGAGGANGGAACNGAGAANTTCTTTTCAATCCTTTTCTTTGGAGCTAACGCCAGATACAAAAAGAACAGTATTATTGAATCAACNGCCAATGTGAGTCAATTCGGAAAACAAGTCAAGGTACGCGTTAACTTCCAGCTCAAAGCATATGATAATCGCGGTCANTTAATTGAATTAGGACAAATAGACAACGAGCAATTTTATCAGGACTTTTTTGCTAAAGTAGATAAGGGAATATTTATCCAGAAAGAAAATATTTAATTCTCATATGCCTGGTTAAAATTAGGCTGNAAATCTTGTCATTCCCGTATGTCTTAAACGGGAANCCACGTNATTTATTCAAACAGACATCTCAGATAGATATGAAACTACAAAGNTCTTCAATCACAGCTCGGGAGATCTTCCCCTCTAACCATTGCCTCAAGTGAGACACGCGGGCAGATGTTGTCCTCTATGTAATGCATCAAATTAGTTGCGACACCACGTATGCGGGCCTCTGACCTCTCGTCATTACAAGTCCCGTCCTCATTAAACACCTCTCTGCAATTTGCGACAGATACCGGGCCGGGAAGAACAATTGCCCCTATGTGAGAGCAAACACCCCTTAAACTTTCTAGAGACTTGATCGCGCCTATGGCTCCTGCGGCAACCCCCAAAAGGGCCACGGGCTTACCGGACATTACGGAGGGAAATCCCAGGTTTTCAATTGCAAGCTTCATAACACTGCTGAACGAGCCGTGGTATTCAGGAGTGGCGAGAATAATTCCCGTGGCTTCAGTCACAGCCTCTCTCATTCTAACAGGATCTGGAGAGTCTCCGCCAAGACCGGGTGGATAAAGATGAATCATGGCCGGATCAAAGAGCTCTACAGATACGCCGCTGTGTTTCGTCAGTTCATCCAGCGCCAAATCAAGCGCCATGCCTGTATAGTTANTTGGTCTCACGCTCCCCTTTATTGCAACAATTTTAATATTTCTATCACCCANGGCATTTCTCCTTAATTTAGTGTGATCTAATTTCAATCTACACNCACACGTAGTAAAAGTAAATTATTNTATCTCCAAGTAAACTATGTTATCAAAAATTTAAAATTACAGATGACAGACGCTATACCGAGGCTATAATAAAGATGCGGAGTTTCAAGGAACACTCCGGGAGTGTTGAAGACGAGATTATCCCTTCAGACGAGAAAAAGATGTAGATTGAGCAAACAATATGCCTAACAAGGACAATCCTGGGGTCATAGCCCCACCTCCACTTATATTTCTCTGCTTCTTAGCTGCAGGGTACTTCTTGAACCAACTGTATCCAATTTCCGTAATTGAGAGACCTCCGGGAATAATTATCGCGGCAATATTTCTTGTATACGCCTCTCTCACCGCTGGACTAGCTTTTTACTATATGATTAAAGCAGGCACCAATGTGGATGTTAGAAAACCGGCAAATACTATTGTTACAGAAAGCGTTTACTCCTATTCCAGAAACCCGATGTATCTTTCTATGGTCATTCTATTGATTGCATTTACGTTTTTAGTCAATGCCCTCTGGATAGCAATTTTAATCCCTTTTTTTATGATGGTAATGCAAAAGGGAGTCATAGAGCGTGAAGAAACCTATCTCGAAAACAAGTTTGGAGAAAAGTACCTGGATTACAAAAAGCGCGTCAGACGATGGATATAACCTTCTAATTTGAGTATTTAATCCTTCTTATATTAAAACTAGCCCCCAAGAAAGAACAATATCCCCCCAACCAACTGTAATTATTGATTAAATCACTTCATCTTACTTAACAAGTCCCCTACACGAACAGCTAGCTGGTTCATATGACACATTGCGCAAATTTTCGCCACTTATTCCCGCAAATCAAATAGAGCGTAATTTCGCAATGTTTACAACAAGTTAAGAGTCCATTTGGCTTCTTAATATTAAAACGGGTTGACATCATTACGTAATGATGCTATAAATAAACTGTGACCGCAAGAACTATAAAACAAAGGGCTAACCCTGAAAAAATGCATAGGGGCTCGCTTTACATACCCTCTCTTCTTTATGAGAAACTCCGTCTCTATTCATTTATGAGCAGAAAAAGCCAGTCAAAGATTATTGAAGAAGCAATTGGCAACTATCTTGATGAAAATATGACGGGCAAGGAGTTTGAGAACGTCTTAATGTATAAACCGGACTAAAAGAGGAAACTCGATAGAGAGGATGGCACAATGAGAGTAAAAGAGATGATCAAATTTTTAGTTGAGAATAAGGGCTGGTATCTGGTTAGGATATGCGGGTGCCACCGCCAGTTCAAACTAAGAAGCAAAAAGAGCAGGCTTACTATCAATTGCAGAATGGACAAAGAAATAGCAGAAGGCGCTCTTTTTCATTCCATTAATCAATGCTTTGACGCTGAAGAGATAATAGGCAAAGACCAATACGAAATTACTATTGAAGAATCCTCAAACTGCTATTCCGCATACAGCTCAGACTTACCCGGATGCGTTGCGGTAGGTGACACGGTAGAGGAAACAAAAGAACTCATGATGGGGGCCGTCAAGCTCCACTTGGAAGGTCTTAAACAAGAAGGACTTGTGGTTCCCGATCCCGGAAAGGCTGCTACTTTTTTTGAATTAAAGCAAGCCTCCTGAAGTGTGGTCATATCTCACCTTGCGCAATATTAATTATTTAAGCTACGGGTCTTAAGTAAGGTGGGATATGGTCTTTAACTAATCTCTATTAAAGCTCCAACCATAGATTGAAATCATGACAGAGTTAGATATTTTTTCTCATACTGGTATAATCAATCCCCTCAAACAAAACCAATACGGAGAGGTGGCCGAGTGGTCGAAGGCGCTCGCCTGCTAAGCGAGTAAGGGGGTTATTCTCCTTCGAGGGTTCGAATCCCTCCCTCTCCGCCATAATACACAAAGCTCAGCCGTACGATTTCCCAGAACATCTCTGACAAATTCAAATAACGCTTTCGCCGTATCGATATCTAGGCCGTAATCCTTCTTTATCTCATTCACTTTAGAGAGAATAAGTGGATTCCTATAATCAATCACATCGCTTTGTTTCAGATATTCTTGTTTTGAATCTGATATTTGTATTGTTATATCTCTAATTATAGAGGGGGGGCGTGGAGAGAAATCATGCAGACATACTTAGTTCTTTATGCTATCAAACAGTTTCAGCAAATACTCACCGCTCTTATTAGTGAAAGCAAGGATCCGCTCTTGCTCATCTTCGTTTAAATCATTTTCAACGTTACGAATGGTTCTTCTTATAGCAAGAGAGTGCCCCGGATCTTCTTTAGCGTGAACTTCCACAAATTTGGAAGGGAAATTAAGGGGATTATGCTTAGGAAACATCACCCCTGAAGTGTTTTCAAACAGATATGAATGGCCCAAAATCCCAAGCGGGAATTCGTGTGCGCACTCTTGAAGGAAACCCTCATACTCCGTTGCGATAGATATCTCTGATAAGTCCACCTCCCCTACCCCCAGGCCATCTAAATCCTCAAGCGCAATCGCGGCATGCCCAAGCTCGCCTTTGGCGCATACATCAAGCCTCTTGCTCAGGTAAGGGTTCTCCTCTTTTGTCATCTCACTTGCGAGGTTTACCGCTTTTTGACTTATATACTCGAGTGCATAGAAAGTCTTTAGGAACCTCACATAGTCATCCTTAGAGATTTCACCTGAAAGAAGATCCTTCACTTCTCTGATATCCTCAACTTTGCTGAGATACGCGATTACTTCCCGGTCCAGTTTTGCTTCAAGAGTTTCCATGATTGGTCGTATATGATATATGAAATCACGCAGTACGCAACATACAATTATTATCTAATTTGTAACCCTATAATATTGATGTGTAGCATATATTCAGTAAACTAATTAGCTCGCTGCGCGCCCGTAGCTCAATTGGACAGAGTGCTTGATTACGGATCAAGAGGTTGGGGGTTCGACTCCCTCCGGGCGCGCCA
>JGI24023J19991_10002531_pt1 | contig 13276 bp, 13 predicted proteins | sample Cruoilmetagenom1_FD_19991 | JGI IMG/M metagenome (IMG submission 19991)
GGCTTCATTGTTGACAATCTCCGCAATAGCCCTGCTAACCCGTGCAATTTAAGCCGAGAATCTGAATATAATGAATCGCACCTGAGCTTCATCCAGACTTAATCAGAGGTTCCCTAATGGGATCAGAGCCTTGATGATATTGAGCCATGCCAAGACAAAACCATGTTTCAAAAATTTCATGTCAGGACAAAACCATGGCTGAAATCCATACTCCTTTTGGAAGTCCTGTTCCCGGATTTGAGCCAGGTGTTTCCCCACCGGATGAAATCAGTGAAACCTGCTGGTGGTTATTGTTCTGCGGATCCAGACTATTGGTCACGCCATTAGAAACGGGTGGCTTCCAACCACTGCAAAGCGATGAATGCCCACCCTTGCCACTGGTTTCTCCAGCCATTTATCTCGGCCGCCTGAACGGACAGGATTGTTTTTGCGCGACAGTGGCCAGGGATTCCATGTTGACGGGAAAACTCTGCATGCTTGGATTGCATGAAGCAGACGAACACTTGTCGCCATCCTGGGTTACTCTTGGGGGAAGATCCATCCAGTTGTTGTCCTGGGAGCGAAACCATCGTTTCTGCGGTGTGTGCGGCAACGAGCTTTTCCGTTCCCGTCATCAATTTTTCAAGGAATGCCCCCAATGTCACCACAAAGTTTATCCTCGTATTTCCCCTGTAGTCATGGTGCTCATCCACCGCCACCAACAACTTCTGCTCGCCCGTGCAGCACGGTTTCCAGCGGGACGTTACAGCATTCTAGCAGGTTTTGTCGAAGCCGGAGAAACACTTGAACAATGTGTACACCGGGAAGTGATGGAAGAAGTCGGACTTGAAGTGGAAGATCTGCACTATGCCGACTCACAACCGTGGCCGTTTCCGCACTCGTTGATGATCGGCTTTTTCGCCCGCTATCGAAGCGGTGATATTCACCCCGATGGTCACGAGATCGTAGAAGCGCACTGGTTCAACAAAAATCATTTACCAGAACTGCCGCCTTCGATCAGTCTTGCGCGTTGGATGATCGAGCGCTTTATCAACACCCGGTCTCACACCTGGCCGTGAACCAGCACGAGTTGCAAGGATAAATTGTGAGACCTTTGCACGAGAGTTGATCGCAGATCCCAATACTTGACAGGATGCTGCCAGAGCGTACCTAACCTGAAAACATAAGCATCGGCCATGATTTTACCGGTCTCTACCGAGCTGGCAGGCTGAGCCTGCTAGGCCACTCGGTAAAACCGGATTTTGGATAATAACGTCGAGAGAATATAACATCCTCCAGCCAGCAGAATAATAGTCGGCCCCGTCGGCAAATCCATGGAATAGGATAGAGCCAGCCCGAAAAATGTAAACAGGCTGCCAAACAGTATCGACAGCAGCATCATGCGGGATAGCGTGCGCACATATTGAGCTGCCATGGCGGCGGGAAGGGTTAACAATGCCAGCACCATGATCAGCCCAACGACCTGAATCAGCATGACGACCGTAACAGCGATCAGGGTCAGCAGCAAAAGATAAAAGAATATCACCGGGACACCTCTCAACCGCGCAAATTCCTCATCAAAAACCACCGCCAGGAACTGACGGTACCATACCGTTATTGCCAGGAGCAATATCACATCCGTGATGAGCATAAACCGAAGGTTTGCCGCCGATACCAGGAGGATATTCCCGAACAGATAACTCATAAGGTCGGTCTGATATCCAGGAGTTTTAGCCATGAACAGAATGCCTGACGCCATACCTATGGCCCACAGGGCGCTGATCAGCGTATCCTCATGGATACGCCATTGGAGACTGATATATCCTATCAATACCGCACCAACCACGGCTGCAGCCAGAGCTCCAGCGACCGGATCGAAACCAAAAAATATTGCAGCGCCCATGCCGGAAAGAACCGAATGAGAGATGCCGCCGGCTAGAAAGCTGATGCGTTTAACCACCACATAAGGCCCGGTTAGACCGCAGGCTATGCTGGCCAGCAAACCGGCCAGCAGCGCATAATACAAAAAACTCTGGCTGATTAATGCATTCAGAAATTCATTCATGAGTGGCATGGGGACTGATCATGCGTACTTTACTTCCATACAAATCCTTGATGACATGTCCATCAATGGACTCCGTATCGTATTCAAGCATAGTTCGATTGACACAGGCAACGCGAGTGACATAACTCGAGATGAAACCCAAGTCATGAGAAACAATCAGTATCGTCATCCTCCTATTCAATTTTTTGAGCAAAGAGAAAATGTTACTTTCGGATTCCTGATCAATATTGGCTGTGGGCTCATCAAGCAAAAGGATCTCGGGATCAGCCACCAGCGCACGTGCGATTAATATCCGCTGCAACTGCCCCCCGGACAGACTGTCCATGGAACGCCCTGCAAGATGCTCGGTGCCAACTTCCCTCAGTGCCTTATAGGTTTCGTTATAATCCAGTTCAGAGTAGCGCCTGTAGAACAAGCTGTTCAACCAGCCCTGACCGGTACCCATACCAAGTCGACCCAGAAGAACCGTCTGCTCCACATTGATCGGAAAATCCCGGGCAAAGCCTGGCTGTTGAGGCACATAACCCAAGCGCCGCTTGATTTGTCCAGGCGTTTTACCCAACACGGAAATACGCCCGGTGCGGGGTTTAATAAAACCAAGAATAAGTTTAAGCAGCGTGCTTTTTCCTCCTCCGTTGGGGCCGATCAATCCCAACATATCCCCACGATGAACTACAAGATTGATATTTTCCAGCACCATCATCGAACCATAGGAAAAAGACACGTTGTGCATTTCTATACCGTCGGGCATACACTCATTGCGCCGTATCCATTGATAACTCCCGTGCCAGCCGGAGCATGGCAGCGAAATAATCCGGCGAAAGCGGATCGATGATCACAACACGGGCGCCAATAATGTCGGCCACATGTCGGGCCAACCGGTCGTCAATCTGCGGTTGAACAAGAATCACGCCAATCCGATCTTTTTTGGCCTGTTCGATGAGTGTAGCAAGCTGCCGGGGAGCAGGCGGCTTGCCTTCATGTTCGATCGCTATCTGCTTCAGATCATAAGTGGTGGCAAAATGGCCCCATGCCGGATGGTAAACCATAAACGATCGGCTCGTCGCCTGACCCAGTATTCGTCTGATTTCCTGATCCAGCGCATCAATTCTGTCGGAAAAAGCCTCGTGGTTTTTACGGAAATCGTCCCGATGTTCCGGATCGAGCTTTATAAGCGCGTCAAGAATTTCGCGACCCAAAGCTTTCATTCTGAGCGGACTCGTCCAGACATGCGGATCGTAACCGGCCTGATGATGATGATCATGATGATGCTCTGATTGAGATCCGCGCGAAGGATGCTCGTCTTCCGAACTCATATCTATGATGAGCATGCCAGAATTAACAGATCGCATCCGATCCTGCACAACATCTTCGAAGGGCAGACCGGTTTTTATGTAAAGTTCAGCCCGGCTCAAAGCACTGATCTTTTTGGGAGAAAGTTCGTAAAAATGAGGATTTTGACCTGATTGCCACAGAGTATTCACTATGACATGATCCCCCCCTATCAGTTCTGCAATCGCCAACACCGGGAGAACGCTGGTGATAACCTGCAACTGACCTGCACCGACCATAGGTGATATAATTAAAGCAGTAAATAATGCGAAAGCCTTCACTGTAAAAGCGCCTCCTGAGTTAGTCGTTGAAACTGGCAAAATCCCATCACACGCAGGAGATGCCCCTTGAGCTCTGAAAACAGACAAGCAATATACTCGCGTTTAATCTTTAGAAACCTTATTTTTCATCCAGTGATTTTACCGAATCATGACATAATGCTATGATTTGATCTACGGTGGACTTACAATAATCCTGGCTCTACATAATCCTGGCTCTACTATGAACTTACAGGAAAAAAACAGAAAAAAGCCGTCTATTTTTGACAGATCCAAATCGCTCACTCCATGATAAAAAACATGGTCAAATTTCATTTTTAAGCATTTTTAAGAGATTGTCCGATTTCTTTTTTGCTCTCGCTCTTAATCATAAAACAATGGGAATGCAATGTATCATTGTCCAAGCAATTCTGACGCCAATAGTCCTGAAACACTCAGAGTTCTGGTCGTAGATGATTCCGCCTTGGCGCGACGCTTCATTTCCACTGCTTTGAGCGCCGATCCTGTGATTGAGGTTATAGGCACCGCTGCCGACACCAGCGAAGCGATGGCCATAGTACTCGATTTAAAGCCAGATGTCATGACCCTTGATGTTACCATGCCGGGAGAGGATGGCATCAGCTTTCTGCGCCGACTAATGAAAACGCATCCCCTTCCGGTGGTGATGGTTTCGGCCATCACCAGCGAAGGCGCTGCCACCACGCTCGAGGCACTGGCTCTGGGCGCTGTTGGTTTTATTGCCAAACCGTCCACCAATAAATCGGAGCACATACAAATTTATATCGAAGAACTGGCCAACGAAGTGAAAATGGCTTCCCATGCCAAGGTATCCAATCAATGGGGTAATCAAGCGCCGAAAAAAAAATCATCAGTATCCGAAACATCTCGACCGTCAAAAATCTTTAGATATATCACAGAAAGAAGCGCGGCACCAAGCATGCCTCTTGCACCTTTCTCTTCTTCCCCATACAATGAGGGAAGAGTTATCGGCATAGGCGCTTCGGTGGGTGGTACCGAAGCAATCGCCCGGATCATGCAGCAATTACCGCAAAGCATGCCGCCAATCATGATCGTGCTTCACCTTCCCAAGCCCTTTACCAAAGCCTATGCAGAAAGATTGAACAAGCTGTCAGCCATTAGAGTTGTGGAAGCGCAAAATAATATGCGCCTGGAACCAGGAGTAGCTTACCTTGCGCCGGGAAATTTTCATCTATCCCTGTCCCGTAAAAATGACCATCTCACCTGCCGCGTTTACACTGGAGATAAAGTCAACTATCATCGCCCCAGTGTCGACGTTTTATTTCATTCACTGGCGGAAAACCTGCCGGATTCCTCAAGCATGGGGATTATACTCACCGGCATGGGCAGTGATGGCGCGAAAGGGTTGAAGGCGATGCATGATCAAAACTGTTTTACGATTGCCCAGGATGAAAGCACCAGTGTTGTTTGGGGCATGCCGGGTATGGCCTTCCGCATAGGCGCCGCGGAAAAAATTCTGCCTTTACAAGACATTTCAGAGTCCGTTCTGAAATGGGTGCATCAGAAAACCGCCCGACTGCACGCATAAATTATTTCACGAAATTCTCATATCATGGTGCCCCGAGCAGGATTCGAACCTGCGACCTTCCCCTTAGGAGGGGGACGCTCTATCCATCTGAGCTATCGAGGCTGAAATCGGGTGGTGGAGCCGAGGAGAATCGAACTCCTGACCTTCGCATTGCGAACGCGACGCTCTACCAACTGAGCTACGACCCCGTTTTTTGCTTATGATATCAGAATCAAGTCAGGAACCCAAACCCCCAAAGGATCCTTAACAATGGTTGTGGCGACAAAAAAGGAAATCTTATCCTGGCAACAAAACAAGGCGGGTTCATTGTATTTGATACATGGTTACCTCAGCGCTTTATTTTGCTGCGTTCCCGCCACTGAAGCCAAAAGCTGGTTCGCGCAACTGATGTGCAACTCGATCATACCCGAGGATACCCGCGAAAATCCGGATGACTCAATGCCACGCATGCTGGAATCGCTGGTTCAGCATACAGCCCTGAGCGCCGAAGATCAGGATAGGCTGTGGTGGATGTTGCTTCCCGAAGAAAATACACCGCTTGGACAACAAACGCAGGCCCTGACTGAATGGTGCGGCGGGTTTATCGATGGTTGCGCCGCGCATTGGCCGGATCCCAGGGTTTCTCTCCAGGATGACGAACAGGAAATGCTGGGAGATCTGCAAACCATAGCGCATTTGAATACCAATGAAGAAGATGAAGATGCCATGAACCATTTGGTGGAAGTGATAGAATATACGCGCCTGGCGGTACGTTCTCTATTTTACGCGCTTCAAGCTTATAGCAGCACGGATCCATAAATAATGGCAACCGACATTTATCATCAAAGAAGACAAACTTTCTGTCAATCCATGGCGCCTGACAGTATCGGCATCCTCAGAGGCGCCACGTTGGCCCGGAAAAGCCAGGATAGCACCTGGCCTTTCCGGCAAGATCGCAATTTCTACTATCTGACCGGCCTGTCTCAACCCGACCTGTGGGCCGTTTTCAGCACTCGTGAAGAAACACCCGCATTTTCCGTATTCTGTCGTCCGCGAAACTCCGAACATGAGCGCTGGAATGGGCCCACGCTTGGACCGGAAGAAGTGGCGCAGGTTTGTGGCGCCGAGGAAGCGCATCCACTTGATCAACTCGATCACCTGATGATTCAGTGGTTAAACGGCGCCGATACCATATACATTTCACAGCAGGATTCACGGTCGATCCTGGATAAATTATCCGGCTGGATGGATGCGTTGACTCACCAAATCCGTGCCGGAGCACGAGTACCTCAAGCGATTCGTTTCGTCGATCCTGTTCTTGGAAAATTGCGGGTACACAAAAATGCCGCAGAACTCGCTACCATGCGCAAAGCGGCTCAAATCACGATTGAAGGCCACCTTCGCGCCATGAAGAAAGCGCGCCCCGGATTATACGAATATGAGCTCGCAGCCGAGCTGGATTACACATTTTCCCGACATGGCTGCTCGCATGCCTATGATCCTATCGTAGGCAGTGGGCCGAACGCCTGCGTGCTTCACCATGTCCGCAACGACCGTCGTATCGAGGCACAGGATCTCATCCTGATTGATGCCGGAGCAGAATATCAATGTTATGCCTCTGATATCACTCGAACGTTTCCCGCTTGCGGAACCTTTACTCGTGAACAGCAGGCTATCTATGAAATCGTACTTGCGGCGCAGGAAAAAGCCATTGCCGTTTGTCATCCCGATTCCGATTTCAATAGGCCCCACCAGGCGGCGCTGGAAGTGATCATTGATGGATTGCTGACACTTGGACTGCTGCGTGGCGATGCGAAAGAAGTCATGGAAACCCAGACGTATCGCCGATTTTACATGCACCGTACCAGTCACTGGCTCGGACTCGATGTCCATGATGCCGGTGTCTATCAGGATGAACAAAAAAACTGGGTCAAATTGCAGCCAGGCATGGTCTTGACCATTGAGCCTGGCATCTATATCAGCGCCGATGAATCCGATATCGATCCAATGTGGACAAATATCGGCGTGCGCATCGAGGATGATATCTGCATAACCCCATCGCGACCTGAAGTGATCACGGCCGATATGCCCAAGGACATTACCACCCTCTGCGCCCTGATCGGCACATAAGGGCAGGAGTATATGGTGAACCCAACGAAAAAGGTTGACTTACTGATTGCCGGTGCAGGTCTCGCAGGCTGTGCCACAGCCTGCGCCGCAGCACAGCTCGGCTTGAATGTTGCGCTGGTCGAGTCCAGGCCCGAAGGCATTTATGGTGACAATCGCGCCATTGCACTTGGATTTGGCAGCGTCCTGACTTTGAACCAGCTTGGTTTATGGTCCCACTTATCCGAAAACGCTTCCCAGGTGAAGCACATACACGTCTCTCGCCAGGGTGGCATGGGAACAGTGCATCTGAACTCACATCTCCTGCATTTGCCCGCTCTCGGGGTCGTTATCCCTCATAAATGCCTGCAGCTTGGCATGGAGTCGGCTTTAAGGCAATATGGGAATCTGCGCATCATTCGTCCAGCCAGCGTCCGGGGGCTTGAACAAAAATCGGATTCTGTCATAGCTGAAATCGAGGTTCACGATCACGCTACGGAAATCATCCATGCTACTTTGGTGATCGGCGCCGATGGCGTCAATTCCAAAATTCGTCGAATGCTTGATATCGCGTCCACAATCCATGATTATCAGCAAAACGCGCTGGTCAGCGATGTGGATCTCGCCTGTCCACCGGCTTCAGGCAGTGCTTATGAGCGATTTCTTGATCATGGTTCGGTAGCAGCATTACCATTAAATCCGAAAAAAATGTCGATTGTCTGGAATATGCCTGCCATGAAGGCCCAAGCATGGCTGGAGTCGGATTCAAACGGAACCGTGTGGAGCAAAGCGATCGAACGGGTTTTGCCTCAAATCGCTCCGGTGCGCTCCGCCACCCCACCATTGGGCTTTCCCCTCAAATCCCTGACCGCCCAGCGCCGAATTTCAGGACGCGCCCTGATCATAGGCAATGCCGCCTGCCAGGTTCATCCGGTCGGCGCTCAGGGTTTCAACCTGGTGCTTGATGACGTTAATCTGCTGTTCCGATTATGGAAACAGGCGATCGAACACAATCTGGACATCGGAGACACATTCCTGTTGCGATCGTTCTCCATTGCTTCCCGAGACCATCAGCAACGAATCCTGCGATTGACAGACAGGCTGGCTCAACGGCTTAAAGGCGATGGCCTGCTCTGGCCCTGGCTGCATGGCGCAGGTATGTTTGCGCTTGATCATATCTCGGGATTCAAAACCTCATTTCTGCGCCAGACGACCCATATCACCACACCATCGCTCCCGGGACAAGAAGGCCCATGGTCTTCGCATCGCACCGGGGAAGGATTCTCCCATGTATGATGTCGTCGTGGCCGGAGCCGGAATGGCGGGAAGCACGCTCGCACTGGCGCTGGTTCAGAAAGGGTTGCACGTAGCGCTGATTGATAAAGAGGTGCCACGCGCATCATGGCCGAAACCCGCCGGGGTTCGGGTTTCGGCTCTATCCGTTGCCAGTGAAAGCTTGTTGCGACGGCTCGGGATCTGGAAACTGATTGAGTCCGAATACACTACGCCCTATGAGAACATGGCCATCTGGGAAGAGAAGTCACCATCACATCTCACGTTCAATGCCCGGAATGTTCACTGGACGCATCTTGGTCATATCGTTGAAAATGCAGCTATTTGCCATGCAGCCATCATTCAGCTAAAGCAGATCGACTCAAGCGCCATCAAAATGCCGACGGCATTCATTTCCCACGAATCTGATTCCAATCAAACCCTGGTGGTGCATCTATCCAATGGTGAACACCTGAAAACCCGCCTGCTCGTCGGAGCCGATGGAGCACATTCACGGGTAGCCCGATATTCCAGCATCAGAAAATGGGGTTGGTCCTATCCGCAATCGGCCCTGGTCGCTCGCTTCGCGACCAGTTCCGGTCATCAATCGAGAGCATGGCAGCGCTTTTTAGCGCATGGCCCGCTCGCACTTCTGCCATGGGGTGAAAAAGACGTTTCTATTGTATGGACATCCAGGCATGATAAAATCAATGACTTAATCCAGATGTCACCTGCTGAACTCAATCACGCAGTGCGCGTTGCATCTGACGGAGCAGTGGGAGATATGCAGTCACACAGTGCCCGGATAGCTTTCCCGCTCCACCTGAGGCTGGCTGAAAGTATGATCGGAAAGCGGGTAGCTCTGGTCGGAGATGCCGCGCATGTGATTCATCCTCAAGCGGGTCAGGGCGTCAATCTTGGACTAATGGATGTGGCTGCTCTGGTAGATGCACTGGATGTAACGCATCCCTCTGTTCCGGTCGATTGCGGCGATCCGCGGCGGCTGGAAGAATTTCACAGAAAACGTTATGCCCATAATCTGATGATGGTGCTTGGCGTCGATGCCGTTGGTCGATGCTACCTCCTTTCGCCAGGCTGGCTGCGTCACTTGCGTCATACCGGTGTCGGAATGATCCAGAAAATGAGCATCCTGAAAAACATGATTGCCAGTGAAGCCATGGGGATTTCCGCGCTCACCCCCAACCTGGCTCGCCCTCCCTCTTATCCATGGCTTTATGATGAACTGTTCAATCCCCAGGGAAACCACTTCGCAGATTCCATCCTTTCACGATTAGACAAGGACGCTTGATGTTACAAAGTCCGATTCATCACCTCCATCAGGAGCACCAGGCCCACTGGACCGAATTTTCCGGCTGGCGCTTACCCGAACGTTATGATTCTGCCATCACGGAACACATGGCTGTGAGAAACGCGTGCGGCATATTCGATATTTCCCACATGGCATGCTATTCCATCAAGGGCTCACGCTCAACGCAGTTTCTGGAATTCATTCTGTGCAACCAGATCAACAAACTGGCCGGGCAACGAAAAGGGCTATATTCCTGCCTTTTGAATTTTGCTGGAGGTATTATCGATGATGTCATTGTCTATCGGATTGAAGATGATCATTTTATCATGGTAGCCAATGCAGCCACCCGTGAAAAGGTGGAGGCATGGCTCAAGGAGCAGGCGCTTTCGTTTAACGTGGATATTAATCCACTCGACGATGTCGGCATGCTGGCGATTCAGGGCCCACGTGCGCTGGATATTGTAACAAGCGCCGCTCCGCGCTGGCTGAACAGCCTGCAAGCCATGCATTCTTTCGAATGTATCATAAACGAGCGCCATTTTATTTCGCGCACGGGTTATACGGGCGAAGATGGTTTTGAATGGATCATGCCTGTAGAGGAAATGGGGCGCATCTGGGAAACAAGCATTGATCTCGGCGCCATCCCCTGCGGACTTGCAGCGCGAGACAGCTTGCGGCTTGAAGCTGGTTTGAACCTTTCCGGAGTGGATATGGATGAGTCGGTAACTCCGCTTGAATGCGGTCTGGCGTGGACCATCGGCTGGCAGTCTTCAAACCGCGTTTTCATCGGGCGTTCGGCATTGCTGCGTCAGAAAGAACGCGGCATTCACCGTTTCAGGGCAGGATTGCTTCTGCAGGACAAAGGGATGATGCGCAGCGGTCAGAAACTATGGAGTGATGAACATGCGAAAACCGGCGTGATCACCAGCGCCAGCTATTCACCAATCCTGGCTCGATCCATCGCCCTGGCCCGCTTACCTGTGGACATGGCCAATATCCAGGATGGCGGATCACTCTGGGTGGAATTGCGCAATGGCAGGAAAAAAGCCTGGAGAACACAAGTCCCCTTTGTTCGGCGTGGAGCAGAACCCGTACAAGGACTGTGGCTGTTAGACAATGTATCACAAACTCAGGAGCCTCTGATCAAGCCATGAACTCGGTTCTTATGTCCCTTATGCCCGGCTTCATTGTTGACAACCCTCGCAGTAGCCCTGCTATATTGTGCGATGGTCGCTTTGAATCTGAACATAAGGAATCACAATTACCTTCGTTCAGACTTAATCAGAGGTTCCCTTACCTGGATGAAAAAAATGAACTTTCCTGATGAATTGCGTTACCGTCATACTCATGAATGGTGTTTGCTGGCGGATGATGGCACAGTAGCCATTGGCATTACCCAACATGCCCAGAGCGAACTCGGTGATGTGGTTTATGTCGAGTTGCCCGATATCGGTACTGCATTTAAAGCGGGCGATGCCGCAGTCGTTATCGAATCGGTCAAAGCCGCAGCTGATGTTTTTGCCCCCATTAGCGGTTCGGTGGTGGCGCGGAATGACGATTTGACCGACCATCCCGAGTTGATCAATGAAGCACCTTATGGCAAAGGCTGGCTGTATCGCCTGCAGCCGGACAATGCTTCCGAACTTGATGCGTTAATGAGCGCAGACGACTATCGCCAATCGCTGGACAACGCAGATACACCCTAGCCGATACACTCTATCAATAAACGATTAATAAACGATTCATATCATGCCCTATATTCCCAACACACCCGATGATGTCTCTTACATGCTTTCCGCCCTCGGCGTGACTGACATCGAAGAACTGTTTTCTGAAATACCCGAAACAGTGCGTCTGGCCGAAATTGAAGGCCTCGGTTCCGGTCTCAACGAGTCCGACATAGCAGCCTTGATGAAGCAACGCGCGCGAAACGATGAAGGGCGCATCTGTTTCACAGGCGCCGGCGCCTATGATCATTACATTCCGGCGCCTATTGGTCATCTGTTGCAAAGGGGGGAGTTTTACAGCGCCTATACGCCTTATCAGGCTGAAGCAAGCCAGGGAACCCTGCAGATCATTTATGAATTTCAAACGTTGATCAGTCGCCTCATGGCAATGCCCATTGCCAATGCTTCCCTGTATGACGGCGCCAGCGCCCTGGCCGAAGCGGTTCTAATGGTAGTTCGTTCCAGTCACGGAAAAAAGAGAACCTGTCTGGTCCCGGAATCTTTACACCCTTTTTACCGCCAGACTTTGACCAGCATCGTCGGTCAACAGGATATCCACTGCGCCTCTGTTCCGTTTGACGAAAAAACCGGGCTGCTCAATCCTGATGTCCTGCATCACTACGCCGAAGACGATGCCTGCGCACTGATTATCGGGCAACCCAACGGTTTTGGGCATCTCGAAGCAGTGGATGATTTGACCGACCAGGCGCATAAACTCGGTATGGCAGTGATCGGGGTCGTCAATCCTCTGGCCATGAGCGTGATTAAGCCACCCGGCCAATGGGGAAGCGCTGGCGCCGATATCGCCTGCGGCGACGGGCAACCCCTGGGATTGCCATTATCTTCCGGCGGACCTTATTTTGGCTTCTTATGCGCACAAAAACCTTATCTGCGTCAGATTCCCGGCAGAATAGTCGGGCGTACCCACGACGCCGAGGGGCGCAACGGCTTCGTTCTGACGCTTCAAGCCCGTGAACAGCATATAAGGCGCGCCAGAGCAACCTCAAATATCTGTACCAATCAGGGTCTGATGCTAATGGCGGCAACTTTCTACATGGCGTTGATGGGATCTGAAGGCATGGAAAAAACCATGGCGGCAAGCCACATCCATACCCATGATTTACGCCAGCGTTTGTGCTCTATAGTCGGCGTCGAGCCTGTTTTTGATTCGCCTTATATGTATGAGACGCTCATCCGGTTACCGATCGCTCCAGCGCCTGTGCTGGAAGCCCTGGCAGCGCAGAATATTGAAGGCGGCTGGAATGTGGAACCTTTTCATCCACAACTCGGACATGTCATACTGGTGTGCGCAACCGAAATGCGTACCCATGATCATATTGAGCGCTATCATGCCGCACTTGCAGCATTATTAAATCCATAAGTGACATTCGGTGGCATATACCTCGCCGCTGATGACACGCCCTAGCTCTCAATATCCAGCTTGAAAGCACGCACCCTGTCATTGAGGTGATCGGCCTGATCACCCAAGGTAGCAAAGGCGGTGGAGTTCTCCTGAACCAGGGCGCTGTTGTCCCTGGTCAGGACACTAACTTCCATCATGGTGCTAGCCACTTGATCCGTAGCGGTTCGCTGACTCTCCATGGCAAAGGCCATATCTGCTACGCGTTGGCTCATCTCATTCATGCCTTCGAGAATCTCGGC